>Ga0105098_10000429_pt1 | contig 14214 bp, 13 predicted proteins | sample PPLLak21cMay2015_FD_79137 | JGI IMG/M metagenome (GOLD analysis project Ga0105098, IMG submission 79137) | Freshwater sediment microbial communities from Prairie Pothole Lake near Jamestown, North Dakota, USA - PPLs Lake P7 Core (1) Depth... | ecosystem: Environmental > Aquatic > Freshwater >... | reverse complement strand
CGCGAGCTCGACGCGGACGAATGGCGCACGATCCTGGATAAAGCCTGGCAGGCCGGCATCCCGCATATCACCTTCACCGGCGGCGAAGCCACTCTGCGTGACGATTTGCCGGACCTGATCGCCCACGCCGAAAAGAACGGCCAGGTCTGCGGGCTGCTCACGGACGGCTTGAGACTCAGCGATAAAGCCTATCTCGATCTGCTCCTGCAGACCGGACTCGATCACATTCTCTTTCTGCTCCAGCCCGAAAACGAGGAGTCCTGGGCTGCCCTCGAAAAGATCATGCCGGAAGATATTTTCGTGACCGTGCACCTGACCCTGAACGAGGGCAACCTCGCAAATGCGGAAGCAACTCTGGAACGGCTGGCGAAGCTGGAGGTGAAGAGCCTGTCCCTGACGTCTTCGGATATTTCGCTGCGCGACAGTTACGATTCCATCCGCGACAAAGCCGCGGCGCTTGGACTCACGCTCAAGTTCGACCTGCCCGTGCCCTACTCTGTCTCCAACCCCGTGGTCTATGAGGCGCAGGAGGATACGATCCCGGAAGGCGCGGGCAAGGCCTGGCTGTATGTGGAACCGGATGGAGATGTCCTGCCAACCCAGGGCAACCTGGAAAAGGTGCTGGGCAATCTTCTGCGCGACGACTGGAAACAGATTTATACCTGAGAGCATGGACTGGCATAGGCGCTACCTCCAGCAAGCCAGATGGACGCGTGACCTGCGGACGTATCTTTTCAAAAAGGCCGGCCTGGAGGCGGCAAGCCGTGTCCTGGAGGCAGGCTGCGGCACCGGCGCGATCCTCTCCGAGTTGCCGGAGAAGGTTCCGCTCCACGGCCTGGACCTCGATCGGGCCGCCCTCGCCCAATGCCGGACCCACGCCCCAGCCGCTTCTCTGGTCCAGGGCGACGCGCTCCAGCTTCCTTATTCAGCCGGAACATTCGATATCGTCTATTGTCATTTTCTCCTGTTGTGGGTAGATGATCCGCTGCAGGCTTTAGTCGAAATGAAGCGCGTCGGAAGAACGGGCGCGCACATCCTTGCATTTGCCGAGCCTGATTACACCGCGCGCCTCGACGAGCCGCCTGAACTGGTTCCGCTGGGGCGCTGGCAGGCTGAATCCCTGAAGAGGCAGGGTGCAGATCCGGGCCTGGGGGCGCGTTTGGCGGACCTGTTTTTTCGGGCCGGGATCCAAATCATCGAAACGGGAACAATCCGAAACGCGGACGCTGATCCGTCCTCTGAGGAATGGGAAACGGAATGGGCCGTGATCGAATCCGATCTGGCGGGATTCATCCCAGGTGACGACCTCCACAAAATGAAAAGCCTGGATCAACAAGCGCGGCTGCGCGGCGAAAGAGCGCTGCACGTCCCCACCTATTTTGCCTGCGGACAGATCTGAGGGAAACCGCAAGTTGCTTTAGATGATTCGAAGGAGAGTCTATGAAAACAAATCTTTTCAGGCGCGGCACTTTATCGCTATTGCTCTTTATCCTTGCCGCCTGTCAGGCATCGAGTAACACACCAGCCCCAACGGCTACATCCCTGCCTCCAAAAGTGGAAACTCCAACAATTGTTGCATCAACGTCCACAGCCATGGCTACCGCCACAAGTGAGCCGGAAAAGCCAGCCGGTGAAATTGCCTACGCCCACGTGGAAGCCATCTCAGAAGGGATTGGTCCACGCGTGGCAGGGACGGCAAAGGAGTCTGAAACGGCCCAGTACATCATTTTGGAGTTCGAGCGTTTGGGCTATGTATCTGAATTGCGGCCATTCACTGTGATAGAAAAAGGCAAGACGATTCACTCCGCAAACGTGATCGCCGTGAAGGCGGGTGCGTCATCACAGGAAATCATCGTCGGTGCGCATTATGACTCCGTGAAAGTTGGCAAGGGCGCGGATGATAACGCGACAGGTGTTGCCGTCATTTTGGAGGTCGCAGAACGGATCAAGGATCAGGAGACGCCCTATACCATTCGCTTTATCCTTTTTGGAGCGGAAGAGCTGGAGCTCCTGGGCTCCAAATACTACGTTGGACAAATGCTCGATGATCAGATCCAAAACACAATCGCGATGATCAACCTGGACAGCGTTACTGCGGGCGACATGGCTTATATTTACGGGGATGAAGGTGAAGAAGGTGTGATCCGCGACTGGGCACTGGACTTTGCCCTAAAACATGATCTTGCCTTGCAGACCCAGCCGGGAGAAAATCCGGAATACCCCGCCGGCACCACGGGCGATTGGTCTGACCATGCGCCGTTCAAAGAAGCAGGCATCCCGTATACATATTTGGAAGCCACAAACTGGGAATTGGGCGATAAAGATGGCTATACTCAAGTAAGTACGGAATATGGCGAAGATGGCGAGATCTGGCACACGCAATATGATACATTGGAGTATATTAACACGACCTTTCCGGGCCGAATGCAGGACCGGCTCCGTTTATTCGTGACCGTGCTGGAGGCGATCCTGACCGAGTTTCAGCTTCCAAAATAGTAGACCTCTTGCATAAGTAAATATGATCAGCCACAGAGTGCACAGAGTCCTTTGAGAAAAAGCGCTTAAAACTCGTTTTCTCTGTGATCTCCCCTGGCACCGTGCGGCTTAAGCCGTACCAGGACAGGTGTGTGGCAAAAAGGACTTTCGCAAGAGGTCAAGTTTAGGTGCGCAATAACAAGCAAAAGAGCTTTGTTGACCAGTGGAAGGATGCATCTCACAATGACGGTTCAAAAGGGATTTTTGAAATAGCTTGTGGTAAGTATTGAATTCAAAATATCATGACAGAGCAGGAAAACCGTCCGATCCTCGAATCCTATTGGGTGGTGCCGGGTCGTCTGCTGGCAGGGGAATATCCCGCTCAGTTTGATGAAGAGCTCACCCGCAAACGCCTCGACGCGCTGATCCAGGCAGGCTTCGACTTATTTATTGATTTGACGAAACCCAATGAAACCGTGCCGTATGTGAAAACCCTGCTCGAGGAAGCCAACGTCTGCGAAGCTGAGGTCACACACCGGCGCTTTCCCATCGGCGACTTTGGCCTGCCCACTTCCGAACAAATGAACTCCATTCTCGATGCAATTGACGAAGGTTTATGGGCCGGGCGCAAGATCTACCTGCATTGCTGGGGCGGGATCGGCCGGACAGGTACGACGGTGGGCTGTTACCTCGTCAGACAAGGCAGCACCGGTGCGGATGCGCTCGACCAGCTCTCGGCCTGGTGGCGAGATGTTCCCAAAAGCCAATATTATCCCCGCTCGCCCGAAACCAGCGCGCAAATGGATTTCATCCTGCACTGGGCCGGCCACGATGAGAAATCCGACAAAACACAGCGGTGATCCTCAGTAAGCAAGCTGCAAAGTTAACTCAACCTTAAGGGTAGACCGAGTCATGCCAAAAAGAAGTATAATTTTTCTCCGGAGATACTAACGTTTGGAAACCACTCAACCTGAAACTCAATATCAGCCAGAACCTGTTGTCGAACAGCCTACAAACTGGAAGCGCTTCTTCCTCGATATCCTTGAAACAATTATTCTGGCTGTCGTTCTTTATTTTGGAATCAATGCCGTTTCCGCCCGCGTCCGCGTCGATGGCTTCAGCATGAACCCCACTTTACAGGATGGCGAATATATTCTCGTCAACAAGCTCGCTTATAAAACGGGTGAGCCTACGCGCGGTGACATTGTCGTCTTTGTCTTTCCGGTCAACCCCCAGGAGGATCTGATCAAGCGGGTGATCGGCTTGCCCGGTGAATCTGTTTCCATCTATAATGGCGTTGTCACTGTGAATGGGACGGCGTTGGCTGAACCGTATATTGCCAGCCCGCCCGCCTATGACGGAGATTGGGTCGTCCCGGAAGGTCAGTTGTTCGTCCTGGGTGATAACCGGAACGATTCCCGAGACTCTCATTCATGGGGCCTGCTGCCGGTCGAGAATGTCATCGGCAGGGCGGTCCTGATCTACTGGCCGCCGGAAGAATGGCAGGTGATCAATCAGAATGGACAATCCGTCGCCGGACAGGAAGCGCTGAGTGCCCGATGAACCATCCTCAAACATTCCCCGCCCCCGCCTCCTCGAACTCTTTTCCATGTAATGAATGCTCGGCCGGCATGATGCATTTACGCCATATCACCTATTTCACCTGGCTGGGAGACGAATTGATCATGGTGCCGAACTTCCCGGCCTGGATCTGTGATATGTGCGGCCGGCGTGAATTCGACGAACGCGCCATCTCCTGGCTGACGATGATCCTCAATCCCAACGCGGGCAAGCCGACCCGACGCCCCAAACGCACGCCGAGGCCCGGGCCTGCCAAACGGCATCTCCCCCGCCCCCCGCTCGACTAACCACCCCTCCCGCACTTCGAGGCACGCACTATGGACACTTCACCAAGAACATATCGGTTTCTGCCCGTGGACGTGTACACGTCCAGCTATCGCGTAGTGGGAAAGGTGATGGTCTCAAGCAATGGCATCATGGGCGTTTTGAACGACATCACCAAGTCTCACCTGGAGGTCCATGATGCCCGGCTGGCGCGCATCCACATGCCGACAAAACTGGTGGACCACTTCGAAATTGTCCGCCTGGTCAGGACGCAGGTCTTTGCGATCTGCGCCGCGCGGCGCGAAGACCTCGGTCCCTCCGGGATCCAACGCGGCGGGTACACCAACGTCACTGCAATGCCGGCCCGGCTCGCTTCACAGGTCTATGAAGTCGAGGGCAAGATCGAAGTGGCAGGCCGTTTTGACTTCGCCGTCATGATCACGGATAAAACCCGGAATTTCATCCCGGTCTAGGAAGCCGGCCTTAGCGCGATCCTGATCCCCAACCTGAAGGCCGAATGCCCGGGGGTCCTGATCAACCGTGAGAAGGTGGAGATCCTGGCTCTGCTCAACCAACGTTCGAAAGAGGAGAAGTAGTATGGTCTTCTCAAAGTCGAATGTGAGTCCGCGAATTTACGCTAATCTCCGCGAATGGGTTTCTGATTAGCGCAAATTCGCGAAGATTAGTGGAGAAAAAAGATGCTTGCCCGGAGTTTGAGAAAGCCATGGGAGAAGCAGTCAAAACGCTTGACCGTTGCATTAGGGGATGATAAAATCCGCCCGCTCAGTAAATAAGCCGCCTGCCCCCATCGTCTAGTGGACTAGGACGCAGCCCTTTCAAGGCTACGACCGGGGTTCGAATCCCCGTGGGGGCACACCTCTATAGACGCAGTATTGAGTTCGAATTCAGTGTCACATCTGAGGGACACTCACCAAAATCCCGCTCCTGATGAGCGGGATTTGCTTTTGTGCCTGATTTTCCTATTTACCGGGGTGTATAATTCAATAGCAAACGGTGGTTTTTAGCAGTTTAGGTTGACGAATTATTTATTTGAAGCCAAATGGCAATCCCTGCAGCTATTCTGCAGATCGTTGTCTTTGGGCTTGCCGCACTGACAGAGCATTTTATATTGGGCTTTGTATTTGGCAATTTCGTCATCGCTGCTTTTCTCATGCTGCCCGTGATGCTCCAGCCCCTGGAGGTCAAGGTGCATTGGGTAAGACGACAAGAATAAATTGGAAAGTGAGTAAGTGCATAGGTCCTAAGCGAAAGAATTTCGCATAAGACCATCTAACGGGGTGTTATGTAGAGCTAGTTCGCTTGAGATGTAATTGGGCAGTTCAGTCGTTATCTCAGAATGAGCATACAATGATTACAGAAAAGGCATATACCGAGCATCGAGTTTTTGAGCAGCTGGCAAAGTATTCCGAGTTTTACGATAGTCTTGTGAGTTCAACAATGCAGTTCGTTTCAATGGGTACAGGCTCAGTTCCCAATATTGACACTCATGTTTTCGCTTCCATGCAAGGAACACTGGAGTCTATTAGGGAAATACTTTCACACGGACGCATAAATGATGCTTACGCCTTACTACGGAAATATTATGATGCCGCAATAATCAACATTTACACCAATCTGTATTTGGACGACCATTTCAGCATTGAAAATTTTGTAGTTGAGAAAATAGACAACTGGCTCAACGGAAAAGAACAATTACCAGATATTAGGAGCATGAACAACTATATTCAAAAGTCAGAAAAAGCATCTCAGATCTACATGTTACTCCACCAAGATAAGCGCTATTCAGAATTGCGAGACCGTTGTAACAACCATACCCATTACAATTTTTATTACAACATCTTATTGAACAATCACAAGTTGTTTTCAGAGAAGAAAGTTGCTGTTCTAAATAAATTCGCAAAAGACCTCGAAAACATTTTCATTTTGCACCTATCATACCTTTTTTACATAAAAGACCATTACATGACGGCAAGCAATTACATTGACTGTTTAGATTGTGGCATGACTCCAGAACCAGACTCCCAATATTGGGTTGCGCCATTTATTCAGGAAATTTTCGATACTGTTATCAAGAAAAACCGAATGGATTTGGCTCTTGAGATAAAGAGCCAAACAGCAATGCAATTGGAGTGAAAGGTGTCTTAAGGCAAGAGGCTGCCCAACACAGTGTTTACCTGACCAGTGGGAGGTTTAGCCCGATGAGCAAAACTTAGCGATAAGACTAATTGGAAAAGATCATGCCCATAATTAGCTACCCGATAAGATTGCGCGCGATTTCAATGTTTCTTGAGCGCGCCTTCAAAGTTAATGATGAATACATTCATGTACTTGACAAAGAGTACACACAAGAGGAATGGGATGATTTCGGAGAGGCTGAGCATGACCGCGCGTTTGACGCATTACTGGCTTACCAGGAGATCGTCACACGCGCAGCGTTATGGGAATTGAATGCGCTAGTTGAATATGAACTCAAATGGGCTGCCAAATCCATTCGGCGCAAACAGCAAGGAACGTCTCTTGAAGTCGAAAAGAAGCTCACGCGAGAGAGTGCCTGCAAAATAATTGAAAGCGAATTTGGTATCGAGTTAGAGCATCTGCCTGGATTCAATGAAGTTGATGAGATTCGCAAGATATCGAATGCCTACAAACATGATGATGGGTACAGCGGCAAGTACGAGCCGTTTTTTATTGGCTCGATTGAAAAGAAATATGAACTTGATCCCGACGCAGCTAAGAGATATTTGAGCGCCGTTAGTGAATTTTTACGAGCTTTACCAGGCAGTAGGCTCAACTTAGGTGAAGATACAAGGGCAAAACTGTAAATCCAAAGCACTTTCTACGGACACAAGGGTAAAGTAATGAACATGCCACAAAAAAATCCCCAAGCTTTTGAGTTTACAAAAGAACAGCAGAGAATCATGAATCACCCGCCTTTCGAGGATGGGCGAATCTTAGCTGGACCAGGGACGGGGAAAAGTACCACAGCGGTGGCTCTTGCAAATGAACTCTTAGGGAGAGATCCTACCCCGCGTATTAAATTTCTTACATTTACTCGCGCTGCCACTAATGAACTCTCCAAAAAAATAGCGGCGAGTGAGATGTACATAGAATCGGCTAGTACGATTCATTCCTTTTCGATCTCAGCACTTCTCCGCAATCCTGGATCGGCAACTTTTCCAACTCCACTACGTATCCCGGATTCATATGAACAGCGTGAGCTTATAGACCATCACCTCGCTCAAAAAGTAGGCGTGAATGTACTAAAGCTTCGCAAATTGATTAATGAAATGTCGGCAAAATGGGAATCTTTGGAAGAAATCCACCTCGAAGAAGTATCTCCAGAAGAACGAGCCAGATTCATGGGAACTTGGGGGCAGCACAGAAACATATTTGGTTACACTTTGCTTGCTGAACTCCCAGATTTATTCCGCCAAGCTCTCATCAATTATGATGATCTGGTCGGTATCGACTATGAGCTTTTGTTAGTTGATGAGTATCAAGACTTAAATGCTTGTGATTTAGAAATCCTAAAGCTATTATCGGATAAGGGAGTTTCGATATTAGCGATCGGCGATGATGATCAATCAATTTACTCCTTCCGAAAAGCACATCCGATTGGCATACGAAATTTTACAGATGAATATGCTGTAGATGAGCAGTATGATTACCACCTTACCATCTGTCAAAGATCACCACGATTAATATTCAATTGGGCTCAATATGTAATTTTAGGATCACCTGACCGTGACCCAGGACGTCCTTCTATATCTTTTGCAGAGAGGGCACCAGACGGTACTTGTGCCTTGCTTAAGTTCGCGAATGAGGCTGAAGAGGCTAAGACTATTGCAGATATTATTACATGGTTACATGGGGATAAAAAAATGCCCTTATCAGACATGCTGGTTCTGTATCGGACAGACACTGTTGGGAAAGTTGTCATTCCAAAAATAAGGGAAATTCTGCAAGAGCGCTATATTGAGACTTCAGACCCCACAGTTATTCGTGAGCTCCTCGGTATAACAGAAAACAGGCGGCTCCTGTCAATTCTCCATTTGATTAGCAATCCAACAGACTCATTAGCCTGGTGGGCGCTTATCAGCCTGACCAGGGGATTAGGTGACAGTTTTGTCAATGCTGTTTATGATTTGGCATATAAGTCCAACACTGACTTTGGTCAGGCTTTGAGCTTAGAAGCTGAAAAAGGGTTTATCAATTGCCCGGCTAGAAGTAGAACCTTAGCTTCATCTTTGTGGGCGGAGATCTCCGGCATTCTACAAAATCTTCAACTTGAAGAAAACCCTCCGGAAAACTGGGGAGCTTGGATCCAAGGTGAAATTCAAGCAGAGAGGCTGCCATCCTGTACGCCTGAATTCCTAGAGTTGCTTTTGAGTATCGGTAGCGAAATTGCTGAGCACGAAGAAGTTGAAGACCTTGATAGATTTTTATCGCAAATCGAGCCTAAAGCTAAAGACCTATTTCAATCACAAAGCAATGGGGTCCGTTTTATGTCAATGAGGGGTTCCAAAGGCCTAACAGTTAAAACCACAATTGTTGTTGGAGTTGACAACGATATTATTCCTTTGCCTAGAGGAGATCAAAACGAAGAACGTAGATTGTTGTACGTTGCTATGACGCGTTCAACCGAATATCTCTTCATGACTTGGGCAGCTAGACGGGCAGGTCCGAGCAGCTATGCGGGAAGAGAAAATTTCGGTCGTCGTCAGCCCAGTGAGTTTTTACGCGGTGGTCCTGTTATATCTCAAGATGGAACAAGATATGTTCACCGGTTAACAACCAGTTAGTTGAATACCATATGTCTTATCTTCCATCCTCCATATACCTTCTCCTCTGGCTTAATCATAGTGACGTTCAAGCCGGTTCCGTCAAAGCGGCTGGGCAGGGGTCCCGCCGGCGGGGACGTTGCGCTGAAAGAAGAGTAAACTACGCTCAGGCCGGTTCCGTCAAAGCGGCTGGGCAGCTATGTTCAGGCTTATGACATAAGGAGGTTATTATGGGCGAACATCTTGATTCACCATCCAATGAAAACATCTATATATCCCCTCACTATCGAAAGGAAGATTGGCGAAAATTGGATTTAACTAAAGCAGAAAATCCTGATTGGAAAGTAGCTGTTGAGATTTTCCTGGACAGGATAAACGGGCGATTTCTGGTTCCGATTGATAGAATGATCAATTATCCCGAATGGGAAGTCAGTGAATTTAGCGGTTTCGTTGTTATTGCTATTGACTGTTTACTTATTGAAACACTAAACCAGTTCCATCGTGGTGAAAATGAAACTAGCGGCGACCATAGCAAAGCCTTTTGGGAGTTTTTCAAAAGAAGTAAGTTTTTTAAGGAAGAGTTTAACATTAGGCGCAAAGCAGAAATCTTTTATGGACATTTTCGATGTGGTCTTCTGCACCAAGCACAAACCAAACAGCTATCACGAATACGAATAGACATGCCTAACATGGTACAGGAAAGCAGGGAAGGAGATTTACCTTCTGGTTTGATAATCGACCGCAATAGATTTCACCAAGCCTTACTCTCTGAAATAGATGATTATGCAAACAGGCTAAAATCCCCCTTAGGCGAAAGTGATTTTGCTTTGAGACGCAAATTCTTGGATAAAATGTCATTTATAGTAGATTAGCTAGAAAGACACAATACCACCCAACACAGCGTCCACGCTCCAAGAGTACTACACTACGCTCAAGCCAATTCCGTCAAAGCGGCTGGGCGTGGGTCCCGGCGGAGGGGAACGGTCAAGCCGTTGGGCAGGTAATATTCGGACATAAACCGTTGTTTTTGACAGAGAACACTGTTAGTAAGGTAAGGATGAAACTATGAACATATCTCTGGAAAAAATTGCACCGCCCGTAGCATTTGTACTTGTGGGTTTTGCCCTTTTACTGATAGGAGCGACAGGGATTGTCCCTATTGGAAACCCCCAACCGACTATTAATGAACCGATTCTCAAAGTTGTGATTTTAATAATGGGCGTTTTGTTAATTCTGATTGCCCCATTGTTTGTGTGGAAAGAAATAAGAGAAAACCAATCACTAAAACGCGGTCTTAGAAATAGTTTTGAAAAAGATAAACAAAATCTACCCTTTGGAGTGCCAACTGTTGATTTGAATGGCAAGTGGAAAATTTACTACGGGAGTGATATCAAAAAGATTGGCAAGCGTAATGTAGGAAGTGTTGATATCATTCAGAAAAGCAATCAGCTTAGCATGAAAATCCATTTATTTATATCTAAAGATGGACATAGCACAGAGAGAATCTTTGAAAACATAGGAATAATTGAGAATCGGCAAGCGATTACTCAATTCAAATCAACGTACCCCAAAAACAGTTTTATGATTGGGACAATGGTTTTATGTTCTAGTCACGATGGGAAAAAAATTTGGGGTGGTGCAACGTATATAAACGATAATGGCAAAATAATCCTTGATAGAGTTATATTCTTGCGTGATTAGAATTCTTTTCCAAGAAAACCTGCCCAACACAGCGTGCACCCGCGAAAAGGAGTACACTACGCACAAGCCAGTTCCGTCAAAGCGGCTGGGCAGGAGTCCCTGGCAGGAGGCGATGTAGTTATGGATATCCAAGTTGAAAAACTTATCAGCTTTTTCAAAGAAATATTTGCTCGCTCTACAGAAGCAATTGAATACTATTATATGAAGGTACCGGTAGCCGGCGAAAAAGATCCCAAATATCGCGAACGGGCATATTGCTACGAGCTGTATCACCAAATTCGCATCTATTCTGACAGAAATAATTTCCCCTTCATAATGACTGGAGAGCTAGATAAGAGCGGTCATCCGGTGATTTACGGTACCAACCTGGATAACGCCAAACCTGATTTAGTAATCCACCAGCCAGGGGACATGGGCTATAACCTTGTAGTTATTGAAGTAAAGCCTATCAACGCCCAAGCAAAAGGTATTGCAAAGGATTTGAGGCGGCTGACAGCATTTCGTCGCAGTCCGACCTCTTATCAACATGCAATATGGCTCGTTTATAGTGATGAAGAAGATCAGAGCAAAGATAATGAATTGTTCGACAAAATGAAGACAAGGATCTTGCGAGCAAGCGAAAAATATCCAAATGAGATTGACCTAGGACTGATAGAACTCTATTGGCATCGTAAGCAAGGCCATTCCGCAGAAAAACAAACATGGTAAGCAAACCAACACAGCGTGCCCTTGCTAAAAGGAGTACACTACGCTCAAGCCAGTTCCGTCAAAGCGGCTGGGCAGGGGTCCCTGGTGGCGGGGAACGCCACGCTGAAAGAGGAGTAAACTACGCTCGAGTCAATTCCGTCAAAGCGGCTGGGCAGGGGTCGCTGGCGGGGAACGGTCAAGACGTTGGGTGCCGAAACAATAAAACATAAAGACTATGCAAAAAGATACTCAACCTGATAACAGCAAAGGCTCTTTTAGCAAGGTAATAGCTATCTTGCGCGACTCGGTATTGCTAACAGGAAGTGTGTTATATGTAACGGGCTATATCGTTTGGTCCATTCAGGCATACAAGAATAATCTTGGATTATTGCCTCTAATTGATTCTCAATACTTCGTTGCTGGCTTTTTACCTGTAGTTACGTTTATGTTGTTGATTGCTCTCTTATGGGGTGTTTGGACTACAAAAAAACTTGTGCAAAATCACCTAGACAGAAGCGCGACAGGATGGAAAAGGTTTATAAGATTAGCATTGTTTGCATTTGCGATATTTGGTATATTCGGTGCAATTACATCAATACTCGTTAAAGATTTACTTTCAGATCTTCATTATGTTATTATCGGTTTCATAAACATCTGTTTACTCCTTGTAGGTTTAATTTTTCTTCCCCCTATATATCTGCCGGACAACTTACTAGAAAAGTTCTTTCCATATGGGTCTAGTCAAAAATCGCATAAATTCCTCAGAGCCATAACAATTCAAGGATGGAACGCTTTGCGCGAGTTCCTCGAGGGATACAGTGTATACATCACCTTTCTTTTTGTACTCCTTTCAGTAGGATTGGCGCTGTTCGGTATTCGTTATTTCATCAATGATATTCACCCCAATGTTTACCAAGAGTTCGGAGGCTCCAAACCAAGATGTGCTCAACTTGATATCTCCGCCGACAAATTGTCAGAAAATATCCGTCAAGCACTATTTGAAAACCCTATTGATTATTCTGCTGGAGTTATTCAAACAAAAAAATTGTTGGTTTTCTATGCAGGCAATGATTTTTTGTTAGTCAAACCGCGTAACCCGGCAACTAAAGATGTTTACGAAATAAGAAAAGACATTATTCATTCTATACTATGGTGCAATGATTAACCGCTTATAAAACAGATTTTATGTCATACCTTCCTCCCCATCGGCTCTCCCTCCTGGCTCGATCGTAGACTCCTACAGCCGCGATAGCGGCGGCATGCGGCAGGATAAGTCCGCCGATCAGCAACTGGCTGCTCCCTTAACCAATCATCCCGCGAAAAAGGAGTACACTACGCTCAAGCCAGTTCCGTCAAAGCGGCTGGGCAGGGGTCCCGGCGGCGGGGAACGGTCAGCTGAAAGAGGAGTACACTGAGCTCAAGTTGGTCCCGGCAAAATGGCTGGGCAGGGGTCCCCGTGGCGGGTAACACACACCGTTGGATGTTTCGCCTAAGTTCAGCAATACAAAAACATAATCATGTCCGAAATTGACCGATATAAACATCAGTGCATAGGAATCATCAGTTGTCCATCTGAGTATGGAATCAGAAATATTCCATTGTATAGATTGGATGAAAGCGCGAGTGAGTGGGATGCCAAGCCAGGAGATTTACTTCTGGGTGGCGGGTCAGGTGAAAGTGATGCCTTGCGAGTTTCGCTTCCTGAAGCGATATTCTTAGTTACTCGGGATGATTGGTTTGATTACGATGAACTGGATACAATTTTCAGAGCCTATTGGGGTACATCAAGTGCTTTTATCTTTGGGAACGGTTACGCAAAACTAGGATGGCATCCCAGCAAATCTATGGAGTTTTGGTTGATTGATCATATTGTTGCATTTATTCTACGAGAATATCCAGAGACTTATGGGAAATATCGTGGTACACAGCAATTGGAACAGGATGGGTCAATTTGCCGTTTGCCCAATTCTAATTCCGAGGAAATCACCTATTAACGGCAAAAGCACACCCAACACAGCGTGCCCCGACGGGTGGGAGTCGTCGCGTTTTCAGGCAGTTTGTATGGCTTGGAGCTGGTTCCGTCAAAGTGGCGTTGTCTCGTCCCACCCACCCGCGGGTAACGCTCACCGTTAGGCGGCAAAAGAGGAAACATGAAAAATAAGACCAAAAATGCATACGAGAAGTGGGCGGAAAACTATGATAATGACAAAAATCCCCACACAACTGTTGAGCATAAATATGTATTAAAAGCAATCGATGCAAAACCGCATGAAATAATTTTAGATGCGGCTTGTGGAACAGGGAAATATGCAGTTGAGTTTTTTCGTAAAGGTGCAACTGTATATGCAATTGATATATCCCCAAAAATGATAAATGTTGCTAAATCGAAAAACAATAAAGTACATTACCAAATATCAGATATAAATAAGAAACTAGAATTTCCCTCAAAACATTTTAATAAAATTAATTGTGCCCAAGCAATCAAACACATACCGACCGATAATCTTAAGAAATTATTCAAAGAATTTTCAAGAATTATTAAAGATGATGGTGTTATAGTGTTTTCAGTAACTCATCCTGATATGGATTGGACAGATTTTGAAACAAAAACGAAAGTAACAGTCGATTTAAGACAAGAATCAAACATATTCCATCATAAATTCAAAGACTATTTTGATGCGTTTAAATATGCTGGATTAGCAAT
>Ga0105098_10000428_pt1 | contig 14216 bp, 15 predicted proteins | sample PPLLak21cMay2015_FD_79137 | JGI IMG/M metagenome (GOLD analysis project Ga0105098, IMG submission 79137) | Freshwater sediment microbial communities from Prairie Pothole Lake near Jamestown, North Dakota, USA - PPLs Lake P7 Core (1) Depth... | ecosystem: Environmental > Aquatic > Freshwater >... | reverse complement strand
CTCGACCAGCTCGGCGACCTGCTCGATACCGTCGTGCAGGCGGGCGCCAACACGGTCAACAGCGTGCAGTTCGACGTAGCCGAGAAGAGTGAGGCTCTCAAGCAGGCTCGCGCCGAGGCGGTCAAGGATGCTGAGTCACAGGCACAATCATTGGCGGAGGCGGCCGGTCTCTCACTCGGTGAGATCCAATCGATCGGTTTCACGGAAGCCCAGCCTTATCCCATCTTTGACGGCAAAGGCGGCGGCGGTGGTCTGGCCTCGGAAGCAGCCGCGGTACCGATCCAACCCGGACAACTGACCTTCACCGTGACCGTCAACGTTACTTACGTGGTCAAGTAAGCAACTGGCTTGACTCTGAAGAACCTGTCTCCCAATGGAGGCAGGTTCTTTTTTTTACACATTTAGTCATGCTTAATTGAACGACCCGACAATTGTGTAGAACATATAGTAGCATCGTATATTTTCCGAAAACTTTTTACTCAGAACAAATATGCTATAATTCAAAACTAAACCCACAGAATAGACTGAAATGAAAAAAACAAAAACATACTCATTTGGAATGGGCAAGCGAGAGTCCCATGACTCTTCTGATTTTTACAATCGTAGTCTTTACAGCGACAGCCTGTTCAAAAGTATTTTCTCACAAGAAGTCCCTGCAAAAGAACTTGTATCCATGGATACAATCCGACTTGAGGGTTGGGTTGATAAGATTTATTGTCAATCTTCTGAAAACATGGATGTTATTCCTGATAATAGTGTTGGCTTAGCTTTTACTTCACCACCATACAATGTTGGAAAAGACTATGATAGTGATAGCAGTTTGATAACGTACCTTTCATTAATTGAAAATGTAGCTAAAGAAATATATAGAGTATTGCGGCCAGGTGGAAGATATATAATAAATATAGCTAACTTGGGACGCAAACCCTATATTCCACTTCATGCCTTTTTCTATGACATCCACATAAGAGTGGGTTTTCTTCCTATGGGAGAAATAATCTGGCAGAAGGCGAAAGGTGCAAGTGGAAATGTTGCTTGGGGTAGCTGGAAAAGTGCCAAATCGCCCAGACTAAGAGATGTCCACGAGTATTTGTTGGTTTTTGCAAAACAAGCTTTTTCCAGGCCCGATGCCGGAGAATCTAAAATCAGCTCTACAGAATTTATTGATGGTACGCTTTCGATCTGGGATTTACCTGCGGAATCGGCAACGCGCGTCCAACACCCAGCCCCATTTTCTGAACCATTAGCCAGAAGAGTAATTGACCTTTTTTCCTACACAGAAGATGTAATTCTTGATCCATTTGTCGGCTCAGGAACAACCTGCGTTGTAGCTAAAAAAAGGGGACGACATTATGTTGGTTTCGACATTTCAGAAGAATATTGTAGGCTTGCTGAGCGACGAATCGATGCAAAAGGAAAAACCTATATGCCCAGTGAAAAGACAGAAAGTTCTGAACTCTCCGTTGGTTTTGGGATTCTAGGAATCGACGACCCGTTGGATCTTACTTATGACGATTTACAGAAATATTTTGATGGAACTCTTACTTCTGAGAAATACGACAGATTTAAGACTGAGTTTACGAACCCAACGAACTCACGCCTCTATTCACGATTACACGGCCTGGGAAAAAGACTTCGTAAAGAGTATCCGATATTCGAAAATGCTCAACGCGTAAGATGGTGTGGTCCTGAAAAGCAAGCAAAGACCCACTCAGGTGCGATGGATTTGATCGCTATGAACACCCCAATATCTGTTAAAGCGGAAAGTAATATTGTCTCAAATCTATCGCCGCTTCATATTTTTGAAAGGGTTCCATTAGGGGAAGTTCCTCCGGATCGTTCTGAAAATTGGTTTTTGCGTACCGACCCGGATGGATATCAATCTCTTTATTCAACGGTGCGCGATGTGCGATTGGTGCATTTTCCATCCTCCGTTGAGGATTTTGAAAAGAGTGCATCCCCCAAGGATAAAGAGGAACTTCAGTTGGAAATAACCAAATTGTCTGGTGTACATAAAACACGATTCAACCAAGAATACCGAAAAATGTGTCGAACTGTTGCGGTGAAATCAGCGGAAATCTTTAATAAGAACTTTCAAAGGGCAAGAGAGGGCAATTCCCGCACAGGAACTGCACAACGTTTAGTGGAATCTTTGTTCCGGCTAACTTCAGTTGAGTACATCTTGGCAGGGACAGCAGGAAAGTCTGACTACGCAGTAGTTATTCCGTCAACCACTGAATGGAAAAAAGATTGGGAAATTACATATGTGGAAGCAACACCTGATTTGGAAAAACAACAAAGTGTTGTGAATATTCGTATCGACTATAGGAATAAAAAGACCAAGATCTCACATGTTGCGAACTTTCATGTTGAAATCAGATGGAGCCATGGGAAGTTTCGTTTTGCACCTGAGGCAAAACTATATAAGAATTTTAAGTGGACGGAAATTGAGTTTGTAAAAAAAATCTTTAGCTGAGCACTCAGGTGTAAAACAGCACATACCATAAGATAGCCTAAGACCTCAGGCTATCTTGTGCTTTTAATATCTGTTTCCCAATATGCCGGCTTTCGCATTGTGCCGCTGGTTTCAATTTGTTCATCCACATACTTCCCATAACACTCCAGCGTTTCAAACAGATTTTCATCCAGGTCCCGCAAATAATAGCGGATATGAAAAATGGCTTTATCGAGCGAGGAGGCACGTTTGCCGTTGCGGAGATTGATCAGCCATTTGCCTTTCAAGGCAGGCTGTCTTCTGTTGATGGGACGATTGATTCTCATCCGGGGCATGAGCGCCAGATCAACGATCGAAAAGAAAAAATATTTCCCGCGAAAATTATCGCGGACCATGACCCCGCTGCCGGGCGCGTGTGCCAGACATTTGCGCACGGTTAGATCGTCGAGCACGAACATGTCCACTTCAGGAGCGAAGGGGAACCAGTTTTTCGGATTGTATTGCTGGCGCTTCTCCTTGACTTCCAGGTGGAAGACAGGCTGCCCGTTTCTATCCATGATCGTAAAATCCAGTTGATCGTACGCCGACGAACCATCGGAAAACCTGATATCCTTCCGGCTGAAATATTCCTTGATTTCCTGTTCGAACGACTTGGGCAATGTCATAAGCGTTGCTCCTTGTTCGAGCTTGATTTTACTGTAGGATGCTGTCTCCGCGAATGCGATTCTTTTCCGTCATTGCGAGGAGGGTTGAGACGCGTAGCGTCGAACGCCCGACGAAGCAATCTCTCTGCTACATATGCGGGATTGCTTCGCCCTATCGGCCTCGCAATGACGGGTTATGCGTTGGGTTTTAGGCACTCTCATTTTCCTTATCGCGCGATGGCGGGACAGGCGCAGGGTTATAATCTCAACGCGGTAACCAAAATACAGGAGTGCCTCATGCTCAAAGTCGGATATATCGGTCTTGGATTAATGGGTAAGTCGATTGCGCGTAATATTCTGAAAGCGGGGTTTCCGCTCATCGTTCACAACCGCTCGCGGCCCGCAGTGGACGAGCTGGTCGCGGAAGGCGCGGCGGCCGCCAACTCTCCAAAGGAAGTCGCGAGCCAGGTGGATGTGGTCTTCACCAACCTTCCTGATACCCCCGATGTGGAAAAAGTCGTCCTGGGCGAAAATGGGATCCTCGCAGGCGCTCAGGCGGGGCTCGTTTACGTGGACAACTCTACGATCAAACCTGCCGCGGCGCGCAGGATCGCAGAGAAGCTCGCGGAGAGGAATGGCTTTGCGTTGGATGCCCCCGTCTCCGGCGGTGACATCGGCGCGCAGAATGGCACGCTGACGATCATGGTCGGCGGCGACGCCTCCGCCCTGGAAAAGGTCATGCCGGTTCTCATGGCAATGGGAAAGACGGTCACCCATGTCGGCGAGGCGGGCGCGGGTCAGGTGGCGAAAGCTGCCAACCAGATCATGGTCGCGGCGCAGATGGTGGCCATGGGCGAACTGCTTGTTTTCTCAAAGAAAGCCGGCGTGGACCCGCGCAAAGTTGTCGAGGCGATCAAAGCCGGTGCAGCCCAGTGCTGGACACTCGATGTCAAGCCGCCGCGTTTATTTGCTGGCAATCGCAGTCCTGGCTTCAAGGCCCACATGCAGTTGAAGGACTTGAAAATTATTCTGGATACCGCCCGGGAATATGATATCCCGATTTCCGGGACCGTTGCCAACGCCGAGCTTTTCCAGCAGATGATCGACTTTGGCATGGGCGAGCTGGACAACTCAGCCGTGGTCGGTGTGATCGAGGGGAAAGCAGGGATTAATATTTTGGATTAATTATGTCGTTGCGAGCCTTCGGGAAGCAATCTCCAGTTAATGAGGAGATTGCTTCGTTATCTGCGCTTCGTCTTCACTGCGTTCCGCTCAGCGCGAGGTTCCTCGCAACGACATGTGAAAAGGAAAGAATGAAGAAATACTGGCCCACGATTCGCGACTACTTGCTGATCCTCATTGCTGCCCTGATACAGGCAGTCTCGCTGCGTTTGTTCTTCGTCCCTGCGGATCTGGCGTCGGGTGGCGTGAGCGGCATCTCCCAGTTGATCAATCATTTCACGGGCTGGCCCATCGGCTTGATGATCCTTCTCGGAAATATCCCGCTCTTTGTGCTGGGTTGGCGCTTTCTCGGCGGCTATCGTTTTGCAGCGCGGACGGCGTTTGCCGTTTTCATGTATTCCGCATTCACTGATCTCCTGGTGCAGACGTCTCTCTTTGCCCCCAACGGTCCCGGGACCAGACTCATCAACGACCTGCAAGGTGACATCTTCCTGAACGCACTTTACGGTGCGATCGTCAGCGGTATCGGCTACGGACTCGTCTATCGGGCGCGCGGCACAAGCGGCGGCTCGGACGTCCTTGCACGCATCCTCAGCCACTATCGCGGTGTGCCCATGACGCAGGGCTACCTGATAGTCGATACGGCCGTGATCCTTGGGGCGGGTTTTGTCTTTGGCTGGAAGGCGGCGTTGTACGCGATGATCGCTCTGTATGTCAGCGGCTTAGCCGCAGAGACTACGCTGGAGGGCGGCGGCACCGTCCGCACGGCGATGATCGTAACCGGCGAGGCGGAGGCGGTCTCGGCACGTGTCCTGGAGGAACTGGAGCGCGGTGTCACAGTCCTGGAAGGAACCGGCGCGTATACGGGGGCGGAGCGCCCTGTTTTATATTGCGTCATCACACGCGCAGAAGTGGCGGCACTCAAAGCCATCGTCCATGAAGTGGATCCGCGGGCGTTTATGGTGATCGGTGTGGCGCATGAGGCGCTGGGGGAAGGTTTCCGACCGTTGAAATTACAGGAATAGAAATCTACTCTGTTCCATTTTGATCTTTCGCCACGGATTACACGGATAAACACGGATTTTTTTAATTGATTTGTTGTATCCGCCGGGCAAGAATTTAGTCAGATATTGCACGGACAGGCCAATTCAGTGAAATCCGTGAAATCAGTGGCTGATATTTTTATTTATCCAAACTGGGAAATCACCCCTGCGATCAAACCGATCTGTCCAAGGTGATAGGTCGTAATGTTGAATACCGCTCCATTTTTGATGGGAGAGACGAATTTGTTCCACGCCAGAATTAAATCGGAGATCCAGAATAATAACGCACCCAGGCTTACGAACAAAGCCGCGTTTGTCTTCCAGGCCGGGTCGTACATGGTGGACATTGCCGTGTAGAGCATGACGGAAATCACGGTCCCATAAACGACAACGAGAATGACCAGCTTATTCTCCCCCCTGGCGCGCATCGCCCCGGTGATCCGCCGAATGAGGCGGCTGACATTGATCGCAATGATGACCAGCAGGACCAGCGACCAGGTACTATCGGCAGCCAGGTCCTCCCGTAGACCTGTAATATAAGAGATATGTGCAAACAGAAAAGCGATCAACCCGAACAGGAAGAGCCTGTCAGGCGCGAGCATCAGCAACACATCGCCGGCCAGCGAAAACAGGATCGCCACTCCGAACCAGAGTGCATTGCCCTGCAAACCGGTGCTGAAATACAGCCATAGGAACAGGCAGACCATTACTGCCGGCTTGGCGACATATTCCAGCCTCTGCAAACTTTTCGATACCGCGACAGCTTCCAGTACGGCGAAGATAAGTGCAAGGATGAGCAAGATGTACATTTGTTCCTCCCAGTTTGATCCATGTCGTTGCGAGCCTGCGGGAAGCAATCTCCTCTTTGACACGGGGTTGCTTCGCTTCGCTCGCAATGACATAATCATCTTTTCTTCTTCTTATCTATTCTATACCCCAACCGCTTCATGGCATTCTCGTCATTGCGCCAATCTTTTAGCACCTTGACGCGCAATTCCAGGAAGACGGGCCGGCCGCCCATCTCTTCGATCTCTTTGCGCGCCGACGAACCGATCTGCTTCAACATTTTTCCGCCCTCGCCAATCACAATCCCTTTCTGGGATTCGCGTTCCACAAAGACCGTCGCGGCAATGTACAGCATGCCATTGTCGCGCTCGGCAAATTCGTCCACGCGTACGCCCACGCCATGCGGCACTTCATCACGCAGCTTGTGCAAACACGACTCACGGATCAAGTCGGCGGCGATGTCGCGCTCGTAGGAATCCGTCACCTGCTCTTCGTCGTACTCAGGCGGGCGGATCGGGGATAAGGAAATCAGCAAGTCGAGCAAATCAGCAAGATGCAAATTCTGGGTGGCGGAGATGGGAACGACCTGCGCGTCGTTTCGACCCTCCCTTCGGTCGTCAACGCGAGCCCTCTTCAGCGCCGCCTGGTACGCTTCGATGTGCGGAGTCAACAACTCGGCGGAAATCAGGTCCATTTTGTTCGCGGCAATCACAAGCGGAGTCCGGCGCGGGAGGCGCGTGAGCAGGGCTGCGATCTGGCGGTCCTCCTCCGTCGGCCGAAAGGATGCGTCCACCACCCAGAGGACCACATCCACCCCCTCGAGTGATTCCTCCGCCTCCTGATTTAGAAACGTGCCGAGCTTGTGACGCGGGTTGTGGATGCCGGGCGTATCCACAAAGACCAGCTGCGCGGCCTCTGTGGTCAGAATCCCAAGCTGACGCCTGCGCGTGGTCTGCGGCTTGGGTGAAACCGCCGCGATCTTCTGTCCCAATAGCGCGTTCACCAATGTCGATTTTCCAACATTGGGTCGCCCGAGTATCGCAACGAAAGCGGAACGAAATTCAGTCATTACTATAGTCCCGATGCTGTTCGGGAATCTGTTGCTACCTGTTCTTCCATATTTCGTTCTTGTTTTTGCGGCTGCATGTTTGCGACAGCCAGGCTCAAAATGACGAGCACTCCACCGACAAGTACCTGCCAGGAAAGTTTTTCACCGAGGAAGGCCACCCCCAGGATCACACCGCCCAGCGGAAAGAGATAGGTCACCATGCTGGTGCGGGTGGGACCGATCTCATGGATCAGATAATACACCATAATAAAGGCAACACCCGAGCCAAGGATGCCGAGGAAGAGCAGGGCGATCCACGTGATTCCCAACTGTGGAATCTCCACGGGACTCTCAACCAAAAATGTCGCCAGCCACATGACTGCTGTGGCTGAGACCAGTGGGCCTGCGCTCCGCAGGATGCCTGGCGTATTCTCCGTGGTCTTGCGTGCGTACACGCTGCTGCCTGCGTAAAAGGCGCATGCCAGCACAACTGCGAGTTGGCCCCAGATGGAACCGGCTGAGCCGCCGATATCCTTGCTCATCAGGATGACGACACCTGCAAAGCCAAGCAATAGGCCCAATACTTTTGACACCGTCATCTTATCATCATGCAGCAAATAGTGGGCGATCAAAATGGTGAACAATGGGACGGTGGCATCCAGGATGGCCGCGACCGCCGAGTCGATGGACTGTTCGCCCCATGAAATGAGGAAGAAGGGAATGGCTACGTTTGTAATCCCCAATATCAAAAGCGGAGACCATTCCTTCAGGCTGCGCAGCAGTTGCGTGCGCTGGATGAGGATGACGGCGACCCCAAATAAAAGCCCGAAGAGGACGCGAAAGGCAACCAGCGTCATGGGACCGATTTCGTGCACGGCGATCTTGATCCACATAAAGGAGGAACTCCAGATCGCACCCAGCAAAATAAACACGAACCAGTGTTTTGGTTTCATAGACTACTCCTAAGTTTGAGGTTGGTGGAAGGACAGGGTTCTGACGCACCGATCATCGATAATGTTACGCGATTACTGCCCCCTCCAGTTTCAACAACCATTCCTTTGTCTTCAAGCCTTCCCCGCCGCCGTAGCCATGCAGTTTCCCATCCGTCCCGATCAGGCGGTGACAGGGGATGACCAGCGGCATGGGGTTGGTGGCGTTGGCGCGTCCGACGGCGCGGTAGGCGAACGGGCGGTTGATCTCCACGGCGATCTCCGAATAGGTCCGCGTTTCACCGTATGGGATCTTGAAGACCTCCTGCAGGGCCTCTTTTTGGAATGGCCGGAAGATGGACCAGTTGATCGGAAATGTAAAGCTGCGGCGTTTCCCCTCCAGGTATTCGCGCAGCTCGTTTGCGTACGGCGCGACGAACTCCGCGTTCGACTGGAGCAGATAGGAATCGAAGTCGGGCTGGGCGTTCGCCCATTCAACGGCGACCAGGCCCTGGTCGGAGGCGGCGAGACGCAGGTCCCCAATGGGAGACCCGTTCAGTTCACCAACATAGATGGGAAAAACGAAGGATTTCATTGCAACCTTGTTAGTTGTCGAATAAACGTAGGGCAATCGTAGGTCACTCGTCAAGTATCTTTGAGTCCACTATGATAAATTAGGGTCAGTAAGGTGATTTCTCTTCTCCTCCTTTCTAAGAGAGCCGCGGTCGGCGTCCGCGGTTCTCGGATTTTAAAGGGGGCATTCGCATTATAATAACTCATCTCTTTCTGGAGAGTGCCTAAAAAGATGGGCTCGTGGATTCTTAACCACAGAGACCACCGAGTTCACTGAGAAAAACAAAAGAGAAACTCTGTGTTCTCCGTGCTCTCTATGGTGAAATGACCGGTAAGCCCAAGGGATTAGACACTCCCTCTTTTGGCGAGGAACTATGAGCGCACAAATCACCGTGATTGGTCTCGGGCAGATCGGTTCTTCCATCGGGTTGGCGCTGAAGGCGCATGATGCAGATGTCCATCTTGTGGGGCATGACAAAGAGCTGCAGGTCGCGAAGGATGCGCAAAAAGCGGGCGCAGTGGATGACGTGAAGTATAACCTGCCTGCTTCCATCCGCGAGGCGAGAATCGTGGTCCTGGCCCTGCCTTTGGCAGCCATCCGTGAAACGCTGGAGATCATTGCCCCTGATTTACCGGAAGGGACACTCATCCTGGATACGGCTCCCGCGAAGGCGACGGTTGCCGCGTGGGCAAAAGAGCTTTTGCCTCCGGGACGGTTTTACATCGGTCTCACCCCAGCCATTAACCCCCAATATTTGCATGGGACGGAATTCGGCTTGAAAGCAGCCCGGGCAGACTTATTTAAAAAAGGTCTGATGGTGATCAATACTCCCTCCGGGACGCCTGGGGATATATTCAATCTGGCAATGGGATTCGTGAGCCTGCTGGGCGCCAGCCCCCTGCTGATGGATACCGCGGAAACGGACGGCATCTTCTCTGCCATGCATGTCCTTCCCCAACTGGCTGCGGCCGCCTTGCTCGATACGACCGTGGACCGCCCCGGCTGGCAGGATGCGCGCAAGCTGGCGGGGCGCCCCTATGCGGCGGTCACTGCCGGAGCAGCTTATCATGATGAGATTCACTCTGTGGGAGAAAGCGCTCTCGAAAATCGTGAAAACATTGTGCGGTTGCTAAATGCCTATATTGCGTCATTGCTCGATCTGCGCGATGAGATCGAGGCGGACGATCGCGAGGCGGTCGCCAAACGATTGGAAAATGTGCTGAAGAAACGCCAGCGCTGGTTCGATGAACGCAGCCTGGCGGAATGGTTGCGAGGCGAGGAGGAAAAAGTCGATGCTCCCGGCTTTGGTGATCGGCTGACACAGATGTTTATCGGTTCCCGATCGAAGGACCGTCCAAAACCACGCAAGTAGGCGCGGCGCATGGATCGCCCTTGTTATTGCTACATCGTAGAGTGCGCGGATGGGACCTACTACACCGGCTGGACCGTCGATCCTGAGCGACGCGTCGCGGTCCATAACAAGGGACGCGGGGCACGCTACACACGGACTCGCTGCCCTGTCAGACTGGTGTATGTTGAGGAATTACCTGATCGAAAGGCTGCGATGAAGAGGGAAATTGCGATCAAGAAGATGAAGCGCGGGATGAAGAGAAAGTTGATTGGGGTGACGTGAAAAGTATCAAGTAAAAAGTGAGAAGTAAATGGCATGCAGATGTGATTAAATGAAAACCCTGAGGAAACTTGAAACCTCAGGGTTCTTTCTACTTCTTTCCTCTTTCTTCTCTCTTCTTTCTTCTCTCCTCTTACTTTGCCTCATCCCGTAAACAGCGGCAAATGTCCCAGGGAGATAATGTGCATCCACTGGGCGCGGTCGCCTTCCGTGAAAATCGCTGCCTCGGCTGCCACAGAAGCGCCCGCCTTATCCAGGACCATCCTCATCCCCTGTAAGGTTGATCCGGTGCTAATCACATCATCCACGATCACGACCTGCCTGCCCTTCATCAGCTCGACGTCTTTCTCATCCAAAAGCAGGGTCTGGGGCTGGCCCGTTGTGATGGACAACGTCTCGGCTTTCAGAGCATCTCCCATGTAGGGTTTGTAGGACTTGCGCAAAACTACATAGGGCTTTTTCGTTTCCACGGACAGCGCATGTGCCAGAGGGATGGACTTGGCTTCTGCGGTCACCAGCAAATCATATTGGGTGTCCTTTAGTTTTTTCGCCAGTTCCCTGGCGCAAACCTGGACGAACTCGGTATCCCCCAGAATATTGAGGATGGCGATCTTCAAGCCCGGCTTGATCTCGAACAGGCGCAGGTCGCGCTTCAGACCTGCAACTTCGACGGCATAGGTTTCGTATAGAGACATGATGTTCATTCCTCACTCGGATCGTACATTGAGTTAGTGAAATTTAGCAGGAAAATTTCCCGGGCGTAGTTTATCACAATTCAATTTATAATGTTTCCACCGCCTCACCCATTACTGAATACTGCCCCACTGATCACTGACCTACTGATTACTGACTCACTGAATACTGGTTTCCGGCTACCCATGCTACCCGACCTCCGCCTCAACGATCATCTCCGCCTCCGAAAACAACATCCCTGCGGCTCCTACGAGTGGACCGTCACGCGCCTGGGCGCGGATATCGGACTCGAATGCAAAGGCTGCGGCCGGCGGATTATGCTTACGCGGCGTGAACTTGCCAAGAGACTCAAAGCCAACCTGACAGAGCACAAAGATGACCCCTCAGATCCCTAGAAAACCTCATATTGTTTTTTACTTCTCCGATACAGGCGGCGGGCATCGCTCCGCCGCGGAAGCCATTATTGAAGCGATCGCTCTCGAGTACCAGGATCAAGTGACCACAGAAATGGTGGATTTCTTCAAGGATTATGCTCCGCGCCCGTTCAACCACGCCGCGGAGATGTATCCGTACATGGTCAAGGCGCCGCAGTTGTGGAGGGCCAGCTTTCATGCCAGCGATGGGCGGGCACGCGCCCGTATGATCACGACCACGCTGTGGCCCCTCGCGCGTCAGGCGGCGCGCGCCCTTGTCAAGAGTCATCCTGCTGACCTCATCGTGACGGTTCACCCGTTTGCAAATTCATTCGCGCTAAAAGCGCTTGGCAAAAACCGCCCACCCTTCATTACTGTGGTTACAGACATGGTAACCACCCACGCCCTCTGGTACGATACCCGCGCCGATCTTATCCTTGTGCCCACTGCGACCGCTCATCGGCGCGCGATCAAATACAATATGCCGCCTGAGAAAGTCCACGTCGTTGGGCTTCCTGTCGCGGACCAGTATTGCCAGCCGCTGGGGCGGAAGAGCACCTTACGAAAAAAACTTGGCTGGCCCCTGAACAAGCCGACTGTCCTGATGGTTGGAGGGGGAGAAGGGATGGGTCCCCTGGCAAAGACCGCAAGAGCGATCGACGCCTCGGGCCTCGACCTCGGCCTGGTCATCGTTTGTGGGCGGAATCAGCGCCTGAAAGCAAAGCTCGAATCGTACAAATGGGAGAATCCGACGGTGATCTGCGGCTTCACGCGCGACATGCCGGATTTCATGCGCGCCTCCGATTTCATTGTGACCAAAGCGGGTCCCGGCACGATTGCCGAAGCGCTCAACGCGCACTTGCCGATCATTCTGTACGCCAAGCTGCCGGGCCAGGAAGATGGCAACGTCACTTTTGTGGAGGAGGAAGGCGCGGGAGTCTGGGCGCCAAAGCCGCAGGACGTGGTACGCACGCTTACCCGCTGGATCTCGCATCCCGCGGAACGGCAAAAGGTTGTCGAAAATTGTCGCCGCGCCGGCCGGCCTGAAGCTGGGCGCACGATCGCTCATATTATTGGAGAGAAGCTGGGGCTGGAGATAGTAGACAGGTAGGCAGGTATACAAGTACACAAGTAACACATGTTTACCTGTCTACCTGTTTACTTATTTACCTGTGTACCTGGGTACTGAATGCTGACCGGATGAGGGATTTCAATCCCCTGCTCTTTGAACACGGATTTAACCTTTAGCAGCACACTTTCCTTTGCACGAAGCGGGTCATTTTTCGTCACATCCACCCAGAAACTGCCATTTAATTCCAGTGCTGAGTCTGTCAGGTTATTGAACAGGATCATCGGCTCCGGTTCTTTGACAACCCCTGCCACCTCCTCGATCGCTTCCAGGATGATTTTCCGGACGGCGGTCGGTTCACAGGTGTGAGACAGGTTGAGGCTGAATTCGACGCGCCTTTCATTGGCACGCGAGTAATTCACAATGGGATTCGACAGCACATCCGCATTCGGCAGGATCACCACGCGCCCATCGGCCGCTCGCATTTCGGTGGCGCGCAGGTCGATGGCCAGCACGGTGCCGTCGAAGCCTTTCACGCCAATCGTCTCACCGACGTGGAACGGCTGCTGGAGCAGCAGGATCACGCCTGAGGCGAAGTTCTTCATAATGTCCTGCAGCGCAAAACCGACCGTAAAGCCCAGAATGCCAAGCCCGGTGAGGAAGGCCGTCACCGCAAAAAATTGCTGCAGGGCGCTGATCGTACCAGCCACGATAATTGACCAGAGAGTCAATTGTCCCAGGAGCTGCACAACACCGGCAGGTGCTCTCCTTCTTTGAAGCACACGCTTCAGAACGTTGCTGAGAATCCGAGCGAAATACAAGCTGAGGACAAAAATGACAAGCGCGGATAGCAGTTTGGGGGTCCCGGCGATAAACCAGCCAATAATTTGGTTCAAATAAAATTCCATCTTCTCTCTCCTTTGTGAGCTTTTGTGTATCTTAACCGAAAGCCGGGCTAGAGTAAACAGGTACACAGGTGTAACTATATCTGTGTCTGCTTGTGTACTTGTCTACCTGTGTACCTGTTTACGTGTCTACTTTTGTCCCTGTCTTGGGGTAGAATCTCTCCGCCTGATATAATCCCTGCGATGCCAATCCTGGACCTGCATTCGATGGATTTTTTCAGCCGCAGCCCCGAACAGACGCGCCGGATCGGCATGCGTTTGGGCGGAGCGCTGCAAGCGGGTGATGTTGTCTGCCTGCAGGGTGACCTCGGTGCAGGCAAGACGACCTTTGTGCAGGGAGTGGCACATGGCTGGGGCTCCCTGGACCCGGTCTCCAGCCCCACGTTTATTCTCGTGAACGACTATCGCCGCGGAGATGAAGCGCATTTATTTCATATGGATGCCTATCGCCTCGACTCCGCACCCGAAGCGGAAGAACTGGACCTCGACGGGATGCTGGCTCAGGGGCCTCTGCTCATCGAATGGCCCGAACGGATCGACGGGCTCGTCCCAAACGAACGGTTGTGGATCAGGTTCGAGCACGTTGACGAGGAAGAACGTGAAATGAACTTCAAAGCGACCGGCGGTCGCTACGATGACTTGCTGGAACTGATCCGTCACGCCGCCTATGGAGGCGACTGATGCTGCTGGCTGTGGATACTTCCACTGCCCAGGTTGGGCTTGCGCTTTATGATGGCTCACAGGTCATTAGTGAGTATGCCTGGCGCAGCAGTCAGCGCCACACCATGGAACTGGCTCCGGCGATCTTCGAGTTATTGACCCGCTGTGGCTTGACGATGGAGGCT
>Ga0105098_10000427_pt1 | contig 14222 bp, 16 predicted proteins | sample PPLLak21cMay2015_FD_79137 | JGI IMG/M metagenome (GOLD analysis project Ga0105098, IMG submission 79137) | Freshwater sediment microbial communities from Prairie Pothole Lake near Jamestown, North Dakota, USA - PPLs Lake P7 Core (1) Depth... | ecosystem: Environmental > Aquatic > Freshwater >... | reverse complement strand
TCAGGAGTCGGCGTACAGGAAGCTCTCCGGCGCGCCTCCACTGTGGGCGGACCATTCTGCAATCTGTTGGGTTTGCTCGTGGCGCGTATGGAGGTGGAAGATTTTGCAAAAGCCATTGAAGTCACGCGCGCTCACCTTCCAGATCCTGCCGACGTGGAAGCGAACCTGTTCTTGCGCGATATCTATGATTTCTTTGCGAACAACCGTCCAGTGTTGTCCAGCGTGCAGGGATTACAGGAGTCTGTACATCGAACTGTGGTCGAAATGACTGAAGCCCGAGCAGCACTGGTGCGGCAGAGAAGCGGTCTGTTTGGAGTATTGGCTGTGGTTGGGTTGGTACTGGCGATCATTATGCCATTCATGGGAGCGGGATTAGTTTAGAACCTAACTGGCAATTGTCGACACGGAATCCATACAGATCGTTTGGTTAGGAACACAGACCAGCTTTCATTCCGGCCTGATTGTGCAATCCCAAAAATGGTAGAATGAGATTCATGGTGGTAATCTTGTCTGTCAGCAAGGATATTCCCCTGGATCACAGTACGCCCTTCTCTCTACGATTCAATAGTTATTCCGCACTATTTGCGCAGCGACCAGCTTAGACTATATTTGGCTGGTCGCTTTCTTTTTTTCCAGACAGAAGAGGAGATGATTATGCAGATTTTCAATCGTTCGATATGGGGCAAGGCGCTGGCGATTGCGCTTATGATGGTTCTGCTTACGTCCAGCACCGCTTCGGCAGCCGCGCCCATGAGCAACACCAGTAGTCCGCGTCAATCCGCAGTCGGTGAGGTCCTGATCAACGAGTTTGTCGCCGCGAACGGCACACTTCAGACCACCGAATGGGTCGAGCTGTACAACACCACCAGTGCAACGGTGAACATCGGTTCGATGTGGATCGACGATATCAGCGGCGGAGGCGGCGCACCCAAGCAGATCCCGGCGGGTACAACCATCGCTCCCCATAGCTATTATGTCATGACCTTCAGCTCTTTTCTGAACAATGGCGGTGATGATGTCCGGTTCCTGGGCACGGACGGAACTACGGTTCACGATGCCCGTACCTACACGTCCGCGACGACCGATATGAGCTGGTGCCGGAAACCGGATGGCGGCAGCTGGAGCGCCATCCAGTGCGACCCCACGCAGGGCGCGACCAATGAGCCAGCCTTGCCGCCCGGTACCTGGACTCCCGGCACACTGGAAATCCATGTTTTGAACGTCGGGCAGGGGGAGTCGCAGCTTATCATCGGACCTACAGGTAAAACCCTCCTGATCGGTGTCTTCGAATCGAACTGGAATACAAATGCAGGTGCCACCTGGGTCGCCAGTGAGATCCGCCGCATCACCGGCAGCAGTCATCTGGATTACGTCATGGCTTCCCACTGGCATCTGGATCACATGGGCTACGCTGGTTACGGCGGCATCTGGTCTCTGCTCGAACAGCAGGGCATTACCGCTGACGTGCTAATTGATCGCGACGGTGGGGAATGGGTGGATACCAACAGCGACAACATCTGTGACCCTGACGCGGAAGTCGTCTGGCACAATGCCGGGACGATCTCCGGCACTGCCCGCAACTGGGTCTGCTGGGTCGACGATCCCACCACGATCGCCGGACAGATTCGCCAGCTCGCGCAGATCGGCTCCACCACGCAGATCGACCTGGGACTCTCCAGCGGACTCACCACGAAGGTCGTACAGGTCGACGCGCAGGGCGTGATGCAGGCAGATGGTGTCACCCCGGTCGGGGGTGATCACACAGCCGACGCGCTGCCCACCTCGGAGAATGATTACTCGATCACCCTCTGGCTCAACTGGGGCAAATTCGATTTCGTGGCTGGCGGTGATACGGATGGCGAGTACACGACCAGCAGCTTTGGCTATTCTTATAACGATGTGGAGACCGATGTCGCTGCCCGTATCGATCAGGAAGTGGTAGTCATCTGGGTCAACCACCACGGTTCCTCTCATTCCACCAATGCCAATTATGTGAGCACCTTGAATCCCGTTGCGGCCATCATCAGTCCGGGCAGCACCAACAGCTACGGTCATCCCGACCAGACAGTCCTGGATCGTTTGTACAATAATGGGACCATGCGCTACCTCACACAGCCGGGCGATCCAACCCGTAACTACTACGATTCGGTGATCGTGAACGGGAACGTGGTGGTCCAGGTTACCGATGGTGTCAACTACACAGTCAATGGTGATGCCTATGTGGCAACCGATCCGCCAGGCAGTGCAGGCAACCCGCGCGTGCCAACCATTGGCGAAGTGCTGGTAAACGAGTTCCTGCCCGCGCCCCAGACTCTCTTCACTACAGAATGGGTCGAGCTCTACAACACGACCGATGATTACCTGAATATTGGCAGCATGTGGATCGATGACCTCAGTGGCGGAGGCGGCGCTCCCAGGCAGATCTCTGCGGGTACGGTCCTCGCTCCGGGCAGCTACTACGTCATGGAAATGTCGAACTATCTGAACAATTCCAGCGACAACGTCCGCCTGCTGGGCACGGATGGAACCACCGTGTATGATACGTATCACTACAGCAGCATTAAGTACGATCGCTCCTACTGCCGCGTTCCTAACGGAGGCAGCTGGACATCCAACTGCACCGCTACTAAAGGCGCGTCGAACTAATAAAAATCCTAGCAGCAAAATGAGGGAGGCCCGAGCCTCCCTCATTTTGTTCCCAAAAAGGAATGTCACTCTTATCTTCCTCTCTCGTTCAGGCGTTTCAGGATCATCCGCTGGGTCTGTGTGGCGCGCATGATCCGGCAAAGGTTGTTGGAAGCGTCGAGGCTGTTGAACAGCGATTAAGTGCTTTGATGCTTGGCGTAGTGCAGGACACCAGATATCTCAACCATGAGCGCTGGTCTGCGCTGGCCGTTATTCACGACCACTGGTTATTGGAGCCATCTCAGGTGGCATACCGGTCCTCCTCAGAAGTGTTGGACGGGATGCACGAGGTGCATATTTCCGGACCTCAATATATTGCCAGAGTCTGGTGGCAACTTTGCCGAGGTGTACAGGGACGATTCAAGGGCTCATGGCGCGATCTGCTCAAGGCGAACCATGACAATGCTCAGGAGGTACAGAGTTACTTTCAGAACAGCAGGACCACGTTTCCGGTCCTGTCCGGGCCGGTGATCTCGGCACGCTGGCTGGACCTGGTTCACAGGATCGGCGGAGTGGAGTTGAAGGGCTGGGAAACTCTGACTGTGATGCTTCCTTCGGATCAAAAAAAGACAGCCCGTTTATTTGGCATTTTGGCAGATGAGGTTCATCCGCTAGTTTCCAGTGCGCTAAATCTTTGGCCGGTAGTCTGCCAAAGATTGCCAGCGGAGTCCTGCGGACTGGATGGCTGCCCGCGAAAATGACCCGTGTGGATATTTCCCTAACAGGCATAGACATAATAGAATTGACTGCCTTTCAAGACAACTCATAGCGACACCTCCCCATTACCCATCTTCACAACTCTATATGATTTCGGCTGGCAAATGGTTTTGCCAGCCTATTTCTATTCATAAGGAGATTCATATGCTGAAACTATTGAAACGCTTCGTGCGTGAAGAAGATGGTCAGGACTTCGCCGAATATGCCCTGATCCTGGGAGCGGTAGGCGTCGTAGCCATTGCCGTGATTGCCCGCTATCGCAATGAGTTGCAGGCTGCTTTCGAAGCCGGTATTCAGGCTCTGCGCGCGGCCCGAGGCGGGTAAATGCATTTCCAGAAAGAAAAGGGGCAGGCAATGGCTGAATTTGCACTTATGATGCCTGCCCTGATCCTGCTCCTGTTCGGCATGACCTTCGCGGCTTTTTACGCATTCCGCGCGGCATCCGCTGACTGGGGAGTGTTTATTACGGGTGTTGCGACCGGTTCCTATGACACACCGGCCACTGAACGAGCGAGGGATGCGGTCCTATGGCCGGATCTAGCTGATCGTATCAACGCTGGAGAAAATGGGCCGCGCCAGGTACGGTCGCTGATTTCGGTGGAGGACTCTCGCGATTGGGTCTTCGGTATCCGGCTGATCGAAGCCCAAAGAGCGTCAACCCATTTTAGACTATGGCGTTTCTATCCTGGTCCACCCACTGGAGTGATCGAATGAAAAGGTCCCACTCCGGCGAACGCGGGCAAGCGATGGCAGAGACTGCTTTGTTTGCCATGCTAGCCGTCTTAATGGCTTTTGGTTTGCTAGCCTGGATTCCAACGCATCGCGCTCGGACCGCTGCAACGGCTGCTGCTTATGCCTGTTCACAATTTCTATCGCAATCCCCGGATCCCGCTCGCGCTCAACGTAATGCCATGAATGTAGCACGGAAGACCCTCGATGCAGATTGGTCTGCAACTGCGGGTGTGCAGTATCGGGTGCGGGTTTCTCCGCCAGGTGGACCTGGTCAACCCGGTCGTTGCCAGGTTTCCTTCCAGGCTCCAACGCTTTTCAATGGGCTGCTTGGATTGAGCGCAAGCACCTGGCACAATGAGTGGTTTGTCTCACGCTCCGAGACCTGGAAAGCGAGATGGCGATGAAAATCAGACGAAGTGAGCGTGGTCAGTCAGTTCTGCTGTTTGCCATCCTGATGCCGCTTATGTCCCTATTTCTACTGGGCATTCTGGACTACATGGTTACGAATGCACGCGTGATGGAAACCGTCGCTGTTGCAGATCTGGCTGCCCATGCAGGTGCTCAGGAAATCACCGTCCTGCCGGATGGCACGATCACAGCAACAGCAGGTGGTAATGGAATTGCAGCAATGTATTTCAACGCTCAACGGCCGGGCTATGCCCAGCTTGTTTCCGTGTCCTGTGGAAGACATCAGGGACGCCCTGCCTGTTTTGTACACGCTCAAACCCGTTCGACAGGATACCTGTTACCCGCGCGCTGGGTAAGTGTGCGTGCCATTGGGTATCTTGCACATGGTGTCACGCGCGGCGATCAATAATTCTTGGAGTCAACAATAATGAAGTCAATTTGGAAAACAATCCTCGATGGATTGACCTACAAAAATCTTGCAGGAAAGAGACAGCCTCGTGCCTACACAGTCCTGACTGGATTGATCCTGCTTTTGCTCGTGATGGCAGCAGGCATGGCCGGGCTGAACCGTTATCTGTTGATGAGCAAGGTACAAGCTACACCAGCATCTATTTCATCGACGATGCCAATCGCGGAAGCGACAGCCACGAATGCTGCCATACATAGAACACCGTGGGATGGTGAAGTCACCGGATGCCCAACCGATCCCGCTGAGTGGTCCTTTACGCCGACTTACGCCAGCAGGAATTACGGCATCATTCAGCCCGCCTGTGTTTATATGGGATTGGAAAAAACAATTGCCTGGGCGCTGGCGGTACGAGAAGGATACAGCCGTGCAGAAGCGACGGAACGCCTCGGCTTTACCGAAATGCCGATGAGACAGCTCAATGAAGTGACAATCCCGTACGACACCCGGGGGCTTGCGGCAGTGCCTGTCAGTTTCATCCCACCCAATCCTGATCTCACGGAATGGCGGTTGAACGTGAATGGGGAAGCTGCAGTAACCTACGCATTGCGCGGTTGCTTCAGGACATCCACAACCAGAGGGAACCGCGTGGAAACATGGGGTGGCGATTATTCCGTGATCTGCCTGGTTGTCGAGGATGCTGAGAACACCCGCGTCGTTTACTCGTTGAATGGGCACGCCTATACATCAAGTACCATTCCCACGCGTTCCTTCCTGTTGTTTGGCTACCTGGAGGATGGACTCTGGATCTGGCTGGGGATGCAGGAAAACCCCAAGCATGAGATTACCGATCCAGAAATCTTTGCAAGCGAGCGCGAGACCATTGCCACAATGTATGACTCGCAGCCATGGGATGCGAAATGGCTGAGTATGCGTTATCACCTGGATTTACAGGCTCCTCCCGAGAACTGGCAAAATCTCAATGATGAAAACGAAAAGCAAGCCATTCTCGATGCGCTGTCCAGCGATGTGGGCAGAGTCGCTCCATGAAACACTTCATCCCGATCCTCTTGATAATCGCCGCTGCATCGGCATTAACCAGTCCCATTCCTGTGCAGGCACAGTCCAATCCATCCTGTTCATTTCAGGCAGATGGGAGCATTGTCTGTACTGTTGGAGGGGAGGATAATGATGGCGACGGTGGAAATGAGGGAGGCAACGGAAACAATGAAACCGGTGGCCTATGTACGCCAGGGCAGCACAAAGGCTACCTCGTGATGTCATATGATGCAGATGCAGGCATGTGTGAAGCCCTTGCGATGTGGGTCGATAACTGTACAGGCGAGATGATCGATCCCGCTGCCGATGATTCTGATCAAATTCCCTGCTCGCCCCAGCAGACACCTACTATACAACATCCCTGCACAACATTTACTGTGAATACGGGAGGAATTACCTGTAACAACACAGAATGGAATGTTCGTGCTCGGGTTGCCTTCCCTGTGATCTACCTGGATGTTCGTCCCTATCCAGTCACCCTGCTTCGTTGGCCGACAGCCATCCGGAATGGAGGCTTGCAGGCTTCCTCCGGCTCGGGCGGCAGGGATTACATTTCGTATGGTGGCGGTTCACAGAATAATCCGAGAGAAGGTGACTGGCGAGATCTGCGCTTGATATTAACCCTGCGTCCTGCGGGGCCAATGTTTGTAACTCTTCCGCATATTGGAAGCCTGATCTTGCCGGATCAAGGGTCAACCGGTAGTCCGATGCTCATCCAATGGGAAGTTCCCTCTCATCCAGCCGCGGGCGGTGGTCCACTGGCTGGAACGATCCCTGGTTTGGATGAGCTGCCAGGCGATATGCCTGTGTTTGTAGGGAACGGACGCGCGCCCTACAAACTGTTCTGGGAAGTACACTATTATGAATATGAAGTCGTTAGAGAGTGTGTGGACGGTCCCAATGGAAATGGAAACTACAACTGCGGTGGCGGGACAGGACATAGAGAAATTGTAGGTTATGAATGGAAACGGAACTCCAGCGGTGGGGAAATCCCACCTTCGGCTGTGCAGAATCTACCAGGCGCTGTTGCGGCAGATACCAATAACGATGGCACACCGGATGCTTACTGGGACAACAATCTGACCCTGCGTCGTATGGATGACAATGACCGCGTGGACAGTGGGCAGTATCAGCGGTCCTGGAACTGGGGTGGCATCATCTATTGGGCTGTGCGTGAGGGGCAGGGACAGATTGGATGGCCAGGGCAATAGGCTGAGAACAAGAAATTGTCGGCACAGTCGTATCAAAGCTCTTGAGGATGCTACTGTGCCGACTCACAACTAATTTTCCGGGAATTGCTACAAGAGTCGTTATCAACTGCCATCAATTTATTTCTATCCTATTTTGTCTTCAATAAAATCGATGAAACGATAGCAGAAGAGCCGCAGATTCTGTGCTGAAATTTCAGCCGCCCAGTTTATTTCTGAATGCCCTGGCAGTTTGTCCTCAGCAACTATTGTTACATCATCAAGCCGAGGACTGTCAGAACTGAATTGTAGTCGGCCATGTGCCAACGCATTACGCAAGTGATATACAATGTCATACAAGGTTACGGTAGGCAGTTTCGCCTCATCCTTAGTAATATTCCACGTGGGCCAACCATCCTCATTCATGGATGCAATGGTTTTCTTTCTTGTGGAAGTCAGCAGAAGCTTTTCCTTTGGAAAGACCACAAGACCAACCAGGGATATAGCGAGCTGGGTGACAATATGCACATTGGCACCAGTTGCGGCCTGTTCCTCAATGAAGTTAAGATTACGTCGAGTTCGCCGTGCAAACTCAAGAGTATCGTTTCTATCATTTCTTTGCAGACCAGTCATTCGCTCCTCTTACACGTTACTCAACTACATACATCAGATGCGTGGACTAATAATCCAGATAAGCAACATCATCGCCACCTTCGTAGTCATCATGAATTCTCACCAATTGAGATTTGGATAAATTCATAAGAAATTTCCTGCCATCTGCATCCATATGCTCAAGTAAGGTGAACTCATTCTGGGTAGAATCAACTACTGGCATAATATGCCATCCCCTTTGCCCGAATGGAAGTAACGATAACGAGATCAAGACAGGCTGTTGAACAGCAATATGCTCTTCAATGAACCTGAGCTTGTCAACCCCATGTCCAGGTGGAAAAACGACTCGCTGGAATTGTACAGTTGGGTACCTAAGTTTGATGGCGTTTGCTACTGAAACAAAATTATTTTGGGGCGGATCATCAGGGCCGCGATCTTTATCCAAATCGAAATCATCTTGGAAAGTGTCATAGTCTATGTCTGTTATTTTGGCTGCTCGGAGAAGTATTTCATAGCCGGTTGGTATGCAACCAGAGCCCGGCCTGCGTTGAGGCACCGCATATGTTTGCCAGTTAGGAAAAGCGCTCATTTTTTATCTCTTGCCAGCTCACTATGCACAGCTTAGAAGTACGATCCGCTAGATGCACAAAAATACTTGTAAAACTACACCCAGTCAGTGTTAGATGTCCAAGCCAAAGAAAACCCTTAGCTTTTTCCAAATGCAGCTTAGTAATTGCTCTCCGGCTTCAGGAAACATCACATCATCAGGAATATTCCCTAAAGTTACGCGTCCTGTAAAGCACCCGATATGTAAATCACAACCAGAACCTAATTCTCGCCAAACTCTCTTCACAACCTCCAGAAAATCTGGACGCGTAAGCCAAATAGTTGGCGATTCTGTATCTACGGCAAATAGAAATACCCCTTTGTTACATTTGTACGATTTCTTGGTGCGCTCAATTTGCTGAAGCTTTTTATCATTCTGTGCACGCCCAATAGCCCAATTGACCAGATCATCAGGAGTTACACGCTTCGTGGCATCAAACACTGAGTCTGCTACTTCGATGGCAAATAAATAAGCACCATGTCGGGCAACAAAATCAGCTTCCTTATGATTCCGTCCATAGAGCGGCTGTATATCTTGGAAGCCTTCGTTCGCCAAAAATGAAATTGCGCGTATCTCAGCAAATGCTGAATCGATTCTTTGTGGATTAAGATCTTTTGGGTGAAACCCAGTAGCATTAAGTAAATTATCTGGTGTCAAGCCCGTCACATTCGAGGCTCTCTTAAACATATTGTTCAACGCCTTGACTGTTACAACAGGCTTTGTCGAGAGGGCATTGGAAAATCGGTTTTTAACATCTTCTATAAAGCAGTTTTGTGCATACTGGATTAGCGTCTGCGGAATAAACGGATATGTATTAGTGTCGCTCAAAATCTGCAATGGATCCAGAGAAGAATTCATGATATTCCAACCGTATTGCCGGACATTCAACTAAGGAATAAAAATTCGTTTCATTCCCATTATACTTCCCAGAGCATAACAGAATGTCTGAACAATTTGTTCCTGGAAGTTTCTATCATTAAGCCGCTAAATGTAAGTATTCTAGATTTGCTAGGAGCGGTAAGGCTAGTTTCTCTGGATCATTAAATTTTAGCAGCCCAGGCGGCGCAAGATACCCCACTCCCCCGATCAGCCAGTTTTTGAGAATAACTTCCGTCACTCCCAGCGGCTGCAATACCTCCTGTACTGCACGGATGACAAATTCCCTGTATTTCACTCGATCCACAGCATTCACATCTGGCAATGTCGGCAAATCCCAGGCATGCACGCCTGGTCCACGTGAAATATGGATATACCTGATTCGTTGACCCATTCTCAGCGTTTTCCCCTGGATCTGTAGTTGGTGTGCCGCAACTGCCAGTGGAGAGAGAACACTATATTGCTCCAGCTCACGGCTAAGAGTCTGACAGACGGTCAAATCCTTCAGGGGAATCTCTCCATTTTTCAAGGCAGCCAGTTGCTTCCTGACCAATTCCAGTACCTCCGGCAAGTAATCAACCAGTCTGGCAGCATCCTTCTCTCCCGCCAGGATTTGGATAACCTGTTTCTGTATCCCTGCCGCAAAGGCACAGGTATCTCCACGTCGCAAAGCAACACCACGGATCTTATGCTCCCCGTTTTCCGCAACCCCGTAGAACCTGTTTGCAACCGATAGATTGGGATTCTGGCGAGAAGCCAGGAAAGCAAACCAGGAATACACATTCTCCAGTTCCATTGGCAATTGTGTTTCATTCTCAATTACTTTTACAAGTAGCTGAAAATCTTCTTTGGACGCGCCGGGACGAGAGACAAAGAGACTATCGACATATAAATGATGGACGTCAAAACCCATTTCTTCAGCGGTCAATTTCGCCTGGGTAATCATTTTCCGGGAAAGATACGAGACAACCTCGTGTGAATTCAATCGACCGAACACCGAGTTGGCAAACCCCAGTCGCCCGTAACAGACCACCGTGAGCCATTTCAACGCATCAGAAACCTCTTTCTTATCCAGGAAACTGGCAAGTATCTTGTGGCGGCGGCGACTGGCCTTGTAACGCGGATCGTTTTTGTTCATTGACTTGAGCGCCTTTTTCAGAGCAAGCCGTTTATCCCACATCGCTTTCAGCGTTTGTGGGACCAGTCCTGGACGAGAGAGAATTTTTACACCCATTTCCGGGATCTCGAGTCCATCTCCTATCTGCTCTATGCTGACTACCGTCTCCGGCGAGACGTTGTACTTAATCATGATCGATGCCATCTTGGAACTAAAGTCCAAAACAGCCACATTCTGGAAAATACCAGGAGTTGGCTGGAAAACCAACCCGCCGCGCGCGGCCCGGAAATACTCTCGGAAATTCTTGGCAAGTTCCCCTTTCTGGCGCTGGTAAGGGACCAGTGTGCCCATCTTCATGGCAGTAAGGATTTGCATAGCAGAGATCGCAGCGCCTGGAGAGCGCCGGGCAACCTCCTGCAAGGGGAGGCTGCTGAACCTGGTCTGTTCGATTGCGCCCAGTAACTGGTACTGGTTGTACGTCATACAGTTTTGGACATCCACATGCCAGCGTCCACGCAAGTGAATTTGAGCGGAACGGTAATGAGCATGCCCATAATTGAAAAAGCTGGTCTCTTTACGTCGCACAACCGGCACTGACGGATCTCGATTGAGATTCAGGAGAATTCCTGCTCTTCCCGATAATTCCAGCAAATGTGGAAGCAACCATCCATCTCCAAAGTGGGTATGAATAATGTCCGGATCATATGATGACAAAACGCCATTCAACACTGTGATCAGTTCACGAGGTTGGTTGAAGGGTATGCGCAGATAGAATTTCCCAAATCTGGCAATTAGATACCTGGAAGGTGCGTGAGATGGATCGGTATCCGGCCGCAGGCTCAATATTCTCAGGCGGGGCAACTTCGGATCCAGTTCGTCCGGTGTATCGAGCGCTTTGATGCTTACCAGCCGTCCATCCGGCTCCGCTACGATTTCGCAGCGTGCCATCATGAAAACATTGTGCGTCGCCGCATATCGTACAGTGATAGGAACATCCACATCATAGAAAATCAGGTCGGAAAACTGCTCCTGGATTGCCCGAATTAGCTTCCTGAAAATCGCTGGATTGAGAACGCCAATCCCCATGACAACCTGGGGACCATCAAACAGATCATCCCTGGTAACACGCTCCAATCGGACAGACTCTTTAGAGTGCCTCGCTCGAATGAACTTTCCCAGTTCATGTAAATGTTCAAAAGGTCCACGGGCATAAAAGACAGTCTCAAAGTCCTGGTAAAAAGAGTGCGGCTTTCCATCCTCCCCCACCAGCCACACCACAATGCCCTTTTCTGGATGAACGTACAGATCGAACAGCCAGCCAGAATACGTTTTCATTGTGTCGACTTAAGCTGCTGGATTTCCCTCCTCAATTCCTGCATCTGGTTATGGAGTTCAGCGAACTCGTGATTATTTTTCTTGTGTTCCTCAGCCTGGATAATGATAAGCGCAGCTTCAAGAGGCAAAAGGTCGGTCGCATTCGAGATCGGCACACGCTGCTGCAGGATGTAATCACAAAATTGCTTTATGATCCTCCGATCCCTCGGCGAAAGCATGTCCATGAGAGGCTTAAGGTCGGCAATGAGCTTATGGGCAAGCTCTGTCGTAGATAGATTTTTGGGGGCCATGGGCGTCTGCTAAAAAAGCTTACCTTGTAGGATTTTTTCTTCAGGGTGATTCTGGGAAGGAATAATTTCACTGGCAATAGAGGCTAGTAGGGGAAAGAACCGCTTGTAATCATCAGTACACAAATGAGGCACAAGCATAACCACGGAATTGGAAAAAGAGAGGCGCTTGACATACTGGCAACATTGTTCGAGGACGCGATCGCGAAGAGGTAGCTCGACATCATCGTTATAAAAGTGGTGCAGAAAATTCAGGATCAGGGTGGGCCTGTTTTGCAGATCGGCTTCCATGAGCAGATCCAGTAGCTGGAGGCAAGTCATGGGACGCATCAAATTAGGGCGATCCAGGGCTGCCTCGACATCAACGGTTTGTCGGCGAACCGACCGGTACAGAGTCTCGCGGTCGGGAAGCCATTCGTCCCCGGCAATCAGGTTAAAGGGACCGTGCAGTGCCAGCCGAGTGATTTGCTCCGTGACCTTGTCATGCTCTTTGCCAGCAGTTTCAATCAACATCAAATCACCAAACTGGCAGGCATGGACCCAGTGTGCCGCGCAAATAGGATGGTTCCCCCCCATTGAGAGTGACCATTGCATAGATGAGTTATTCATGTGCGCATGAATAACTCAAAAGGACTTTCTGTACAATCCCATTAACTAGTGAAAAATAGGGTGAAAAGGGTATCCCCCGGGGGTTGACCCATATCTAGTCTGCAAAGTTGATTAACGCCAAGATGTGGCGCAATTCTGCCTTGTCATTTATATCAAACTTACGCATGATGTTTTGAACATGAGTGTTGATTGTTTCCGTCGAGAGAGAAAGTTCCCCCGCAATCTGTCGATTTGTCATTCCACGACGCACGAAACGCGCGACTTGCTTTTCGCGCTTGGAAAGAGATTTCCACTTAGGCGCGAAATCAGCCGCCCCGAGATGTTGTACAAGGCCAGCAGCCACTAAGTCATTAACAAATTCATCTTCGGGTAGGCCCTCGCGCTGTGCAACAGACGAGACTAACACTTGTAAATGATCATCGGTAACTCGATAAATACGATGGCCGGGTTCAGTTTTTGGGTGCTTGCCTATCAGGTTCAACAAACGTTGCCAGATAGACATGCTTAGAATTATATTAGAACATCTGTTCCCTGGTCAAGTACGACTTTATTTCAAAATCATTGCCGCAATCTGGAGGATAAAAAACAGCCACCTTGCGGTGGCTGCTGCAGCCTGAGGGGGGCAGGCTACGTTTCGTATTATAGCAATAAGTACCTAGCCGTCAATACGCACTGTCGCTTATTTCCTAAACGACATAATCCAGATACCGGTATTCCAGTGACTTTATGATGAACAACTAATGATCTGGTTATTTATTTACGTTTTAGCCATCAGTTTGTATGACCTTAGCACAAAACGGATTTCGAACTGGTACACCTTTCCGGTAATCGCTGCTGGACTGATTGTGCATCTTCCGGGACATCCGGATTTATGGTTTGCAAGTTTTATCCTATTGCTTGCCTGGTCCAGAAGTTTCATGGGTGCGGGCGACGTCAAACTCTGGCTGGCTGTGCTTTGGGCTTTACCCGCTGAAGGGTCATCACAGGCACTGTTATTGATGGCGATTTCGTTCTTGGTCACCGGCCTTGCTCAGATCATTTTCCGAATGGCAAGGAAACAGCAACTCACACATCAGCTTACCCCCGGTGCCTGGCGAACTATTCCTTTTATTTTGTTGAGCTGGTATGTACACTGATCTCTTTCTTGCTCTGCCTAACCGTGGCAACGCGCGCGGTCATCCCATCCTATCGGCAATGCTATATGCCTTTTGTCATGCCGCCGCGCACTGGTGGCTGGCAGGTGCGGACCCAACTCCACCATTTGACCCTGTATGGCAGTCCCTGCAGGACCTGACCTCCGGCGGAACCCTGCTGGATCATCTGACACGATACGGTTTTGAAAACCTGATCGATGACATCCGGGAATACATCAAGGAAGTTGAGGAATATCGCAGACAACATCCTGTGCAGGCGCCCGAACTCCTGCCCCTCTTCCGCGGCGGCAAGATTGAAGCAGGACGCCGTTTTGGATCGCAGCATGCGATCAACAACCTCGGTGGAGACTGGCGCAATCTATTCATCTATGTGCGGACATGGGCATTCCTGACCCAGGACTGGCGAATTGGAATGAGGATCGACCAAGACT
>Ga0105098_10000426_pt1 | contig 14253 bp, 15 predicted proteins | sample PPLLak21cMay2015_FD_79137 | JGI IMG/M metagenome (GOLD analysis project Ga0105098, IMG submission 79137) | Freshwater sediment microbial communities from Prairie Pothole Lake near Jamestown, North Dakota, USA - PPLs Lake P7 Core (1) Depth... | ecosystem: Environmental > Aquatic > Freshwater >... | reverse complement strand
GGTATCCCCAATGACGTCAATGCACATCCCCATATGGACTGTAACAACCGTATTGCAGTAGTTCATAACGGGATTATCGAAAACTATGCGGAACTCAAACGGCAGCTGATCTCGAGAGGCCACATATTCCGCTCCGAAACCGATACCGAGGTGGTCGCACATCTTATCGAAGAGGCATATGCATCAGGAAAAGATCTCCTTTCTGCGGTGCAAGAGGTCGTCCCGGAGTTGATTGGCTCTTATGCTCTGTTAATCATCGCCACCGGTGAAGAGCGTATCATTGCAACCCGTTATGCAAGCCCACTTGTCCTTGGTGTCGGTGACGGGGAATTTTTTGCTGCATCTGATATGACCCCGGTTATAGATTATACAGAACGTGCAATTTTTCTCGAAGATGGAGATATCGCAAGTATATCCCATGAAAAAATTGAGCTGTTCCATAAAGGCCAACCAATACAACGACCCATGGAGCTGATTGACTGGTCAGGTGAAGACACCAAGAAAGGAGGATTCCCGCACTTCATGCTCAAGGAGATCTACGAGCAGCCCCAGGCATTCTACAATTCTATCAGATCCGTTACCAATGAAACGCTTCCTGCATCTGTCAAAAATGCAGATTCGGTTACTGTTATCGCTTGCGGTTCTTCGTATAATGCCGGACTTATTTTCAAGTACCTCCTTGAAGATGCCTGCGCAATTCCGGTGCGGCTCGACTTTGCATCTGAGTTCAAATATTACCCTCCCCCTATACAGGGACTTGTAATCGGAATCTCGCAGTCCGGGGAGACCGCTGATACTATTTCAGCACTGAAGCAGGCGAAGGTGCATAACTGCACAAGTCTGGCGATCACAAATATATTAGGTAGCTCGATCAGCAGGACGGCAGATGGTACTCTGTTTATGAGGGCAGGACCTGAAATCAGCGTCGCAGCGACAAAGTCATTTATCGCACAGCTCGCAGTCCTGATGCAAATTACTAATTTCTTGCGGAATAACGAATTTGACGATGTTCTGCAAAATGGTCACCGGGCAATCGAAGAAGTTCTCCTGTTGGATCTGTCTGATGCGGTTGAACTTTGCCGTAATGCGCATAGTGTCTTCTTTGTAGGGAGAGGACCATTTTATCCGGTATCTCTTGAAGGGTCACTCAAGATGAAGGAGATCTCCTATATTCATGCCGAGGGTTACGCTGCAGGGGAGCTGAAACATGGACCGTTTGCCCTGCTCTCCAGAGAAACACCCGTAATTGCCATTTGCATGCCGGGAGACACATATGGGGTGATGATTTCAAATATCAAGGAAATGAAAGCACGGGGGGCACCAGTTATTGCTCTCGGGGAACAGGGTGATTTGGAACTTACCGAGGTTGTAGATATTTTTATCCCTCTGCCTGAAACACATCCTTTTATTCAGGTGCTTACAAGTCTTGTAGTCCTACAGCTTCTTGCGTACCATACCGCGGTTGCGTTGAACCGGGATGTAGACAAACCCAAAAACCTCGCAAAGAGCGTGACTGTGGAATGACCGAATTTGGTAAAAATTCTATCGGAGAAGGTGCGAAGATTTTTGAGCCGGTTACTCTTGGGTTTCCTTCGCGGGATTACATCGGTAAAACCGGTTTTAACGGGACAATGATCGGGAAAAATGCAGTTATCAGGTCGGGCACGATTATTTATTGTGATGTGGCTATCGGCGATAATTTTCAGAGCGGGCATAATGTAATAATTCGGGAAAAAACCCTTATCGGCGATCGGGTTTCCATTGGGACGGCAACAGTTATTGAAGGAAATACTCATATCGGAAATGATGTGAGCCTGCAGAGTATGGTCTACATTCCAACCAACACGGTTATCGGCGATAATGTATTTATTGGTCCTAACACGGTACTGACCAATGACCGGTACCCCCCCTCAGGAATAGGAGGATTGAAGGGCCCCCAGATCATGAACGGCGCTGCAATTGGCGCAAATGCCACTCTGCTTCCCGGTATCTGTATTGGAGAGGAGGCTCTCGTCGCAGCGGGAGCAATCGTTACCCGGGACGTTCCAGCGCGGAAGCTTGCGATTGGTGCTCCAGCAAAAATTGCTGACCTGCCTCGTAAAATGATCCGTAAATATCCAAAAAATGATCACATCTCTGTCTGATTTTTCTTGGCAGGAAAGAAAAGTTCAATGAGTTGTAAGTAAACTGCTTTTTTTTTCCGCTCTGTCGAAATCCTCGCAATATTTTTCTTAACGCCCCTTTTGGGCTGCGGCACGTAATGCCTCTGCCCCCACCGCTGTGGCATCCCCTCTGGAGCGATAATTCCAGAGAAGGTAATACAACACAATCGCAAAAGCGCAGGGGCGGGTCGGGGGGACAGGCACGGTCCCCTCCGATAACAGGTGATTTGCAATTTGTTGAAATCTTAGGGTTTCCCCTGAAAATAAATTAAACGGATGTGAGTAATGGAATGTTTATTCCTCATAATTATTTGCGATGAAACCCGCCCCCCCCGGCGGGGCGCCCCCGCGGCGGATCAGTGTCTATAAGCATATTTGTAAACACCGCACTGCCCCCCGCCGTGCCTCGGAGAGGCCTTGAGGCGGGGAGCCCTCTAGAATTACATGGTTTAATGATTTTCATGGTTCGGGTGTGAACTCCCGTTCATGTGTGTTTCAACAGAGCCTTTTTTTTATTTATCGGACTCTCTGGGATACAATATTACCTGGCACTTTTATGAATCGTTAAAATTTCTGGGAAGAGAAATGCTGCTGATTTGGGGAGCTGTTCGGGGTTTTTTCCTAAGAATTCAACCATATTTATTAATGGTCTCAACTTAAAACCAAGTACCCAAGAAAGGTTGATTCCATGGTACATTTTGATCTTAAAAACCGCCGGACCCAACTAATTGTCGGGTTGGTTGCATTATTTTCAGTCTTTGCCCTGTGGCTTCGTTTGCTTCCAATGCTCGGTATGGGTAATACCGACATTCTGATGATGGTTGCAAGCGATGACCCGCTTTACAACCTGCGCCAGGTTGAGCAGATTCTTGCTAACTTCCCGAATTATGCATGGTATGATCCGATGACCTTCTTTCCCACAGGAATGTCAGTTCCCTGGGGACCTCTTTTTCCAACGGTCATTGCAATCTTTTGCCTCATAGTCGGAGCTACCACACGACCTGAGATCATAAGTACAGGTCTTCTTATTCCCCCTCTGATGGGAGTCTTGATCGTAGCGATCATGTACTTTGTCGGAAAGTCATGCGGTGACTGGAAAACGGGTCTTCTGGCATCTGGGTTTACCGCGGTAGTATCCGGCCAGTTCTTTTACCGCTCGTTGTTTGGATACATGGATCACCATATCGCAGAGGTCCTTTTTTCCACGGTTTTCTGCCTGCTCTATATGACTACGATATTCTCGGAAAAAGATATTAAAATCGACCTGAAGAATATTATATCCTATAAAAAGACGCTCTTGTTATCATTTCTTACCGGCATCGCGTATCTCCTGGGCCTGTTCGTAATGCCGACAATGATCCTTTTTGCTATGATCGTAGGAATATTTTCCATAATCCAGTTTGTTATTGATGTAGCCCGTGGCAAAACAAGCGAATACCTGTTGGTGATAAATACTGTAATTTTTTCTATCGCAATTATCGGGCTTCTGGCATACGGTTTAAAAGATCCCGGGGTTAATCTTATCTTTTATTCAATCGGGCATGTTTACGCATACCTGGCTTTGATCGGTGGAACTGGTTTTCTGTACGGGGTCTCGCGCCTCGTCAGAGAGAAAGCCTGGTATTACTACCCTGCAGTTCTTATCGGGAGTGGAATTGTATTTTCCCTTATTCTCCTTATCGTCAGTCCCCAGTTGTATAACCTGTTTATCAGCTCGCTCTTTTCGTTTTTCGGACAGCAGGCAGTAACGAATACGGTACAGGAAGCCCGTGGTTGGGGACCGGACCTCGCATGGATGACGTTTAACTATGGCCTTATCCTGATGGTTGGAGGCGCGCTGGTCATGCTCTACAACAATATTAAGGATGAGCACCCGCACCAGATTTTTGCTCTCGTATGGTCACTTATCATGCTCATATCCACCTGGCAGCATGTCCGTTATGAATATTACCTTGCAGTTAATGTTGCACTGCTATCAGCTGTTTGTTTAAGTTTTGCTATTCAACACGGATCGACAGATATCCGCAGACTGGCGACCAGAATTTCAACTGAAACCGACGAGGCCGAACCCCGAGACGGGGGAAAAGAGGGGCGCCAGAAGGGGAAAAAACAGAAGAAAACCCAAAAGAAAGGATCCATATCATCACAGCCAGGTTATCTGGCAATCGGTCTGGTGGTTATTACAGTCGGACTCGGAATTCTTTTCGCTTTTACATCGGCCTCGCTCAGCTATACAAATGGTTCGGGAGATTCAATACGGATGAATCCCGACTGGCGGGAGTCCCTTGAATGGATGGGGAATAATACCCCGGAAACGGGGGTGGATTATTACACTATCTATAATCCCAGAACGTTCCAGTATCCTGATGAAGCATATGGGGTAATGTCCTGGTGGGATTATGGTCACATGATCACCTATATTGCAAAGCGGATCCCGAATGCCAACCCGTTCCAGTCCGGAGTTGTTGGTCCTACGGGATCTGCAAATTACTTCATATCAGCGTCAGAAGATGAAGGAAATCAGGTCCTTGACCGTGCCAAAACCCGGTATGTAATCACAGATATCGAAATGGATACCACAAAATTCTGGGCAATGGCGACGTGGTACAATACATCAGCAGGTGCAAGTCCTTACCAGATGACGCTCCTTACACCTGCACAGGATGTTAACAATTATGAATCAGTCCTGCTCAACACCCCTCAGTATTACCTTACGATGATTTCGCGGCTCCACAATTTTGACGGTTCGCTCAAATCTCCATCGACTGCTTATTACATAGAATATGCCGACCCGAGCATCTCACAGGTTTCACTTCCGGTGATCACGGGCGCAGAGGCAGTAAACGCCTCGGATGCTCTCAACCGTGCAGCTGAATATAATCTCAGGGCACCGGCAGGTTACCATGCTGCTGCACTCAGCCCAGCTATCACGCTCCCCATCGAAACCGTGCCAGCACTGAGGCATTACCGTCTGGTGCATGAATCTCCCAGCAATGTTTTCAATTCAAATATTACCGATGTGAAATACGTCAAGGTATTTGAATACGTAAAAGGTGCGCATATCAGGGGAGAGGGTATTATTGAGGTTCCGGTGATCAGCAATACCGGGAGATTGTTCGCATACCGGCAGGAGAGTATAAACGGGGAATTTATCGTACCCTACGCAACCTCCGGCAATCCATATAGTGTAAAGACCACAAGCAGGTACCGCGTAATCAATACAGGAAAGGAATACGATGTTCCCGAATCTGCGGTAATGCGGGGAGAAACGATCCAATAATCTTTTTCTGATAATTTTTCTCTGGTAGGGAAACAAACCTTTTGATGCCAGGAATTTAATAAAACAGATAACACGATTATGGTACGGTATTCCGCGATTTACGGAGATATTTTCTCTCATCATGATATGGATAGCCATGATGAGAGCAGTATCCGTCTTCAGGCAGCTCTCGGTGGCGTACCCGAAGCGGTGCCGGTTATAGCGCCGTTATGTGCTCCAGAGAGCGATCTAGCAAGGGTCCACACACTTTCATACATCCGGATGATCCGGGAATTTTCTTCACATGGGGGGCAGCATTTCCTTGACCAGAGTACCTATGTTGATGAAGCAACGTACACAGTAGCCTCATTTGCAGCAGGTGCCGCATCAGAAGCAGTGAACCGTTCTATTGATGGAGAATCCTGTTTTGCTATTATCCGCCCGCCGGGACACCATGCCGAGCCCGACCGGGCCATGGGTTTTTGTATCTTCAACAATGCTGCAATTGGTGCTGCTGTTGCTCTGGATCGTGTAGACAGAGTCGCGATTATCGACTGGGATCTTCACCATGGAAACGGAACGCAGACAATATTCTCGTCAGATGATCGGGTCCTTTTCTGTTCGATCCATCAGGGAAACATCTTTCCTCATACCGGCTGGGTGGATGAAATAGGTACCGGGGCTGGCAAGGGATTCACTATAAACGCACCATTGAGAGCAGGATCAACAATCGCCGACTACAGGTTCATTTTTGAAGAAGTTTTTATACCGGCCCTCGAACAGTTCAAGCCGGATGCCATAATCATATCTGCAGGTCAGGATGCCTTATTTGATGATCCTAAAAGTGGCATGATACTCTTCCCTGCAGATTACGGCACGCTTACTGCCATGGTAAGGGACGCGATCGGTCTTCCTCTTGCACTTGTTCTCGAGGGGGGATATGGACCTTCTCATGGTGATGCCATTCGTCATATTTTTTCTTCTCTCCATGGATCGTTGGTTCCTCCCCATCCAGGTGAGCCACGTCGCACCACCCGCGACATCGTGGCAGCACTCAAAAAAATACGAAAATAGAGGCCGGGTTTTTGCAGCAATACCTTTATAGCAGAATGTATATCATTTTCCGGTATGTTAGCAGAAGAGATCACACTTGGAATGCGGGTACGGTATCCGCGGACAGGAACCACGGGCACTATTCTGCGCATAGAGGAGATTCGGGGTGAAGTGTTTGCCGAACTGGACAGTACAACACTCCTCTACCGTATTGATAATCTTATTCCGGCATCCGGTCCAGAGAAAACAACAAAGACCGTCGTCGATGATGCAAAAGAAGTAATTGCGAAAGAGCGTGCGTTTGCTGCAGGGAGTGAACTGCAGGATGCATGGAAAAATATCGACCAGAGCTGCGAAGGTGGAGGTTAATCCTCCAACCCAATCGTGGTCAGTTTTACCGATTCGACCCCTTTCTGTGACATCAGTCGTTCTGCCAGTGCCTTAAGCTGAGTCCCGTCGCCCCTGATCAGGATCACTTCGAGGCAGCGGTTCTCCGTTACATGGGAGTGGAGAGATGCCTGGATTATTGCTTTGAATTCGTGCTGGATGTCAGTGAGCATCGCCAGCAGGCCACGCTGGTCATGATCATAGATCATCGTGATTACCCCTTGTCGATCCCCTTTAACATCCGCCATCCACTTATAGTGCTGAATATAGCTCCGAATTGCATCTCGGATCCCTTCCGATCTTGAAGAATATCCACGATAATTGATGATTTCATCGAACCGGTCTAGAAGATGTTTGGGTAGCGATATCCCAATCCGTGAGAGCTCGTTATCAATTGTCATCCTGATCCTCACGACAATATGATGCTCCAAAAATGTTTAAAGTTTCGATAAAATATCGAAAATAGTACTACTTGGTAATACTTGAAACCGAACCCGCGTCAAGTGTGTGCCTGTCTTTCCTTCTTAGACAGATCTTAACCAAAAGGAGCATTGTTGGCATTTCAGTTCAGTCAGTACACCTGTCACTGTCGCAAGAGCAGCGCCGGAAGCCCTGAAAGGATGGTCGTTGTCACAATCGCCACGCGATCTGGAGTGTGGCTGCTGCGGTTTTTATCGTTGTCGCGTATTTACTATGTCGTAACTGTCAACGACAGAGCCTTTTTTAAGTGCGAAATGTCTATTTGGGAAAGAGATATTTTAGAGGAATTATACAACCGGGGATAAAGATAACCCCAATACGGGCTTTCGGTTTCCCTCTCCGATGGTATGATTTATCCGGCTCTGTTGAAACATAGATGAACGGGAGTTCACACCCGAACCATGAAAATCATTAAACCCTATAATTTTATGAGGGCTCCCCGCCTCAGGGCCTCTCCGCGGCACGGCAGGGCAGTGCGATATTTACAAATATGCTTATAGACATGATCCGCCGCGGGGGCGCCCCGTCGGGGGCGGCGGGGTTCATTACAAATATTATGAGGAATAAAAAATCTTACTCACATCTGTTTAATTTAATTTTCATGGGAAATCCTCACAATATTTTTCTCAACGCTCCTTTTGGGCTACGGTACGTAATGCCTCCGCCCCCGCCGCTGTGGCATCCCTTCTGGATCGATAATTCCAGAGAAGGTAATACACCATCGCAAAGCGCAGGGGCGGTTCGGGGGGACAGGCACTGTCCCCTCCGATAACAGGTGATTCGCAATTTGTTGAAATGTTTGGTTTTCAACAGAGCCGTTTATCCTGAAAAAATCAGATAATCATATTTGTTTCGTTCCTGAAGGAAATACGCTCAAATATCGATCATCACCGAATTATCGCCATAAGAAAAGATTATTTGTACTATTCCAAGTCCAAACTATTCGATCCTCTTGTGTGTCTGAACATACGATTTCCTGATTTGCACGATTGTATTTATGTATCAGGCGCTCAATATGATGATCACCTATGCGTCTATACTTTGTGGGATCTGGCATTACAATTCGGTATCTCACATATCGCATAATTGAACATTCATACTAAAGTGGTCAGGTGACCCGTTTATCGAGATTAAGGAGGTTTGATTTCATTTGCATGATGTGACAGTTCCCAGTGTCAATATAGGTGTCGTAGGCCATGTCGATCACGGTAAGACCACGCTTGTAAACGCACTTACGGGGACATGGACAGACCGGCATAGTGAAGAGGTGAAACGCGGCATTTCGATCCGTCTTGGGTATGCTGACGCAACATTTTACCAGTGTGAAAAGTGTGGAGGTAATGACGCCTTTTCAACCAGCCCTGATTGCGCCTGCGGCGATAAAGGAACGCCATTCCGGTCCATATCCTTTGTCGATGCACCAGGTCATGAGACGCTCATGGCTACCATGCTTTCCGGTTCGGCGCTTATGGATGGAGCGATGCTGGTCATCGCTTCCAGCGAAAAATGTCCCCAGCCACAGACAAAAGAGCATCTGATGGCGCTGGAACTTGTCGGTATAAAAAATATCGTGATCGTCCAGAGCAAAATCGATGTAGTCAGTCAGAAGGAGGCAATCGACAACTATCACGAGATAAAAAATTTCATAAAAGGAACAATTGCCGAGAATGCCCCGATCGTTCCAGTTTCCGCCCAGAAAGGTATCAATATCGGTGCGCTCGTGCAGGCGCTCGATGCGACAATCCCTGAACCGGATCGCGATCCCGATGCCGAACCGGTAATGCTTATCGCCCGTTCATTTGATGTGAACAAACCCGGTTGTAACTGGAAAGACGTAAAAGGTGGAGTCGTCGGAGGATCTCTTATACGGGGCATCCTCCGCGAAGGCGATGATATCGAAATTCGACCGGGCCGGCAGACACAAATCGAGAACAGGATAAAATGGATACCGATCACGACAAAAGTCACATCAATCAACGCCGGTTCCCATAAAGTCACAGAAGCAACTCCCGGAGGACTTCTTGGTGTCGGAACCAGACTCGACCCGGCTTTGACTAAAAGCGATGCACTTGCAGGACAGGTTTTGGGTCATGAGGGTAAACTTCCACCGGTCTGGGATAAAATCCGGTGCCGGGTTACCCTTATGGAACGGGTAGTTGGAGCAACAAGTGAACTGGTTATTGAACCATTGAAACACAGCGAACCGCTGATGCTCTCTGTTGGAACTGCTGTGACTGTAGGAGTAGTCAGTAACACGAAAAAAGATACTGTTGAAATTCAGCTGAAGCGTCCGGTATGTGCAGAACTGGGTTCAAGGATAGCGATCAGCCGGCAGGTGGGAGCACGCTGGCGGTTAATAGGGATGGGGGTCCTGAGCGAGTGAAGATCCTTCTGGATGCCAACGCACTGATGATGCCGGTGCAGTTCCAGATTGATCTTTTCGACGAGCTTTCCGCGCTTCTGGGAGCGTTCGAACCACTTGTATTATCCGGGGTCATAAAGGAACTCACCGGAATCTCCCGGGCGAGAGGGCGAGACGGTGCTGCTGCCCGGCACGGTCTTGTGCTTGGCGAGAGATGCACGATCGTTGAAAGCGGGGATCTGAAATCAGAATCTGTCGATGCGCAGATGATTGAGTATGCAGCGTTACATGCATGCATGGTGGTTACTAATGACCGTCGCATCAGGGACGCATTGTTCACACGCGGTATTGATGTGATATCATTGAGAAATCAGAAAAAACTGGAGATATTGCGGAGGTAAGTATGTATCATAAATTGATGCTCGAAGACAAAGTGCGGGTGCCCCCCCAGCGACTGGGTGAAAAACTTGAAAAAGTGATTCTCGAGGTTCTGCAGGAGCAGCTTGAAGGCAGTATTGATAAAGAGATTGGGATATTCATCTGCGTGACAAAAGTCCAGGATGTTGGCGAAGGCGAACTCGTTCCCGGAGACGGAGGCGTGTATTACGATGTAAAGTTTGAAGCCATGGTGCTCCGTCTTGCGCTGCAGGAGGTCATTGAAGGACTTGTTGTCGAGACGACAAGTTTCGGGGCTTTTGTCAGCCTGGGTCCTATTGATGCAATGCTGCATGTAAGCCAGATCTCGGATGAGTACATCAATTACGATGAAAAGAATGCCCGTCTCATATGCCAGGAATCCAAGCGGTTTATTGGCGTGGGTGATGTAGTCCGCGTCCGCGTAGTGACTCTCTCCCTGAATGAACGCGAACCGCGTGACAGCAAGATCGGACTCACGATGCGTCAGGCAGGGCTTGGAACTACACTGTGGCTTGAAGAAGAGATCAACAAGGAAAAAGAAAAAGACCTGAAATCCTCAGGTGCACCCAAAGAAGCGCCAAAGGAGAAGGGCAAGAGCAAGAGGAAGGAGAATGCCTCCGGCGAATAAGAAAAAACAGGGAAAAGTCTGCCGTGACTGTCACCGCGTTGTTGACGGTGAAAACTGCGTGGTTTGCGGGACGTCAAATCTGAGCGAAGACTGGTCCGGTTACCTCGTAATTATCGATCCGGAAAATTCCGATGTGGCAAAACGTATGAACATTAAACTTCCGGGTCGTTACGCTCTGAAGGTCCGCTGATGCTTACGCTTCCCGAAAAGCACCGGAAACTTTTCCAGGAGCCTTTTGGTGAATTATACCGGAATCTTGATGAGATTATCCCAAAAATTTCAGGCCGCATTGTTTATGCTGTCGGTGATGTTGTAACACACAGCCTCAGGAAAAAGGGGATTATACCCGATATCGCGGTCGTTGATGGATATACCATGCGGTCGCCATGCAGACAGGTGCCGGAAATTCATGGTGAATACATCCGGGTAAAAAATCCCGCCGGTACGGTGACTGATGCTCTTATCCGCGCGCTTGAACATGCGGTCGAACATCCCCCGTTCACCGTCCTTGTTGATGGAGAAGAGGATCTCGCCGTGATCCCGCTGGTGTTAGCAGCTCCCGAGGGTGCGATCGTATTGTACGGACAACCACGACAGGGAGTTGTTTTCCGCATGGTAAATTCCGAAGCAAAATATACCGCCCGACAATTTCTCAGTCATTTCATCCACTCTGATTCATAGATGTCGCTTTTTTTTGAGAACCCTTTACTTTCATTATCCTCATTTATTATAGGCATCCGTCTCCGCAAGGTCATATTATAAATAACCCGGTTTCCAATAATTACAGGATATCGATGGACTTTGAGATCATCAGCGATAAAAGAAATGAGCTTTTATCCAGAAGAGAGGTTCAGTTTAACCTCAAATACGATGGTGCAACCCCCTCCCGGATGCAGATAATCGGCAAACTCTGTGCCCTGCTTAATGTAAAAGAGAATCAGGTAACTCTTGATACCCTGAACAGCAGTTTTGGCAAAACAGAGATCCGCGGTTCAGCACGCATCTACGACACCGAAGAAGGAAGAAACAAGACCGAACGCCCATATCTGGCAGCTCGTGGGATGCCTAAACCAAAAGAAGAGGGGACAGCGTAACGATGGCAGCAGCAAAAAAGGCAGCAGGACCCAAAGCGCAGAAGAGGAGCGCATATTATGAGATCGAGGGGGCAAAAGTTACCACCACCAAGAAATATTGCCCTCGTTGCGGACCCGGCATCATGCTGGCGGACCACAAGGACCGGACCACCTGCGGTAAGTGCGGGTATACAGAATTCAGAAAATAAATTCAATGCCTGTTTTTGGGCAGATACTGGGAATTGAGGGGACAGCATGGAACCTCAGCGCCGCTCTTTTTGATCGTGATCTCATTTCACTCGTCTCCCGACCCTACCGGCCGGCTCAGGGTGGAATCCATCCTCGTGAAGCAGCACAGCACCATGCGTAAGTGAAGAAAGACATCATCGAAACGATCATTCAGGAACCTGAGAAGATTACAGGAATTGCATTTTCACAGGGCCCCGGACTTGGACCATGCCTGAGGACAGTTGCAACTGCAGCCAGATCACTCGCACTGGCACTGGAAGTCCCCCTCGCCGGTGTTAACCATTGCATTGCTCATGTAGAGATCGGGCGTTTTGCCACCGGCTGCCATGACCCAATCGTACTCTATGCAAGTGGTGCTAATACCCAGGTAATCGGGTATCTGAACGGCCGGTACCGGATATTTGGGGAGACACTCGATATCGGCATTGGCAATGCACTTGACAAGTTTGCACGGTCAAAGAATTTTCCTCATCCTGGCGGTCCGATCATCGAAACACAGGCAAAACACGGACACTATATCGAACTGCCGTATACGGTCAAAGGGATGGATCTTGCATTCTCCGGACTTGTTTCAGCAGCACAGGCCAGCACGGAAAAACTCCCGGATGTATGCTTCAGCCTGCAGGAAACCGCCTTTGCTATGTGTGTTGAAGTGACTGAGAGAGCTATGTCGCTTGCCGGAAAAGATGAGGTGCTTTTGGTTGGCGGTGTCGGGGCAAATCAGCGGTTACAGGAAATGCTTCGCGTGATGTGCGAGACTCGTGAAGCGAAGTTCTATGTTCCCGAGCAGAAATATCTCGGAGACAACGGGGCTATGATCGCTTATACCGGAAAACTGATGCTGGAGAGCGGATCTTCTATTCCCATCGAAGATTCCCAGATCAAACCGGCATTCCGCGTTGATGAAGTCGATGTGACCTGGAAACACGAGAGCGTCCGACCAGGCAGACATATACAATCTGAGTATCATTCCCGAAAAAGAGGTGCGGAAGCCGTTATAATTTTCCGTAATGACAAGGTTGAGAAGTACCGCCCTCCGAAATTATATCGTGTTCCCGCACTGGATAGACGGCTTATCGCGGAGCGAACGCGGGCTGAGGCACGGTTGATCGCTGCTGCACGCAAGGGGGGAGTCCCAACTCCAGTCATGAGTGACATCACTGCAGACACGATAGTGATGGAGGAGATAATGGGAAAAATCCTGACTGAGAACCTGAACGAAGAGGCGGTCTATAAATCGGGACAGGTCATTGGTAAGCTCCACGCCGCAGGCATCGTTCATGGTGATCTTACGACCAGCAATATTATTCTCCGCGAAAAAGACGGCATATGTGTGCTGATCGATTTCGGATTAGCTCAGGTAAGTTCCGAGATCGAACAACGGGGTGTGGATGTTCACGTCCTTTTCCAGACCTTTGAGAGCACGGCGCCTGAACGTGCGGATACACTCAAAACGGCCTTTGTGGCAGGATACACAGAAACGTTTGTGGAGGCTGATAAGATCATCGCGCGTGAGCACGAAATCGAACTCAGGGGGAGATATTTATAATACTCACCATGGTTTCAAGCAATGCTGATAAAGCCAGAGAGGTTGCAGAATTTTTTGGCAGCACTGTTCAAGTAACCCATGTATCCCTCGATATTCCTGAACTTCGTTCTGAGGATGTGACCGAGATCTCACGACAGAAAGCGCACTATGCATTCGATCGTCTCCATTCCCCGCTTATTGTCGATGATACGGTATTTTGCATCGACGCGTTGAAAGGATTTCCCGGGCCTTATGCCGCTTATGTGCTGCATACTATTGGTAACACCGGAATTCTCAAGATTATGAAGGATGCAGAGGATCGTAATGCCCACTTCACGACCGCTATTGCATTTGCCGACAGCGATGGCATTCGTGTTTTTTCCGGAACGGTCAACGGCAGAATCGTGACAGAACCCCGGGGAACAGAAGGGTTCGGGTACGATCCGATCTTCGAAGTCGGGGGCCGGACACTTGCCGAGATCCCTATTGGAGAGAAAAACAGAATATCTCACCGGGCGCTGGCTCTTACCGCATTCCGGGACTGGTTCATGTGGGAGTATGCACCTTTACGCACATGACACAAATGGTTAATAAGTCTTACAGCTTTGTTATAAGGGCAGACAGGAGTGTATTTCTATGGCAAAATTTCCCGAAG
>Ga0105098_10000424_pt1 | contig 14293 bp, 15 predicted proteins | sample PPLLak21cMay2015_FD_79137 | JGI IMG/M metagenome (GOLD analysis project Ga0105098, IMG submission 79137) | Freshwater sediment microbial communities from Prairie Pothole Lake near Jamestown, North Dakota, USA - PPLs Lake P7 Core (1) Depth... | ecosystem: Environmental > Aquatic > Freshwater >... | reverse complement strand
TGACGTTGACGGTGATGCCGCGTGTAGCCAATTCAAGAGCCAGTGACTTGCTGGCGCCGTGTAGGCCTGCCTTGGCTGCTGCATAATTGGCTTGGCCGCGATTGCCGAGTTGAGCTGCGACGGACGACATGCTGACAATCCGTCCCCAGCGGGTTGCCATCATAGGCAGTAGCAAGGGCTGAGTCACATTGAAGAAACCGTGGAGCGACGTATCGATGACCTCATGCCATTGTTCTGCCCTCATCCCTGCCAGGGGCGCATCGTCATGACAGCCTGCGTTGTTGATCAAGATTTGCACGGCACCGTGAACAAGGCACTGTTGCAGCGCCTCACGACAATTCTCGGCGTCTCGCACATCGAAGGAGATGGTTTCCGCGCTGCCACCGACCGCCACAATCTCACTTACCAGTATGGCCGCCCTCTCGGGGTGGCGGTGGGCATGAATGATGACATGGTGGCCTGATGCGGCCAGACGTCGGGCTATCGCCGTGCCGATAGCGCCGCTGCCGCCGGTGACGAGTGCGCGTTTCATGTTCTTTCGTCCTGCAGGACGACAGCGACCCGGCCACTGAGCAGCGTTTGCTCATGGCTGGTGATGTGAAACTGGTATAGCGAGCGGCCGCCTTCCGCAATGATTTTTTCAGTGTGTATGTGCAGTTCCCCCGGAAGACCGTCAAGATCGATAGGTGCCATCACGATGTCGCGCGCGACCGCGAGGAAACCGCGTTTAGGTGGTGTGTCGTTGCTGGAACAAAGCCCCTGATGGACAGCCATGGCCTGTGCCGCGTACTCCAGCCCGCACCAGGAGGGCAGCCTACCGTCCATCCGCAAGGGATTGTCAACAGCGTGGTGCCTGTGCGCCAGGCAGTGAATTGCACTAGCGTCGTATTCGAGTACGGCATCGATCAGCGCCATGTTGCCGCTGTGAGGAAGCAGGCGGGCGATTTCGGTCGCGGTCAGGTTGTGCATTCCACTTCCAGTACCATGTCTTGAAGATAAGGCAGGCGATGCGGCACATGTATGCCGGTCGCGAGTGACATCAGTAGGGGCAGGCTCATCGCCAGCGGGTTCGCCTGGGCAAACTGCGACATCCAATGCGTGCTGGCAAGGGGTGTTTCCAATGCGGCCGAAGTCGGCATGATGCGCCAAGATGCTAACGAATGCCCCGGACTGGGGGGGGCCAGCAAAAGCGCAACCGCAAAGTCTTGCTGTGCCGGCCACACTGGCGCGAGCGGAAAAGGCGCAACCAGATCGAATCCCACCAGTAGAACCGGGCTTCCTTCGTTAGAAACCTGAACAGCTGCTTCCAACAGACCTGCCGCGAGAGGCGAGGCATGGCAACACAGACTGGTGGACGCAGCATGGCTGGCATGGGCAATGCTGTAATAGCCCGCCGGTGCGTTGTGTACTGAATTATGAAAAATAGTCGGCGACACGTCGCGTTCTGGGCTCGCCAGGGCCGTACACAACTGATGCAGAATGACGCCATCACCGCCGCTGGAGGTGAATACGGTATTCGCCTCGCGCGCATCTATGCCGGAGGAAGAAAGCGCCTGCTCCGCGACAGCCCAAGCGGCGCGCGCGCAGGCAGAGGTACGACGACGTTCGGCGGATGGAAGAGGCATGGTGACTGTTGGCACGGGTTCCGCACGCCATTCCTGTTCGCCTCGCAGCACAGGCATGGCTGCCTGCCAGTTCGGCAATCCCGGCGCATGGATCCCAACACCGAGTACGGAGACTTGAATCATGGTGTGCGCCCCAAAATAAGTGCGCAATTGTCGCCGCCAAAACCGAAAGAGTTGGACATAACATGCTGGGGACACGACTGCTTCGCCTGGGTCAGAACACGGCAGTGCAGGGACGGGTCGGCTTGGACGTGGTGCAGGGTGGCAGGAACGGTGCCCGAGCGCAGCGAGATGCCGCATACGATGGCTTCGGTGATGCCGGCAGCACCTAGGGTGTGGCCGGTATGTCCCTTGGTCGAACTGCACGCGATCCCAGCGCCAAAAAGCTGGTAGACAGCTTGGTCTTCGGCACGATCATTGGCCGGGCTGGCGGTACCGTGCAAATTTACATAATCAATTGCGTCGGCTTCGAGTCCGGCACGCCGTAATGCTTGGCGCATTGCTAGTAGCGCGCCCGTACCCATCGGATGTGGGGTGGACATATGATAGGCATCCGTACTTTCGCCATGTCCCAGCAACGCGACGTCGCTGTCCCCTTCGCGTTCGAGCAGCGCAAAACCTGCAGCCTCACCGAGGCTGATGCCGTCACGCCGTGCATCCCAAGGGCGGCAGGGATGGCTGGACAGCAGGCCCAGTGAGTTGAAACCGTAGAGAATGGAAAAGCACAGGCTGTCCACTCCACCGACCACGGCCGCATCGCATACGCCCGCAGCGATCATGCGGCTGGCCGCGGCGAACACCTTGGCACTGGACGAGCAGGCAGTGGAAATGCTGTATGCCGGGCCGCCCAACTGTAGGCTGGTGCGCACGAAGTCAGTGACGGAATAGAGGCTGTGTGTATGGGCGTAATTAAAGCTTGCTGGTAGGGCACCCGCTGCGTCCCGGCCTTGATAGGCCTGCTCGGTGGCGAGGATGCCGGATGTCGTAGTGCCTATAAAAACGCCAATGCGTGCATCGCCCCATCGTTGCCGGGCGCGCCCTACAGCAGTTCGAAATCCATCCTGTTCCAGACCAAGGTGCGCCAGACGGTTATTGCGGCAGTCATAGGTTTTCAGGGATCTGGGAAGAACGCATTCTTCGATGCCGTCTAGCCGGCCGATCCATGTTGCAAGCGCGGCATCCCCAAAATCATTCGGGCGCAATCCGCTTTGTCCTTCCCGCAGGGCGGACAGCGCAGCGTCCAGCCCCAGCCCGAGCGGGCTTGCAGTCGCAAATGCTGTAATGGGGAGCGGATTCAATGAGTTCGAAACCCGGTGAAGAATTGAAAAGGGAACGAATTTTAACCGGGATTTGTTAGTTCACCCTGGGACGCCAAGAAGCGGAAAAAAGCAGCAAAAACAATGTTCCTAGCAGAACCGTCAAGCCTATGGCCTGAAGCACGGCAATGGACGTGAGCGTGAGGCAAGTAAAGGCCGCGAGGCTCGTCAAGCTGCATAAACCCACCGCCAAGCCAGCACGCCGCGCGTCCTCCGCATTTTCGGCGCGACGCTGAAAGAAGAGGGCATAGTTCATTCCGGTGCCCAGAACCAGCAACAGGGAAATCAAATGAAACAGATTGAGGCTGATACCCAATGCCAGCAGAGTGGCGGCAGTGGTCAGCATGGCCGCCAGTACTGGCAACAGCGTTCTGGCAGCGGCTCGGGCGCTGCCAAGATCGACCCGAAGCAACAGGGCGATCGCGGCGACGCCCGCCAGCATCAGAAGCAGTGCCTGTTCGCGCGCGTTGCTCAACAAGGTTTCGGTATCACGCTTGATATCCAGCAGCGTCACGCTTGGTGTGTGGTGTTGTTCGAGTGCAGCGCGCAGGCGAGCAGGCTCGGAAACGCCAGACAAAGGTGCGAGCGCGATCCATTGACCTTGTTCCCTGATAAGGAGGGCTTCGACTCGGGCGGCCCAAGGTGTGCCTTCAAGGTCGCTTCGCTGGATCAGCGGCAAGCTGCGGCCATGCTCTATATCGCGCAAAAACGGCTCAAAGCTGCCAGGGCGGAACGGAAGGCCTTCCAAGGCCTTGTCCAGATTGCGGCGGAGAGTAGCGCCGTCCGGCAGCGCAGCGCGCCGGGCTTGCTGCGCAGCCTGGCTAGGCAAGGATTGTGCAGCCAGCGCGTAACCAGTGATGATGCCGTCGCGGACCAGACTATCCAGCCAGGGCTGATGTTCCTCACTCAGGACCAATGCGCCCTCAGCAGTCGGTGCAGCAAACATCAGCAGAAAGCTTGTATCGGGTGCCCCAAGTTCGCTGCGTAAGGCGCGATCATGCGCCAACGCTGCGGGCGGGGTCGGTGAGAGATGCGCCAGGTCGTCATCCCAGAACAGATCGGTGCGCGCTAGGACGATGACGGCCCCGGCAAACATCAGCAAGGTCAACCAGCGAGGAGGGTACGGCCACGAAGGCAGGCGTGGCAAATGGTACTCACCCGGCTGGAGTGCAGGCAACAACCAGCGGGTGGTCAGACCGGCCGTCAGCGCACCGGTGGCCGTGAATAGGCCCAACTGACGGAGTCCTTCAAGATCGGACAGCAGCATGAACAGAGCGCTCATCGCAGTGGTCAGCATGGCAAGTTGCAGGGCTTTACGGATGCGCCAGGCTGTGGCGGTCAGTGCCTCGCCGGCATTACGGTAGATGAACAAATAAGCCGGATAGTCGGCCGCCTCGCCGATGAGGATGGCGCCAAAGGCCAGAGTGATGCCATGAATCGAACCGAACCATGCGCCGACTATGGCAGCACCGACAAGCAAGCCTGCCAACAACGGTATTAGGCTGTAGGCAATTGGCTTCCATGCGCGATATACCATCCACAGAATCAACGTGACCAGTAGCAGAGCTAAGCCAGAGGCAAGTCGTGCTGCTGTTTCGATTTGATGGCGGGCATCGGCGGCAAACACGGTCGCCCCACTTAATTCCAGTTTCGCCAAGCTAACGCCGCGCTCGGCCTTGCCGATGCTATGGGAAAAGTCGCTTTGGATGCTTGCAAGGGCACGTTCCTGCGCGAGCGCATCCATTCCCGGCGCGCGGCTGTATGCCAAAAGCAGTGCACGCTGTCCGTCGCGGGAAAACCATACGCCATGCTGGATGTCTGGCGGATTCTGCCCTGCCAGCGATTGCAACAGTTCCAACATGGCGCCCCCTGGATCGCGCGGGAGCCAGGCCTGTACTGCGCCACCAAGTGGCGAGGCAAGGAGCCGCAGACTGCTTTCCAGAGACTGCCGTAGGGTGGCTACATCGAAGGACTGCGCGTTTATCGAAGGGGTAAGAAGGTAGCGTCGCTCCATCAGCCATTCGAGCTGCTCCGGCGGCAACGGTGCGCCGTTCGCGACCACGCTGAAGTGTCCACTTTGCTGCATGCGCGCTGCAAGTTGGCGGCTGATGTGAGCGAGTTGTTCCGGGCTGTCGTCTTTGATCGCAAGCAAGATCAGCCTTCCACCCACGCCATCTCGCATCTGGTCGATCAACAGGCGCTGGGTGGGGTTGGCCTGACTGGGGAGAAATCCACTAAGGTCGAGATTGAGCGGTGTACGTACCAATTGCACTACGCTCAACAGCAGTACCGTCAACCACACCAGGAGCAGACCAGCAGTTTTCAGTTTGGTATCTCCTCAATGCGCATCAGTGAATGGTCACCGCTGGCTTCTATGATCTCGACTTGGCGCAGTTGATTTTCCCGGCCCTGCATGCGTATTTGCTCGATATATTGGGCAAGGCTGTCGTATCGCGGCTCCAGTGTGATGTTCCACTGCATCGGTGTGCCCTGCAGTTTGACTTTGTAGTGCTTCCGGAGAGCGGGCAAATCTCCCGCCAGGGTGGCGCGCAGGCTTTCTGCCAGTGCCCAGATCTGTGGTTGACTGCGTAGCGACAGAGTACGGGTGCGCCCCTGGTTTTCCCAATCCAGGCGGTCACGGTTGATACGAAAGGACTCTGGGTAGGGCTGGGTAATCCGCTTCTCGATCTGGTCGGGGCGCACATAATGCAGCGTCCCCGACAGCTTCAGTGGCTCGCTGAGCATGGACAGGTGTTTTTCTTCTTTAAAGCTTGCGCGACTTTCCTCGACGGCGGCAAAGCCTGACATGAGTTGTGGCATTCCCCACTCTGCAGCCAACAGCTGCGGACTGGCGCAGCAGAGAGCCAGACTAAACAAATGCAACACCGTGTTAGCCACGCGATTGCCAGAATGCATAAAAGTTGAACCAGTTAAAGGGGGATTGTCGGCATTGCGCTTCCAGGCGAACAGCGTAACGAGCAGCATAGGCAGCGCAGTGTTCGCTACGCTGCCGACGAGGCAGCTGAATACTGTCGGCAAAATCCTCGAAGCGAATGGCGTATCGATTCCCCCCCTCATACGCACCAAAGAAAAGTACCAACGGTGCCTGTGACAAGCTGGCCAGTAGCCAGGGCGCCTGTGGAAAGGCAGCCGGTGAACCCAGAAACGGTACATGGACAATCTTGTCCTGGCCAAGCGTGCGATCTCCCAGGATGCCTAGCATCTCGCCACGCTGCAAACACTCCATGGCGCGCATCAAGGAGTCCGGGCGGCCCAGCGGGATGATGCTGACCCCCTGCTTGCGGGCGTTGGCAAAGATGCGATTGCTATTTGAAGCGTTGTCGAGGTACATCAGCACGTTCAGGGGCGGAAGCGCTTCGCGCGTTGCCAATCCTGCACGCAACACTTCGAAGCTGCCGAAATGGGCGCCGAGAAGGATAAGGCCGCGCCCTTTGGTCAGCGCATTCCGGACATGGGTTTCGCCTTCGATGCTAAATTCAAAGCAGTTGAGCCGCCCCGCGCTGAGAAACAGCCGGTCATGAACGACACTGGCAAAATGAAAAAAGTGCCGAAAACGGTCGCGCAAGCCCGGCCGCCTTCCCAGAATGCGCGTCAGATACTCGCCCGAGGCTTGTCGCGCCTGTCGCGCCATCAGCAGGAAATATAGGCAAATAGCGGGCAGGAACAGGCGGCCTGCAGTGCGTCCGGCGCGTAACGAGACCCATGCATACAACTGCATCACCCACAGTGTGCTGCGTTCCGGGCGGGTGGCCCATTCGTCGCTCATGGGTTCAATGCGCCGTTAGAAATAAACGTGAATTGACCGCTGGCGACCAGGCGGGTATCGACATGGACGGTAAAACGAGCGGTGCCCGGCGCGGGGGCCGTCAGGCGGATGACAAAGGCCTCTTCCGGCAGCAGCGGCGAGACAAATTTGACTTGCACCCAGGACGTGATGCGGAAACCGGGCTGCCACTTATCACAGGCCTTGGCAACATGGTTGAGCAGCACCACGCCAGGTGTGATCGGACTGCCTGGAAAATGGCCGGGCAGCGCAGGGTGGTTGGCCGGAATGCGTCCGGCGATTTCAAAGGGTGTTGTCATCAGGAAAGCTCTTTCACCAACTCTTGCAGAGCGTGCAGCGGCAATTTCCCCGTGGCATTGCGGGGCAGCGATGGCACCCAGTGAATCGGACGCGGCAAAAACACCGGGTCAATCTGTTTGCGAAGCGCTGCCAGCAAGGCGGCCGGATCTGGCTCAGCGGCAACCACCAGCGCGGTCAGGCGCTCGCCTTCGGCAGGCTGGAAGAACACGCCATCCTCAACGCCGGGGACGGACAGCAGGATTTGATTTAGGGCGTCCAGATGCATCCGCTTGCCGCCCACCTTGATCAGGCTGGCAAGCCGGCCCTGCAAGAGGAAGCGCCGGCCGGGCAGGGGCTCGATGTGGTCTGGCAGACAAAACCCTTGTGGGCTGCGATTGCCGCTTATCCAGATGTTTTCCGCGCAGCGGGTCATTTCCCAGTCGGGCAGGAGTTGCCAGACGGTGCTGAGTGCGGGGCGCCGCAGACCGATAGCGCCCGCTTCGGTGCAACCATAAATTTCATGCACCGGAGACTGAAAACAGGCTTCGGCGGCACGCGCCAGATCCGGTGCCAGGGTTTGTGTGGCGCAGATGATGCCCGCGAGTCTGGGGAATTGCAGCCCACTTTGCACGCAGGCTCGTAGGTGCATGGGGGTCGTTGCCCACCATACCGGGGGCGGTAGACGTTTTAGGGCGGAGTGGATGTCCTGGGGCAACAAAGGACAGCCGCCTGCCAGCGTCAGCCCGGCCTGCATTGGCAGCAGGATGGTACTTTCCAGTCCGAACATGTGTTGCGACGGCACGCTGCCCAGCAGGGTGCCGCCGAGATTGAGTTCGGCGGCAAGTTGTTGCGCCCCCTGAACAAGCATGTCCCAGGTTTTTTGGTGAGCCTGCGGCGCGCCGGTACTACCCGAGGTGAACAACTCGGCAGCCAATGTTGTGGGCTGAATGACGTCCTCGGCTGGGTCTGGCGGTGCCGTCAACAGCGAAGTGTCCAAATACAGGCAGTTGAGACCGTCAAATGATTGTGGGCTGTCGCACAGTGCAGTGATTTGAGGGTGTCTCCGGACGATATCTTCCAGACATGATTCGGTTCGGTTGGCGGGAAGCAGGGTGCACTGCCTGCGTAGGAGCGCGGCAGAGAAGCCCAACATGAAGAACAGGCGGTCGTCGCAAAGGTTCAGACAGTGCGACTGAACTGGAATCCGCTGCGCTAGGGCATGCGCTGCACCCATGAATGCGTCGCGATCCAGGCTGCGCCGTGAATCCATATACACCATCTGATGCGTGTGGTGGCGGGGAAACAGAGACGACATACGAGCGAAGTTCAACGCAAACCGTGATTGAATATATTGCGCAGCAATTGCCAGGGGTTGGCGTGACGGTAGTGTGGGTAGCGCCAGCGGCGATAGGCATATTCGCCGAAAAAGAGCAGTGCAATCATCAGGTAACTGATAACGAACGTGTGCAAAAACCAGATTCTGACCGGCGCCCACGCCGCAAGCCCCAGGGCAAGGCCGGCCATGCCGACAAAGAATATGCTCCATACCAAGGTCAGGCGGCGGGTGTAGGTGAGCAACTCTGCGGTGAGCTCGCCTTGCTCCATTTGGGCAAAACGACTTATCAAGGGCGAGCGCCCCGGTCTAAGCGTGCTCGCGAAAAGGATGAACAGGACACAGTATGCAAGCACCGGCAGTACGGTGGCGGACTGGGCGCTACCCCATCCCTGGCTGAGGGCATAACGGCTGGCGAGCGGGTAGCCCACGAGTAACAGCAATGCCCCTACCCAGGCCTTCAAGGCCATTAGCGTACTCGGTTCTGATCTATGTGCTGGCAGAGCGCGCGCAACGAAGAAAAGATACGAACATTGTCTGCAGCGTCCGAGCGCAACTGGAAGCCGTATTGCTTCGAAACCCCTAGCGAGAGTTCCAACATGTCGATTGAATCCAGCCCGAGACCGGCGTCACCAAACAAGGGTGCTAGCGGATCGATGTCGTCCGCGCACGTTTCCAGGTTGAGAGTAGTGACGAGCAACTTGGCGACGGCCTGCTCCAATTCAGTTTTTACTTCCATCATTTTCGAAAAAGTGTTGCGGCGTAATCCGCCAGGGGTTTAGGCAATAAATGCTCTGGTCGGTCCCCGCCAAAAGTCCCTAGACCACTTTTCCCGCTGATTACAGCGCTATCAAGTGTTTCGCCAGTATTTGTATCGATTATTGAGACTTTGACAGACGCCTGATCGGGGCGACCGGACCACTCGGTAGCGCGATCTTCCCAATGCAAAATGTCGGGGTAAAGCAAAAATGCATATCCGCCTGTTTGGGCGGTTTGCTGCGCGGAGGAAAACTCCTCGACCCTCATTCCGACCGTGATCTTTTCGAAGTAGGGGGCGAAGGCAGTTGCGACTGCTTGCGCAGTTAAAGCACCGGAGCCTGTGTATGCGATATGTCCGAAACTTCCGTCTTTGGGCAAACTAACATAGGCTGATGCTGACGTTGAAAGCTCCAGCCCTTTGCCCCCGGCACGAGTGAGTTGATGGGTGTCGGCACAACCAACCAGCAATGCAAGACTTCCTGTCACGCAAGTCAGACACGCGCGGGCCCACAGAGATTGGTTCATGGCATCTCTTGAGTTGAACTTGAGGCGGAACTAAGAAAACGAAACTGTCAGTGCAGCCTGGCTGCGCTGACAGTTATTCACGATACAAGCTGCTTATAGATTACTCAGTTGGGAACGGATCGCTTTGTCAAGGTTTTGAATCCATCCGTTATAGTTTTTGTGAATGTTTGTGCCGTCGTAGTCCAGATTGCTACTGTCTTTGTAGGTGATGCTGTAATTGGTGGTGTCATATTTGATATGCACCTTTGCCATATGGGTGCGCAGATGGAGAGTTCCTTCGATCAAACCAGTCTCAACAGGCTTCATCTGCCAGCCTAGAGCCGCACCGGCACGCACAATGGCTTTCTGCATGTCATCCAAGGTCACGGGCTTGTTTGCCACAACAGGAGCAGCACTAACGTTATAAATATTGGCGCTTCGACAACCGCCAAGTAGTGCAACCAAGATGCCTGCAAGCACGAGTGATGAACGGAATTTCATTTATTGACTCCCCTGAAAAAAATCGCTTATTGCGAATTGTCAATAGGCTTTTGACACCAAACCCATATCGGTAAGAAGTGTATTGCCAATAGATCATGCCGGCAACTGGATATTGTCTTTGGTCTCAAACGTCAGCAGGCTATGACAGATGCCGAAACCATCGCGTATGTCAGCCAACTTCAGCCCTTCTGCGTCAGCGCAACGAATGTAATCCTGCGATCGATACATTTTGCTGTTGCCACTTGCGATGGCAGTGAAATAAGGCGACGAGTTAATCAGGCAATATGCTGAGACTTCATGCTGCTGACGGTCCCAAAAGGTGTCGAGTACATAGATGCGCCCTGCGGGCGTGAGCGCACTGCGGGCGCGGCGAAAAATGCTACGGATGTGCTGTATCGAGAAGCAACTCAGAAATTGGCTCATCCAGATCACATCTTGGCCAGGCGGGAATGGCAAGCTGTCATCGAGAATATCCATCGGCGCGTAACTGGTGCGAGAAGCGAATCCGGCCTCTTCAATATTTACTTTTGCTACCTCTAGCTGCCGCGGCAGATCGACCAAGGTGATGTGCACGTCGGGTGAGTGTTGCAGACAGTGACGTGCCCATTTTCCGGTGTTGGCGCCTATGTCCATCAGGTGCTGAGGGGATGAACTGAAGACCAGCGGTAGCAGACTGGAGAATGCTGAGTCAGAGTACAGATGATCGAATGCATACCATGAACTTTTTGCGGGCTCAGGAAATTGAGTCAGTCCCTCGTAAAGTGTTGGCCAATCGCCCAACGTTTTCAGGCCAAGTGGTTTCTCCTGTCTTAGGCTCTCCTCAAGCGCGTGGAGCCCAAGGTAGCAGACGTCATGAACAAAATCGAAATTGATTCGGGACATTGGATCGTGCAGCACGAAATAACCAACCTTCGTCAGGGTGTATTTTTCGTCCTCGAAAGCCACGACCTGGGCGCTCAGACAGCTTTCCAATAGAACGCTTACGGCGTATTCGGACAAATCATGGCGTTGTGCAAGCGAAGTTATATTCATTCCATCCGTATGCTCTAGGCTCGACAACAGGCCAGTTTTCCAGGCAATGCGCACACACTGAAACACGACCGGACCAAAAGCCAGTTTGAGCGCGGCGGCCTGAGCTTCAAGCGCGGTTTGAGGGGGCGGGAAATACGATGTCATGCTGAGTTGGAAGGAGTAGGTCCTAGCGGCGCGCAGTCTACCGTGCCCCTAGTCATGAACCAAGTGTTTTCCAAGAGGGGAATCGGTCTTCAATACACAATGCCTTCACGCTGGAATAGGTCAATCAGCTTGTTAGGCGTGACATCGGATCCGCCAATAATTTCGGCATGTCCAGCCCGGATTCTGACGATGGCGGTACGGGGTGCATTAATGACACCTGCGTGCTGTTGTTCCCCTAACGTGAATACAAAGTCGGTCTTGATACATAGGCCTGCGTCGATGCGACGACGACAAGAGCCGCGCTCATCCGTGACGACCAAGATATGGCGGCGTATCTGCGGCATGAGATTGCCTGGGGTCCGGATGAAATCAGAGGCGGGCGTTATTTCATCCCAATTGTCACCACTAATAACCCAGCAGAAGAGGTCAACGAAGCGACGTTTGGCCTCAAGATACGCTAGGTTCGAGCATCTTCGTGCTGAGTCAATGCCGGCAAACGGCGTTGATATCGTCACTAAACGCAATTTGATCTCCCTGTTACGTATCGGGTCGGGGCGGTCTTTGATGAGAGCCTTGCGAGCAACGAGTCCACCTATGCTGTGGCCTATCACAGTGATTTCCGGTGTTTCCAGATGCTGTGCAAGCGTGTCGATTGCGTCAGCTAGCTGACTTGAAACCAGCATGAGTCTGTCGCGGCCGTCATATTCGAAACAGACGGTTTGCTGACCAAAAGAAGCGAGCGCTTTGGCCAACCCGAGGAGGTTTGCAGAGGAGCCGTTATAGCCATACACCAAAACATTGACCGGCAGGCGCGAGTCGATGTGCAGTGTGTTTTGTGCCCCATCGTTGCACGGACGAAGCCGTGGCACGTTTGTTACCACATTGGCGGAGTTCAATCGCCCCGGATCGGCTACATCGAAGGCGGCGTGGCCAAGGGACATGACGCAACAGGTCAAGGTTAAGGGCAATAGCCGTAGCGCGAATGTCATGCCTCTCATTATGTGGCGACTGAAGGCGATACCGCGAGTTCGTAATCCTACTGCCACACGCCTGGTTTGAAACATGACTATTGCTCCTACTGCGATCAGGCATCCGCGTAGGCCATTGCGGCCGGCGGGGTTTGAGCCAACCCGGTCCGTTATGCTGTCCTGAGTAATCACTGATCAGGAATTCACGCCGAACGGCTGCTATTCAATAGGGCGAACGCATACTCCGGCCGAGTGATATCACCAAAGCGGCCGCTAGTGTTGCCCAAACTGGTTAGTGTCCGGTGTTGTACGCGGACTGGGCGAATCTAAAATCCTTCGTCGCTTTTGGCCGATGACCGGTCCGACAGCTCGAATCCTTTTCCGGCGGCTTGAGGATCGCTTAGCCGAAGTTGACAATGCTGGAGTCGTCAGGCCGCGAGTGTCTGAAGCAGCCACTCCAAGCCCCCACTTCTGACGAGCCCGCATATTCACAGCGGGCTCAGAACCGCTCGTCCCCACGCAGATAGCGCCACTGTCCCGGCGGCACTTTTCCCAGCGATACACCGCCGAGGCGGATGCGTTTCATCGACAGCACCTGCAGGCCGACGGCCTGGCACAGATGGCTGATCTGTCCAAGCCGGGCGCCTTTCAGCGCCACCCGCAGGCGGGTTTCGTTTTGCCAGCTTACCTTGATGGCGGGCGGGGTGCGGCCCTCGTAGGGGATGCCGCGATTCATCAGCTTGAGCCCATTGGGGGCGAGTTCGCCGGCGACTTCGACGATGACTTCGTGTTCCACAGCGGCAGCGTCGTCGGTCAGCTTGCGCATCACGCGCCAATCCTGGGTAAACACGACCAGGCCGCTGGCTTCGGTTTCCAGCGGCACGCACAAGCCAAGCTGGGTGAAGTGCATTTTTAGCGGGCGGATACCGGAAGCGTCCTCGGCCCACAAGGAAGCGGCGCCGAGAAGTCGGGCTGCGGATTTGTCGCTCGGGTCGCCATCCGCAAGCGCGTGAAAGCCGGCCGGCTTGTGCAGCAGCAGGGTGACGGGTTCGGTCTGGCCGGGGTCGGCCTTGGGGTCGATTTCGATGTGCTGCTCGCTGACGCGGAACTGTGGCTCTTCGACCACGATGCCGTCGACCCGCACCCAGCCGCCGGTGATCAGTTGCTCGGCTTCGCGGCGCGAGCAGGCGCGCAGTTCGGCAACGCGTTTGGCAAGGCGGACGGGGTCGGTCATGACGGATGGAGTTGGGTAGGGTCGGCAAGTTTAACGCCGTGTCTGGCTGACGCGGCATGCGCGCATGTCCGCTGTGCGGGCGCGGTTGTTATCGCCGCTGCCCGCGCGGTATGCTTTCACTCCACTCGATCCAATCACCCAACCCAGGAGACCCCGATGAAAACCGCACTTGCCCTGTCACTGCTGCTGTTCACCTCTTCCGCCTTCGCCGCCATCGTCGGCAAGGATGTCGAATACAAGGCCGGCGATACCGTGATGCGCGGCTTCTTGGTCTATGACGACGCGGTCAAGGGCAAGCGCGCCGGCGTTCTGGTGGTGCCCGAATGGTGGGGCGCCAACGACTATGGCCGCAAGCGTGCGCGCATGCTGGCGGAGGCCGGTTATGTCGCGCTGGTGGTCGACATGTACGGCAAGGGACAGGTCGCAAGCAATCCCACGGACGCCGGCGCACTGGCGGGCGTCGTCAACAAGAACCCCGAGATCCGCCAGACCCGCTTCAGCGCGGCGCGCAAGTTTCTCGACAGCCAGCCCAATGTGAAGAAAGGCGAGATCGCCGCCCTCGGCTACTGCTTCGGCGGCGGCGTCGTGCTCAATATGGCGCGCGTCGGCGAGCCGCTGAAGGCGGTGGTCAGCTACCACGGCGTTTTGGCCTCCGACATCCCGGTCAAGGCCGGTGACGTCAAGGCGAAGATCCGCGTCTTCCACGGCGAGGCCGACCCGATCGTGCCGCCGGCCCAGGTGGAATCGTTCAAGACCGACATGGACAACGCCAAGGTCGACTACCAGCTGGTGT
>Ga0105098_10000423_pt1 | contig 14297 bp, 11 predicted proteins | sample PPLLak21cMay2015_FD_79137 | JGI IMG/M metagenome (GOLD analysis project Ga0105098, IMG submission 79137) | Freshwater sediment microbial communities from Prairie Pothole Lake near Jamestown, North Dakota, USA - PPLs Lake P7 Core (1) Depth... | ecosystem: Environmental > Aquatic > Freshwater >... | reverse complement strand
TCTTCCTGTCAGCATCCATTTCAGTTAGCTCCTTCCAAACCTTTTCACAGGTACCGAGATTTTTGTTCACTTCACCAGAAGGAATACAAATCTTATCGTATACCAATGTACCGTCCATTTGTTTTAAAAAATGCTGCAGGCAATCATGCTCAGTGTTCTCATCTAACAAAAGAATCACTTTTGAAAAATGGGTAGCTTTTAAATAGCATTTTAATTTTTCATACCCAACATCTTGAAAATGAACATTATAATCTGTTGATTGAATAGACTGCATTCCGTATGTATTTAAATTTTTCTAATGCAAATAACGTAGAAATTCCTGAAAAAAATAAGATAGAGTGATTATCTTTGTTAAAAATTTACATCATGAATAAATTATTTGATAATACAGAGACCGCTTTTGCGATTAAATCAGATTCTGATCTGGAAAAAGCATATTTTCTATTTAAACTGATAAAAAGCGAACCTTTGGTCAGGATTGGTTCCGCCGTTACAAAGTTTGCTCTGAATGCGCATTTGCCCGTGGAAGGCCTGATCAGGGCAACCGTTTTTGATCATTTCTGCGGAGGGATCAATGAGGATGACTGTTTGCCGATCATCGCCAAAATGTATAAAAAAAATGTGTATTCCGTTCTGGATTATTCTGTGGAAGGCAAGGAAATTGAGAGTCAGTTTGATTTTGCCCTGAAGAAAATTCTCGAGATCCTTAAATATGCCAAAGATAATAAGGCCATGCCTTTTGGCGTCTTCAAACCGACCGGATTTGGCAGATTGGAACTGTACCAAAAGGTTTCTGAGAAGCTGCCTCTTACGGATGAAGAAAAAAAAGAATGGAAAAAAGTGGAAGAGAGGTATGAAAAAATAGCTAAAACAGCTTTTGACTTCGACGTACCTTTGCTTATAGACGCGGAAGAGTCATGGATGCAGCCCGCTGTTGACGATCTGCTTGAAGGGCTTATGGCAAAATACAATAAGGAAAAAGTGATCATTTACAGTACTTTACAGCTTTATCTTTGGGACCGCCTGGATTATTTAAAGGGTCTGCATGAAAGAGCGAGAAAAGGAAAATTTAAAATTGGCATGAAACTTGTGAGGGGTGCATATATGGAAAAGGAAAGAGAAAGAGCCCAGCAAATGGGATATCCTGACCCGATCTGCAAGGACAAAGATGCCACTGATAAAAATTTTGATACGGTTCAGCGGTATATGTTTGACCACATTGAAGATATGGCCATATTTTGCGGTACACACAACGAGGAAAGTTCCTATTTGCTGATGGAGATGATGAAAGAGAGGAACATAGACAAAAAGGATCCCCGGGTTTGGTTTGGACAGTTGTACGGCATGAGTGATAATATCAGTTATAATCTGGGTAAGGAGGGGTATAATGTTGCAAAATATTTGCCATTCGGTCCTGTAAAAGATGTGATGCCCTACCTGTTGAGGAGAGCCGAAGAGAATACTTCTGTGGCCGGGCAGACAACAAGGGAACTCGATCTGATCACCAAAGAAAGAAAACGCAGAAAATTAGTATAAAAATTGTCGACAAAACATATTGATCCGAATATTCCATTGCTTACGAGTATGCTCCTGGCAATGGATATTTATATTTTGTATGCCCACAGAGGCACCCTAAAAAAATTTCGTTATAAGAAAATTATGGAAGCCGCCTATTATGTCTTTGCGGCTTTCAGTTATTTAGGATATTTTTTTTTAGTAAGTAATTTTAATAACAACCCGCTTCAAGCGGACTGGATCAGAAATTTATTTATCGGTTTTTTTTGGGCTTTTATAGTATTCAAACTCATTCTGGTCTTGTTTTTTCTTGTTGAAGACACCTGGCGGGTTTTGGCTGTTGGATTCAAAGCGGTCAGAAAAATTGTATCCGGGCCCGGTCATCGGGTTGGGTTTTCAAGCAGACGGGGTTTTATCCGGCAATCCGGACTTTTCGTTGCCTCAATTCCCTTCACTTCTATGCTTTATGGCATAACAAAGGGTAAATATGATTTCAGGGTAAGACAAATTCCGCTGACCTTATCCAATTTGCCCAGGGCATTTGACGGCTTCAGAATTGCCCAGATCTCGGATATACACTCAGGGAGTTTTGATGATATAGAAGCTATACGCCACGGAGTGGCACTGATAAACCAACAAAAGCCGGATATTATTTTGTTTACCGGTGACCTGGTTAATTTTGATGCGAGAGAAATAGAACCCTTTATCGGCGAGTTTAAAAAATTGAATTCAAAGATCGGGGTTTATTCCGTTCTTGGTAATCATGATTACGGGGATTATAAAAAATGGGACAGGGAAGAAGAAAAACTTGAAAACCGCGATCTGTTAAGACAGTATCACAAAGAAATGAACTTCAATTTGTTGATGAATGAAAATGTGATCCTTGAAAAAGAAGGAGAGCTGATTAGCATCGTTGGGGTAGAGAATTGGGGTAAGGTACCCTTTCCGCAAAACGGAGATATCGACAAAGCGGTAGCAGGGGCTGAGGATGTTCCATTTAAGATTTTGATGTCGCATGACCCTTACCACTGGAGTCAGAAAGTAATTTCGCACCCGACGCATTTTGATCTTACTCTCGCCGGTCATACCCACGGTATGCAGTTTGGAGTAGACATTCCGGGCTTTAAATGGAGTCCGGCTGAGTATGTTTATCCGCAATGGGCAGGACTTTACGAAGATTCCGGGCAATTGCTTTATGTGAACCGGGGTTTTGGCTTTATCGGTTTCCCCGGCAGGGTAGGCATAGCTCCGGAAATAACCGTTTTCGAACTCAGGTCCGGAAAAGATGCATATGATCTGGTCTGATCTGATCTGATACCGTTTATTATCCAAATAATGCCATAATCTTCGCACATCCGGTGATAATTACATGGAATCAATATACGATTTTTGAAAAAAATAGGGTTTTGAACAAAGAAGTTATAAGTAAATAATTGATATACAAAGCTTTAAATTGAAACCCTTGCTTTCTCATAAAACTTTCACAATTCCAAACAAAGCGTACTGAAATAGGTTTAAATGCCTTACTTTTGCAAATCAAAAAAATCAGATGCAATCAATAAGAAATATCGCGATTATAGCCCACGTTGACCACGGTAAAACTACCCTGGTGGATAAAATAATCGATCAGGCCAAAATACTGGATGACAGAAAAGTAAGAACGGAATTGCTGCTCGACAGCAATGACCTTGAAAGAGAAAGGGGCATAACCATCTTGTCTAAAAATGTATCCATAATCTACAATGGAGTTAAGATCAATGTAATCGACACCCCTGGTCACGCCGATTTTGGAGGAGAGGTAGAACGCGTTTTAAAAATGGCTGATGGGGTTCTTTTGCTGGTTGATGCTTTTGAAGGGCCGATGCCACAGACCCGTTTTGTTTTGAGTAAGGCACTGGAACTCGGTTTATTGCCTATACTGGTTGTGAACAAAGTAGATAAAGAAAACTGTACTCCGGATCTGGTGCATGAAAAAGTTTTTGACCTGATGTTCGCATTGGATGCAACAGAGGAACAACTCAATTTCGTTACGGTTTACGGTTCAGCAAAAAATGGATGGATGAGCGATGACTGGCAGAAACCGACGAACAACATACTTCCATTGCTGAATGCAATTATAAAAAATATTCCTGAAGCACCTTACCGGGAGGGTAGTCCTCAAATGCAGATTACCTCGCTTGATTATTCTTCTTTTACAGGAAGGATAGCCATTGGCAGGGTTTTCAGGGGGAATCTGGAGGAGGGTAAAGATTACATGATATGCAAATCTGACGGTTCTGCACGAAAAGTTCGTATTAAGGAATTGCACACTTTTGAAGGTCTGGGCCGCGCTAAAGTAGCTAAGGTTAGAAGTGGTGATATATGTGCAATTACGGGAATAGACAATTTTGAGATTGGCGATACCATAGCCGATCTTGAAAACCCGGAAGCACTGCCAAGAATTGAGATTGATGAGCCAACCATGAGCATGTTGTTCACCATAAATAATTCGCCATTTTTCGGTAAAGAAGGAAAATTTGTAACCTCAAGGCATTTGCGTGACAGATTATTCAAGGAAACTGAAAAGAATCTGGCCTTAAAAGTTGAGGAAACTGACAGTGAAGATAAATTCAATGTTTACGGACGTGGTATCCTGCATTTATCTATTCTGATAGAAACCATGCGTCGCGAAGGCTATGAACTACAGGTAGGCAGGCCAAAAGTGATCTTTAAAAATATAGATGGGGTTAAAAGTGAACCGTATGAAATACTGGTGATCGACGTGCCTGAAAGCTCTTCAAGCAAGGCGATCAACCTCGTAACCATCAGAAAAGGGGATCTTTTGGTCATGGAACCGAAAGGCGACCTGCAACATCTCGAGTTTGACATCCCTTCAAGAGGCCTGATTGGCATAAGAAACAAAATTCTGACGGCAACCCAGGGAGAGGCTATCATACACCACAGATTGAGAGGCTATGACGCTTTCAAAGGTGAATTTAATGAAGTAATCAACGGATCCATTATTTCTTCAGAAATGGGTAAAGCAACAGCCTATGCGATTGACAGGCTGCAGGACAGGGGAAAATTCTTTATCGATCCGAACCAGGAAATATATAAGGGTCAGGTAGTGGGTGAAAATACACGTCAGGAGGATATGGCAGTGAATCTGATCAAGGGTAAAAAACTGACAAATGTTCGCGCCTCTGGCACGGATGACAGCGTTAAAATTGCTCCAAAAATTGATTTCTCACTGGAAGAATGCCTTGAATATATCAAGGATGATGAATACCTTGAGGTAACACCTTTGAGTTTAAGGATACGAAAAATAAATTATGTTTAAATTTGTTATACCGAATGGTAAATTTGAGTTTAGGTTCATGATATGTTTATATTGAAATCACAAAAAAAAGTTTAAAATGAAACTGAAAGAATTGCTTCTCTTGCTGTTGTTGATTACAGTTACAATGTATTCTTGTGACGACGATGACGACGACGATGACAAACATGATCCGGAAGAACAGGCCATCATAGATGATGCCTTGCTGGTGGATTTTTTACAAACCCATTATCTCAACGATAACAAAAGGGTCGATACCATTATGAATGGTGAAACCCCACTGTACAATCAGGTTATAACCGAAAATATCACCTATGATGAGGTTAATTATAAATTATACTATTATATAGATAAGCAAGGTGTTGGAGAAAATCCTACGAAAAATGATTCAGTTCATATCCTGTATTCGGGATTTACACTGGACAGTATAAAATTTGATGAGAATTTAAGTTATACCAGCAGAAACTCCTGGTTTCATCTGCCAAACCTGATTCCCGGCTGGCGTTACGGAATACCTCATTACAGCAGCGGAACAAGGATTATCTACCCCGATGAATCTTTTGGATATAAAGATACGGGCACAGGGATAATTTTTATTCCTTCGGGTCTGGCGTACGGCGAAAATGGTTCTGGTGCCATACCAGAAAACGCACCTATTTATTTTTATATAGAACTGGGAGCCGTTGTGAGGGCTGATGCAGATAATGATGGAGTAATCAATAACCTGGAGGATATTGACGGAGATGGGGATGTTTTTAATGATGATACCGATAAAGACAATATACCGGATTATGCTGATGTTGATGATGATGGGGATGGAATATTAACAAAGAAAGAAGATCTCAATTTAGATGGTAATCCTCGAAATGACGATACGGATAAGGATGGAATACCAAACTACCTCGATGACGACGATGATGGTGATGGCAAGAAGACCAAAAATGAAGACTATAACCGAAATGGCAATTTTGACGATGACGACAGGGATGGTGATGGAATTCCCGATTACCTGGATCCGGATACCAAATAATCACCAACTGAGTACATATTATTTTTTGTCATAGATAAATTCAAAGGCGGATAAATCGGGCAGATGTTTCTTTTTTCTGTTGAGCTCATGCTGATAAAATATGCTTCCTAAATTTCCCAGGAAGGGCATGGCAGTCTTTTCGTATTCATAAATTCCGTCATTGAGGATTTCGTTCTCGTTGGTATAAATTACAGCAGAAAGGGCAAATTCAATCTTTTTTTCAAAATCAACGATATAGGCATTATCAATCGTAAAGCCATAAGCATTGCCTATTTTGTTGAAGATCCGGATGTGTTCAGGAATTCTTTCTTTGCCCTTGTCTCCGTAAAGGAAAAATTTGCAATAATTATCGGGCAGCTCGTGGTAATCTGGGTACAGTGTTTCTCCCGGAAGTTGTGACATATATTGCTGCATGAACTTGTAATCAGTGTCTGAAAGGTCCATGGTCTTTACCTTAGTATAATTTTCTGCGAACATGAGCGATAAAATGATGTGGTGCAGGTCTTCCAGAGAACTGAAATTTTTTTCATTGAATTCCATGGGTTTATTTATTATTTCTTCGCCTTTTGCATATCCCTTTCCAAGAAGAATACTGCCTTTGAAAGTATAATCCATGGTATTATAAGCCGGCCCTTGCTCATAGAGCAGGGCATGGGCCTGCCTGTCATAAAAACGGATGGCATTGGTATGCTTGTTTTGCTCTGTTGATAGAGGTACAGACAAGCGGTGTGTTATTCTGGTATTCGTATATCCTCTGGATTTCAATAATTCATTAAAATCTTTCTGCCCAATGAACTCATACAATCTGTTGTGGCCATCATTGTCACTTGTAACCAGAACTTTCTTTATGTAGTGGGCAATAGAAGGCTTAAAATTTTCAGATGTAGAATCGTATTTAACCGCGGTTTGTCCGGCGTAGGAACTGTCAGTAAGCATGATATCCTTATAATCCAGGTCTTTGATACCCAGTCTTTTTATCTTTTCCAGTGCCAGTGCGGCCGAGTATATTTTAACCGTACTTGCCGGATAGAAATATTCATTCAGTTCTGTTCTGTACGTATAAGTTGTAAATTTTGGATGGTTATTCCGGTCCCTGTCTATTTGTGTATAAACGATCTGTAATTTATATTTTGCAGGATTTTGCAGGACATCTTTGTTCAGGATATTGGTGTTCTGGGCTAAAATACCTTCAATAAATGTACTTGACTTTGTTTGCCCGCAAAGTGAATTGGAAATAAGCAGGGTAAACAGCATACAATGAATAAATTTCATATAGCGAAAATTTAAATTTGGATGGGAATTTAAACTTTTGTTTGGACAAAAAAAAATGACAGGTGTGCACCTGTCATTTTTTTTTATAGATTCTTATATAAATCCTTTACATTTTTTTTAACCAGTCGTTTATGGAGACTTCTTTTGATATAATGGATGACAGTTCATTTATTCCCACCCTGTCCTGTTTCATGGAGTCGCGGTATCTCAATGTTACGGTTTGGTCAGAAAGCGTCTGGTGGTCCACGGTAATACAAAAAGGCGTACCGGCGGCATCTTGTCTTCTGTACCTTCTTCCGATCGCATCTTTTTCATCATAGGTTACCATAAAATCAAATTTTAGCTTATCCATAATTTCTCTCGCGATTTCGGGTAATCCATCTTTTTTGACCAAAGGCAGGATAGCAGCTTTCATAGGAGCCAATACCGCCGGAAGTTTTAATACAGTGCGTTCTGAACCATCTTCTAAGATTTCATCGTGCAGGGATTCTGAAAATATGGCCAGAAACATTCTGTCGAGCCCGATTGAGGTTTCAATAACATAAGGCACATAACTTTCATTGAGCTCCGGGTCGAAGAACTGCAATTTTTTACCCGAATACTGTTCATGTGCTTTCAGGTCAAAATCGGTTCTGGAATGTATGCCTTCCAGTTCTTTAAATCCGAATGGAAATTCAAATTCAATATCGGCAGCCGCATTGGCGTAATGAGCAAGTTTTTCGTGATCATGAAAACGGTAACACTTTCTGCTTAGTCCTAATGACAAATGCCAGTTCAAACGCTTTATTTTCCATTCTTCGTACCATTTTAATTCTTCCCCTGGTCTGACAAAGAACTGCATTTCCATTTGTTCAAATTCGCGCATTCTGAATATGAATTGTCTTGCTACGATCTCATTTCTAAAGGCCTTACCGGTTTGTGCAATCCCAAAAGGGATCTTCATCCGTCCGGATTTTTGCACATTTAAGAAGTTTACAAAAATACCCTGAGCCGTCTCGGGCCTGAGGTACAGGTCCATGGCACTGTCAGCTGAAGCACCCAGTTTTGTTCCGAACATGAGGTTGAACTGTTTTACATCAGTCCAGTTTCTGGACCCGGAAACAGGGCAGCTAATTTCCAGTTCTTCTATCAGGGCTTTTACATCGGCAAGATCTTCTTTTTCGAGAGAACGTGCCATCCTCTTTAATATTTCTTCTTTTTTGGAGAGGTATTCCGCAACTTTTGGATTGGTGGTAATAAACTGCTGTTCATTAAAAGAATCACCAAATCTGGCTGAGGCCTTTTCGATTTCCTTTTGCGCCTTTTGATTGAGTTTTTCTGCATATTCCTCAATAAGCACATCGGCACGGTACCTTTTTTTGGAGTCTTTGTTGTCGATCAGGGGGTCATTGAACGCATCAACGTGCCCGGAAGCCTTCCACGTCGTAGGGTGCATAAATATAGCTGCATCGAGGCCCACTATATTTTCATTCATCTGTACCATGGCCTTCCACCAGTAATTGCGGATATTATTTTTTAATTCAACACCATTCTGTCCGTAATCATAAACAGCACTTAGACCATCATAAATTTCACTGGACTGAAAGATGAATCCATACTCTTTGGCATGGGATATTACCTTTTTAAATTTTTCTTCATTGTTTTTCATGCGGCAAAAATAAATAAAATACCTACCATAGAAAATAAAAAAGACTGCCGAAACAGTCTTTTTTATTAGCTTAACATTAATTTATCTTACAAACCCAGGAAGGAATCAGTTAAAACGAGTTTTGAAACACCTGCCAGTTTGCCCTCTACATATACTTTGATAGGATAGGTACCTTTTTCAAACTGAGAACCTGTATTTTCCACAAGCATAACAACATCCAGTTCGGCATTGGCATAATTGATCGTTGTTTCATCAGTATATTTAACTTCGGTACCATCTTTAATGGTCACGGTTCCTTTCGCGTTCACTACACTGCCATTTGGTTTTTGCAGTACAACATAAGCCTGTTTGTCGCCCGGAGTGGCGATCTCATTTTCCATCAATCTGAACTGAATTTTGATGGCGTCTGTTTTCTGAGCTTTTGTAGTTTCGGCATATTTGCCATTGGAACGCTTATTCAATGCGGTTACATTGACTTCCTTTATGTTTAAGGCACTTCCGATCTCCACTTTTCTCGCAAGATCCTTATTTGCAGTACTCAGTTCTTCATTGGTAGTGGTCTGAATCTGCAATTGACCTGAAAGACTATCTTTTTCGTCAATTAACACGTTTGAAACCATTTTTAATGAGTCTACTTCGTCAAGCAGTCTTGAATTGATCGCTTCCAGACCGGCGATCTGATTTTTATACCTCCTTAAAACGGCGGCATTGGCCTGTGATACACTCATCACAGAATCTTTCAAAGCAACAATTTTTGCTTTTTCAATTGTTAAAGAATCAGTCAATGAAGTGTTCTTTGCAATGGCGATATCATATTTTTCTTCCATTGCAGTTAAATTTGCAATAATCTGCTCTTTTTCATCCTGAAGGTATTTTACCGCTTCCTTATGGTCCTTAGACATGTAAAACGTGTAACCGATCAGCAGAAATAGTAATGCAGTTAAAGCAATCAGTAAAATTCTGTTGTTTTTGTTTGAAGTTTTTTCTTCCATAATGTTTACATTTTTAATTAATCGTAACTTATATAACGTCAAACTTTTAATTTATTGTGCAAAAGGTGAAATATTTTGTTTACCAGAACTAAATTATTTGATTAACAGTTATATGCGCTGCAAATTTAGTGATATTATTCAGTTATTCTTCCCTGAAACCTGTGTTATTTGCGAAAATACCCTTGCTTACGGAGAAATAACCGTTTGTATATGTTGCAGGTCAGTTTTACCACTCACCCTTTTTACGTCGGTACCGGAAAATCAGCTTGAAAAGAATTTTTTTGGTCGTATTCTGCTTGAGGAAGGTACTGCACTTTTGTATTATCAGGTAGGAAATCCTGCACAAAAGTTGTTGCATCAGTTAAAGTATAAGGGTAGGGTAGATGTTGGAATTTTTATTGGAAACTGGCTGGGAGAAATCATAAATCAGTCCGACAGGTTCAAAAGAATTGAGGCCATAATCCCGGTTCCCCTGCACCCGAAAAAAGAAAGGCAGCGGGGTTATAATCAGGTCAGTGAATTTGGAAGGCGTATTTCCACAACCCTTGGCGTGCCATTCATTGAAAATGTTTTGATCAGAAAGGTCTTTAAAGAATCACAAACAAAAAAAGACCGGATACACAGAATGATTTCGGATGGTATCTACGCAGTTGAAGATCCGGCTGCTTTGAAGGGTAAACACATCCTTCTTTTAGATGATGTAATAACCAGCGGAGCAACCATAGAGGCCTGCTGCCAGGCATTGTATCAAATACCCGGGATAAAGATCAGTATTGCAGCCATGGCCTATACCGTTTAATCAAGTTCTTTACCAGTAATTTTTGTTTTACGAATTGGTAAGACTTGTATAATTAGGCAAATTATATGTTAATTTGTAAAAAAATGGATATGCGAATTAAAACTTTGCTGATTCTTCTTATTTTCTTAGCCATCCTCAGTTGCGCACGCAGAGGAAGACCTGAAGGAGGTCCGAAAGATGAGGACAAACCGATCATGGTAAAGGCTGAACCTGATTATGGAACGGTAAATTTTAAGGCAAATGAAATTAGGTTGTACTTTGATGAATTTATAAAATTAAAGGATATTTCGACCCAGCTGGTGATCTCTCCTCCATTAAAATACCAGCCCATCATAGTTCCACAGGGCACTGCAAGCAAGTATATCTCTATCAAGATATTGGATACGCTTCAGGAAAATACGACCTATACTTTCAATTTCGGAAAAAGTGTTATTGACAACACAGAGGGCAATGTGCTTGAAAATTTTAAATATGTTGTTTCAACCGGTGATTACATCGACTCATTGAGCATAAAGGGTACCATCAAAGACGCATTGCTATTAAAACCGGATAAGAACATCGTAGTCATGCTGTATAAACACGATGAGAAATTCAAGGATTCGGTGGTTTTTAATGAAAGGCCAGGTTATGTAGGGGCCATGCTGGACAGTGTTAATTATGAGATCAGCAATATAAAAGAAGGGAAGTATGCCTTGCTGGCCATGAACGACAACAACAAAAATTTAAAATACAATCCCAAAGAAGATAAGATCGCTTTTTATGACGGGGTTATTGAAACACCGACAGAGCTGGCTTTTCCGCTGGTCTTATTTCCGGAGGATAAAGCCTTCAAATTGCCAGTAAAACCGAGTGAGGTTTCAAAAGGCCTGATTTATTTTGGCTATGAGGGAAATGCAGACAGCCTTAAAATTGAAGTGCTGTCAGACATAAATAAAGAATTCAGATCACATTATGCACCTGACATAAAAACAGATACTATAAAGTATTGGTTCAGCAATTATGACAGGGATAGCATACAGTTTAAGCTGACAAACAAAGGATACTCGAATCAATTGTATATTAAGCTCAGGAAAAAAGAGGTGGACACACTTAAACTGGTTTCGGGAACCCGGGGTAGTCTTGATTTAAGAGATACTTTAAAACTAGGTACTAATAATCCTGTTTATCAGATAGATACGAGTAAAATTTCTTTGTATAAGAACGATTCTGTAATGGTAAAATACAGCATGGAGACAGACCCGTCAAAATTGAATTTGTTATTTTATTTTAACAAAGAATTTGATACAAATTACAGCCTTAAATTATTGTCCGGAGCGTATTCAGACATCTATGGTTTCAGTAATGACAGCCTGGTTCAGAAATTCAGCACCAAACGTCCGTCTAATTACAGTTCAGTATTTATTACTTTAAGAAATGTGAAATCGTATCCCATCATAGTTCAGTTGATGACTGAGCGGGGAGCCATTGGCGCAACAAGGCATATGCTGCGCGAGGAGGAGATTCAGTTCGAAAATATCATGCCCGGCCGCTACAAAGTAAGGGTAATTTACGATACCAACAACAACAAGGTATGGGATAGCGGAAACTACCTTGCAAAAAAACAGCCTGAGGAAGTGTTTTACTTTTCAGCTGTGCTGACAGCCAATGCGAACTGGGAAATTGTTGAGACCTTTACCTTAGAATAAGTTACCTATTTTGGCAGATCAATTATGTATTTTTTACCCGATTTGTTGTTGAGTTTTGGTTCCATCAGCCAGGGATTTAATATCTTCAGGTCTTTATAAGAAGCTCCATGCTCTGCCGAAAAATCGGCCAGACTGGGCAACTCCATTTCAACTTCTACTTTTTTAACGGGTGCCAGGGTATAAAGATCTTCCTGATCATAAAGAAAACCGTATTTTTTGGGATTGGTCATGATTTCTTTGGTTGCCACGATTCTGGGGACATACCTTGAAGTTTCCGTATTCAGATAGAGGTCGTAATAAGAATTTGATTTCTGAATTTCCTGCACTTTGGTGATCCCCGACATTCCGGCATTGTAAGACCCGGCTACAAGAGACCAGCTGCCAAATTTCTCGTATGCTTTCAGAAAATACTTGCAGGCAGCCTCGGTTGATTTTTCCAGGTGGTTTCGCTCATCGACATTTTCATTAACTTCCAGGCCGTATTCTTTTGCCGTAGCAGGCATGATCTGCCAAAATCCTTTTGCACCGGCAGGGGAGGTGACATTTAACAAGCCACTTTCAATAACGGCGAGGTATTTAAAATCATCAGGTATCCCATTTTTTTTAAGTATGGGCTCAATAACAGGAAAAAATTTATGCGCTCGTTTTATATTCAGCAGGGTATTGGACTGCCAATACACATTGACCAGTAATTCACGGTCTATCCTTTCGCGAACATCAGGTTCGTTCAAGGGTACCTTTTCGCCGGCAAAGGAAAGATTTGCTGGTATTTTAAGGGCTTTGACCTCATAATACAAACCGGTACTTTTTTGTACATTGTCTTTATCTCCTGAGATTTTTGCAGTGATAAAGAAAGTTGCGATGATGAGTATACCAATCAGGCTCAGGTTTCGGGCTGTATTTTTCATATTCAATATTATTTATTTAAACGGACTTTTAAAAGCTGAAAATTTTTGGGCATTTTGATCTTTAAAAGCCAAAACAGGGTTTGTTACAGCCCATTCAATTCCCAATTGTTCATCATTCCAGAGTATGGAATCTTCAGCATCTTTATAATAGTAATCAGAGCATTTATAGTTAACTATGGTATTGTCTTCCAAACTTAAAAAGCCATGGGCGAATCCTGCCGGAATATATAACTGCAGTTTGTTTTTATCACTCAAAACATGGCCAAAATAATTTCCGTAAGTGGGGGAAGATAACCTCAGATCTACAGCCACATCGAATACACTTCCGCTGATTACCCGCACCAGTTTTGCCTGTGCATGCGGGGGCCTTTGAAAATGAAGGCCCCTTAGAACACCTTTTTTAGACATAGACTCGTTGTCCTGAACAAACTTGACTTTTTGCAGGGCTTCAAATTCTCTTTCATTGAAACTCTCCATAAAATAGCCCCTTTCATCATAGTACACCGTGGGTTCCAGTAAAAGTATATCAGCGATCAGTGTTGTTTTTATGGTCATTATTTAACAAAATAGAATTTATAAGGTTGCTAATCGTATTTGCTTTTGTAAGGATCATGGTATGTGTTCCGCCCTCGATACTGATAATATTTTGTAAATATTTCTTCGGGAAAACCTGATCATTTGTGCCATGTATATGCACAAGATTTGAATCAGCCATTGACTGATCCCAATACAGCATATTTTTTGTTGCCCAAAGTAAGTACAATTTATCTTTTACCGACATGTATTTCTGGTACAGATACAGCTTTCTTTTTAACAACTTACCAACACCTGAATATTGTAACTTTTCAAAATTCAGTTTACCAATAACAGGTGATAACTGATAGATTTTCAGGAACTTGACCAGTCTGAGTCTTCTCGGCAATTCGTGCTTTGATTTTATACTTGAAATGATGATCACTTTTTTTACAACTCTGATCTTGGCAATTTCCTGAGCAATTACACCACCAAAAGATATGCCAATCAGGACGAAATGATCTTCCCTGATCTGTTCAGACATGCGGTGGGCATAACTTTGAAGTGATTCCAGACTGTTTTCCGGGATGATCCACTCCAGATAATGTAATTTAAAATA
>Ga0105098_10000421_pt1 | contig 14321 bp, 14 predicted proteins | sample PPLLak21cMay2015_FD_79137 | JGI IMG/M metagenome (GOLD analysis project Ga0105098, IMG submission 79137) | Freshwater sediment microbial communities from Prairie Pothole Lake near Jamestown, North Dakota, USA - PPLs Lake P7 Core (1) Depth... | ecosystem: Environmental > Aquatic > Freshwater >... | reverse complement strand
TGCACGGTCCCGGTGAACAGGGCCACCTTCCGCCCATCCTCACGGCTGACATCGACCCGGTAGGTGCCGAGGGTCCGGCCCCTCGAGGTCTCGACGACCGACGCCCGGAGCAGGTCGCCAGGCTTTGCCGCCGCCGTCAGCACGAGATGGGTGTCGATGGCAACGGCTCGATCACCGGCGTTGTTCGAGGCCAGGGAGAAGGCACAGTCGGCCAGGGAGAAGACCAGACCGCCGTGGCCGACGCCGAGGAAATTCACGTGGTGGGGAAGGACCGTCAGCCCGACCACGATCTCGTCGTCGGTGACCCCAACCAATTCCACACCCAGCGAGCCGGCGTATGGATCGCTCCCGAGCAAGTCGGCGACGCGGGACGGGGAGAACCCTGACATGCGGGCACGTTAGGTGACGCCCTTTCGCCTCCGCTCGATCACTCCCGCACACCGCCTGACCAGATGCGGTCCGTCGCTCGGTGACCGCGTTGCACAGCGTTGGGCCGTAGCCAACGCACTGCAGCGCAATTCAGATCACACCATTTCATCCATCCCCGGCGCCGACGCAGCCGTCATCAAATTGCTGAGGCGGAGGTGGTCGACCGGCTCCGGCCGTGCACTACTCTGCCGCCACGTGCCGGCGCTTCCTCATATCGCTTCGGGAAAGGTCAGGGAGATCTACGAGGTCGACGGGGAGCATCTCCTCTTCGTCGCTACCGACCGCATCTCTGCCTACGACGTCATCCTCAACCAGCTGATCCCCGACAAGGGTCGGGTGCTGGCCGGGCTGAGTCTCCACTTCTTCGACCTCCTCGACACACCCAACCACCTCGTCAGCACCGACCTGTCGGGGGTCGATGGGCTGGGCGGAGGAGAGCTCGACGACATGACGGGTCGTGCGATGGTGGTGCGAAAGGCCGAGGTGATCCCGGTCGAGTGCGTGGTCCGTGGATATCTCTATGGGTCTTCATGGCGGGAATACCGAGATGGCGGCGGACCGACGACCGAGCATCTGCCTTCTGGCCTGAAACTGGCCGACCTTCTTCCGGAGCCGATCTTCACCCCGGCCACCAAAGCCACCACCGGCCACGACGAGAACATCACCGAGTCCGAGACTCGGTCCCTCCTGGGCAACGACCTGTACGAGGAGCTTCGGAAGCGATCGGTCGACATATATCTCAGGGCATCGGAGCACGCGGCCCAGAAAGGCGTGATCCTGGCGGACACCAAGTTCGAGTTCGGGTTCGCCGGCGAGGAACTGCTCCTCATCGACGAAGTGCTCACGCCAGACTCTTCGCGCTACTGGCCGGCCGACGAGTGGGTTCCGGGTCAGGACGTGCCCTCTTTCGACAAGCAATTCGTCAGGGAGTGGCTGGATACGACCGACTGGGACCACAGTCCGCCCCCACCCGATCTCCCCGACGACATCGTGGAAGGAACCCGCTCGCGTTACGTCGAGGCGTACGAGCGGATCACAGGGGCGAACTTCGACGACTACCTGGCTCGGGGCGGATGAAGGTCACCGTAGAGATCACGAGACGCCCCGAGATCGCCGACCCCCAGGGAACGACGATCGAACGGGCTCTCCGAGATCTGGGCAACAATGAAGTGATGTCGGTGAGAGTCGACCGGGTGATCCATCTCGAGGTGGATGGCGACGACCCCGCCGTCGTGCAGAGCCGGGTGGAGGAGATGTGCCGCCAGGTGTTGGCCAACCCTGTTCTCGAGGACTTCAGCGTGGAGGTCACCGGATGAGGACGGCGGTCGTGGTCTTCCCCGGCACCAACTGCGAGCAGGACGTCGCACACGCCCTCACCTCTCTCGGTGGCGAGGTCGAGCTGGTCTGGCACCGGGAGACCGACCTGACCGGATTCGATGGCGTAGTTCTGCCGGGTGGATTCGCCCATGGGGACTATCTCCGCACCGGGGCAATCGCCCGGTTCTCCCCGGTCATGGCCGAGGTCGAGCGCATGGCCTCTCAAGGGTCGCCGGTGCTGGGGATCTGCAACGGTTTTCAGGTCCTATGCGAGGCCGGTTTGCTCCCCGGCGCTCTGATCGCCAACCGCGACCTGGCTTTCATCTGCCGGTTCGTGGACCTCGAAGTGGTGGACAACGACAGCATCCTCACCCGGTCAGCTGAGATTGGGCAACGGATCCGAATTCCGCTCAACTCATACGAGGGCAACTGGGTCGATCCCGGAAGGACGGGGCGGATCGTGCTCAGATACCTCGACGACCCCAACGGGTCACAGAACGCGGCGGCGGCCGTGGCCAACGACGGTGGCAACGTCGTCGGCGTGATGCCCCACCCCGAGCGGGGCGTCGACGAGCTGCTCGGCTCCGGTGATGGACGGGTCCTCCTCGAGGGGTTCCTCCACTCGCTGGTCCCGGCGTGACAACCGACACACAGCCACTCCACCGACGGCTCGGCATGACCGACGAGGAGCACGAGTCGGTCCTTGGCTTGCTCGGGCGTGATCCGCGGCCGGCGGAGCTCGCCATGTACTCGGTGATGTGGTCCGAGCACTGCTCCTACAAGTCGTCACGAGCTCATCTTCGCCGGTTCCCCACCGAGGCGCCTTGGGTGGTGGTCGGTCCAGGCGAGAACGCAGGAGTGGTCGACCTCGGTGACGGCTGGCTTGCCGCCCTTCGCATCGAGAGCCACAACCACCCGTCGTTCGTCGAGCCCTTTCAGGGGGCGGCGACCGGTGTCGGGGGCATCCTGCGCGATGTCTTCACGATGGGAGCACGGCCCATCGCCCTCTGGGACCAGATCCGCTTCGGCCCACTGGACGACCCGAAGAACAGGTATCTGTTCAATGGTGTCGTGTCGGGGATCGCCGGATATGGGAACGCGGTAGGGGTGCCGACCGTCGGTGGTGAGGTCGAATTCGACCCCTGCTATTCAGGGAATCCCCTGGTCAACGTGATGTGCCTCGGCATCCTTCGCCGGGAGCAGCTAGTGCTCGGGACCGCCGGGTCGCCGGGCACGGTGGCGGTGCTCCTGGGCCGGGCCACCGGCCGCGACGGGATCGGTGGTGCCTCGGTGCTGGCCTCTGCCTCCTTCGACGACGAGTCCCAGGAGAAGCGGCCCAGCGTGCAGGTGGGAGACCCATTCGAGGAGAAGAAGCTGATCGAGGCCTGTCTCGAGCTCTACGACAGGGGATTGGTGGCGGGTGTCCAGGACCTGGGTGCCGCCGGGCTCTCCTGTGCCACTTCGGAGCCGGCTGGAAGGGCGGGAGTCGGGCTCGACGTCGATCTCGACGCGGTCCATGTCAGGGAGACCGGCATGACCGCTCCCGAGTTGTTGATGTCGGAGTCCCAGGAGCGGATGATGGCATTCGTCCCACCCGACATGGTCGACGAGGTCCTCGCAATCGCCGCGAAATGGGAGATCGACTCGGCCGTGGTAGGCATCGTCCGTGCCGGAGGCACGCTCACCGTGCGTCACCAGGGCGAGATCGTGGCCGAGGTCCCAGCTGCCTCACTGGCCGACGACGCACCGATCTACGACCGCCCGATGCGCCGGCCGGATTGGCTAGATGGCTTGTGGGCCACCCCGGCCCGAGCACTCGAGGGCGACGCAGCCGACATCCTGTTGAGGCTCCTCGACGACCCTGCCCTCGGCTCGACGGCGTGGGTTCACGAGCAGTACGACCACATGCTGTTCCTCAACACCGTGGTCGGCCCCGGCTCCGACGGCGCCCTGATCAGGATCAGGGGAACCGACAAGGGCTTGGCCGTCTCCACCGACGGAAACGGGCGGCTGTGCCAGTTGGACCCGAGAGACGGCAGCTCGAGGCTGGTCTACGAGGCCGCACTCAACATCGCCGTGACCGGCGCCCGGCCGCTAGCGGTGGTCGACAACCTGAACTTCGGGAACCCAGAGAAGCCAGAGGTCATGTGGCAGTTCAGGGAGAGCGTCGAGGGGATCTCCGCCGCCTGCGAGGTGCTGGGGATCCCGGTCGTTGGTGGCAACGTCTCGTTCTACAACGAGACCGACGGCATCGACATCCACCCCACGCCCGTTGTCGGGCTGCTCGCACTGGCCGATCCGATGCCGCGAATGCCGCCCCGGCTCTCCCGGGCCGAGGAAGGCATGGAGATCTGGGAGATCGGTCCTCAAGCCACTGGCAATCTGTCCGGTTCGGCCGCCCAGCGGGTGATCCACGACGAGCTGATCGGGCGCCCCACGACACCGAACCCGGACACCGCCATGCGTGTCATCGCCCTCGCCGCCGAGTTGGCCCATCGGGTTCCGGTGCTACACGACATCTCCGACGGCGGGCTGGCGGTGGCCGTTGCAGAGGTATGCATCGCGTCGCAAATCGGGGCCAACGTCAATGAGAGTGACAACGGGAGGTTGTTCTCGGAGGATCCGCATCGGTTGATCGCCGTGCTCGAGGCGAGCACCATCGAGTTGCCCGAAGACCTCAGCAGGAAAGTGGGAACTATTGGCGGCCACTCCCTCGTCCTGGGCTCATCTGAAGCAATCGATGTCCAGAAGCTGATCGAGACGTTCGAAGGGGCGATTCCCCGCCTGATGGCGAGCTGATCAGTCGGACCGTTCCACCCACCGGCCCTTATCGTCCTGCTCCCATTTCGACCCGTGGAGGTCGATGACGATCGCGGTCAGGCCCTTCACCTCGTTCTTGATCGTCTTGAGCAGTGTCTTGGCGTCGTTCTTGAGCATCTTGGCTTGCTCCAGGCGATAGCGCAGGGGTACCGCCTTGGTGGCGGTGCGTCCCCGGATCGCCTCGACGCTCTCCATCGTGATGCGTCGGCTCAGATCGAGGAAGCCGATGATCGTGAAGAGTTGCTCGTCGCTCAGCGAATCGAGGTGCGACTGGCCGGTTTGGTTCAGAGGGCCGTACACCTCATCGCCCAGCTTCTGGGCCTCAGTGGTGAGCTCGACCCATACCTTTCGCCGGTCTTTGGGGTCGTAGGACCTGCGTAAGAGGCCGGCTGCCTCCATCCGATCCACGAGGGCCGTCACCGCACCCGTCGTCAGCCCCGCCTCCCGGGCCAATTCGCCTGCGGTCATGCGGCCACGCTGATCGACGATGTCGATACAGCGAAGATCGTTTCGGTTGAGGCCGACGAAGTCGGCGAATGCCTGGTCCATGAGGTCACTGGCCAACTGCAGGGCCCGGAGTGCCTCGACCAACCGACCCATCGCTGCCGTTCGCTGATCTCTTGACAAGTTGATATCTTGATTCATAAGATACTCACCATTCAAAGTATAGCGCGAGGAGTGTGCCATGCCAGAGAACATGATCGAGTCCCGCGGACTGCGCCGGGTCTACAAGAACAAGAAAGAGAAGGTCGAGGCGGTGCGGGGCGTCGACTTCACTGTCGATGCCGGTGAGATCGTCGGATTCCTCGGGCCCAATGGCGCCGGGAAGACGACCACTCTGCGGATGCTCACCACCCTGCTCGAGCCGACCGGCGGCGAAGCCACGGTGGCGGGGTGCGATCTGAGGACCGACCCGGTCGGGGTCCGGCGGCGCATTGGATACGTAGCCCAGGGTGGATCGACCGATCCCGAAGCGAGAGCTGGCGAGGAGATCGTCGATCACGCCCGCATGTACGGGATCGACACCAGGGTCGCCCAAACCAACGGGCAGAGACTCTTCGACCAGCTCGACCTCGAGGGTCTCTGGGCCCGCCAATGCAAGACACTCTCCGGAGGTCAGCGTCGGCGACTCGACATCGCCATGGGCCTGGTTCACCAACCCGGGCTGGTTTTCCTCGACGAGCCCTCCACCGGTCTCGATCCGCAGTCGCGGGCGAATCTGTGGGAGCACGTCGGCCGGCTCAGGTCCGACATGGACACGACCGTGTTCATCACAACCCATTACATGGACGAGGCGGACGTGCTCTGTGACCGAATCCTCGTCATCGACGATGGCTCCATCGTGGCTCAAGGCACGCCCGACGAGCTCAAGCGACGGGTAGCCGGCGACTCGGTGATCCTGAGCTTCGAGCAACAAAGAAGCACGGTCTTCGTCGCCGAGCTGGCCTCCCGTCTCGACGGAGCAACCGACCCGTCGATCGAAGGCAATGAAGTGCGCTTCCAGGTCCCGGATGGGGCCAGCGCGCTTCCGTTGCTGCTCCGGGCAATGGTCGAGCACGATCTCGACGCGACCGGTGTCGAGGTGCGCCGGCCCACTCTCGACGACGTGTTCCTCACCATGACCGGTCGGTCACTTCGCGACGAGGCGACTGCCGACCAGGCCGCTGCCTGAAAGGAGGGATGATCATGCGATTCCTCACCGATACCTGGCTGGTCTTCAGCCGTGCGATGCGCCTCTCCTTGCGGAACCCGGTTTGGGTGATCCTCGGGTTGATGCAACCCATCCTCTACCTGATCTTGTTCGGGCCCCTGCTGGAGCCCGTTGCGTCCGCACCCGGTTTTCCGCCAGGCTCAGCCTGGCAGGTGTTCGTGCCCGGACTGCTCGTCCAACTCGGCATCTTCGGAGCCGCCTTCGCCGGCTTCGGGTTGATCGCCGAATGGCGGGCTGGGGTGGTCGAGCGGATGCGGGTCACTCCGGCCAGCCGCGGCTCGCTCCTCCTCGGACGAGTGCTGCGGGACGTCGTCGTCATCCTCGTCCAGGGCGCCCTCCTGTCGGTCGTTGCGGTGGCCTTCTTCGGGCTCGAAGCACCGCCCGAGGGTCTCGTCATCGGCGTCGCCATCGTTGGGCTCCTCGGTGGTGCCTTCAGCGCCCTCTCCTACGGGGCGGCTTTGAAACTGAAGAGCGAGGACTCCTTCGCCCCGGTGGTCAACGGCCTGATCCTCCCGATCCTGCTCCTGTCCGGGATCCTCCTCCCCATGACGTTGGCTCCAGGCTGGCTGCAGACCCTGGCAGACGTCAACCCCTTGACCCATATCGTCGACGGGGTGCGGGCGATGTATCGGGGCGAGCTGGGTTCGACGGACGCCTGGCTCGGCGCCGTGCTCACCATCGGTCTCCTCGTCGTGGGCGTCCTATACGGAGGGCGGGTCTTCCGCAAGGAATCCGCCTGAGTGCGAACCAATTGGGACGGTGACGTGTCATTCCGGCACTCACCGTCTCAATTTGCGTGGGGATACCAGCCGATACCATCACATCGTGGCGAGAAGCATCGGGATACTCACTGCCGGCGGCGATAGCCCCGGTCTGAATGCCGCCATCAGGGCCGTGGGCAAAGCCGCCCAGCGCGCCTATGGGATGCACGTCATCGGCTTCTACGACGGCTTCCTGGGCCTGATGCAGAACCGATTCGTCCGATTCGACTCCGATTCGCTGTCGGGAATCCTCACCAGGGGAGGCACCGTCCTTGGGACCAGCCGGGCCAAGGTCGACAAGATGGAGATGGGCGACGGCAGACGCATGGACATGCGGTCCCTGATGCGCGACGTCGTCGATCAACACGATCTCGAGGCCCTCGTGGTCCTCGGCGGCGACGGCACGATGCGCAACGCTCTCAAGCTCGAGGACGTCGGCATAAAGGTGCTTGCCCTTCCCAAGACAATCGACAACGACGTGACCGGGACTGACGTCACTTTCGGCTTCGACACTGCCATGGGGATCGCCACCGAGGCCATCGACCGGCTGCACTCGACCGCCCACTCCCATCACCGGATCATCCTCGCCGAGGTGATGGGGCATGAGGTGGGGTGGCTCGCGATGGGTGCTGGGCTCGCCGGCGGCGCCGATGTGATCCTCATCCCCGAGATTCCTTACGACATCGAGGCCATCGCCTCGTCTATCCAGGCACGAAAGGCGGCCGGCAGCGCCTTCTCCATCATCGCCGTGGCCGAGGGCGCATATTCCAGGGAGGACTCCCACATCCGGGCCTCACTCATGGCGGACCTTGATGGCACCGACGGTGAAGAGCGACGCGCCGTCAAGGAGAGGCTGACCGCCCTCGCCAGATCAGCCCGGACCGAGAAGCTCGCCGCCGCCCTCGAAGAGGTCACCGGGCTCGAGTCGAGGGTGACGATCCTCGGGCATGTGCAGCGCGGCGGCACACCCTCCCCCGCCGACCGTCTCCTCGCCACGAGGCTGGGCACGGCGACCGCCTCTTACATCGCCGAAGGCGTGCACGGGGTGCTGGTGGCGGCCAGAGGGCAATCGACCGAGGCGGTGCCTCTGAAGAAGGTCGCGGGGATCACCAAGTTCGTGCCACTCGACCATCCCTGGGTCGCCTCCGCACGGAGCCTCGGCATCGTCCTGGGAGATTGAGATGACACTGCTCGGTGCTGTCCTCGCCGGTGGCGCAAGTCGACGCATGGGCACGGACAAGGCCGCCGTCGAGATCTCAGGGTCCACCCTCCTCGACCGTGTGACGTTGGCCATGGCCGAGGTCACTGACCGGGTGGTGGTCCTGGGTGGGCAGCGCGAGGGCTATGAGACCTGGCCCGACGAGGCACCCGGCTCCGGCCCCCTGGCCGGGTTGGCCACCGCCCTGAGCCGAATGTCCGAGGACCGCGCCCTTGTGGTCGCGGTCGACAACGCATTCGTCCAGGCCGGAACCCTGGCTCATCTGACATCCGTCGAGTCGGACCTGCCCGTGGTGCCGGTCGATCGCAGCGGGGTGCGCCAGGTCACTTGTGCGGTATACCCGCGCCAGATCGCCGGTCAGGCCCTCGAGGAGGCCGAGTCGGGTGGTTCGGTCCAGACTCTGCTCGACCGTGTCTCCTTCCTCCCGGTCACGCCCGAACAATGGGAGGCGTGGGGTGAGGACGGCCGGAGCTGGTACTCGGTGGACAGCTCTGAAGCCCTCGCCACCGGGATGCGCCGCTTCACCTGACGCTCGGTCAGAGTTCGGCCCGCTCTTCGAGGAAGCGTCTTTCTGTCTCGTTGGCGGTGAGCGAGAGGGCACGATCCAGTGCCGCACGTGCCTCTGTCTCGTCTCCCAATTCGCGCAGCATCTCGCTTCGGGCGAGATGGAAGGCGTGATACCCGTCGAGATCTCCTGCCAAGTCACCCAACGCGGCCAGGCCTTCGTTGGCGCCGAATGCCTCGAACACCGCGACCGCACGGTTGAGCCGGACCACCGGGGCGGGGTGGATCGACGTCAGGCGGTCGTACAACTCGACGATATAGGCCCGATCGGTCGCTTCTGTCGACGGCGCCATGGCGTGTTGTGCGGCTATGTCGGCCTGCAGCTGATAGGGCCCGGGTCGCTCGAGCCGCCGGGCACGTTCCAGTACATCGAGGCCGGCGCCGATCGCTCCTGTGTCCCAGCGTGACCGATCCTGATCACGAAGCAGGACCAGTCGCCCTAACTCGTCGACCCGGGCATCACGACGGCTGTGCTGGAGGAGCATCAGGGCGTGGAGCCCGAGGACCTCTGGTTCGTCGGGCATCAGGTCTGACATCAACGAGCCCAGCCCGATGGCTGATTCGGCGAGGTCGGTCCTGACCAGGTCATCGCCGGTCGTCGCGAAGTAGCCCTCGTTGAACACGAGGTACACGACGGCGAGCACCGCCGAGAGTCGGTCGCCCAGGTCGGCCCCGGTGGGGACCCGGAACGGGATACCGGCGTCCCGGATCTTCGACTTGGCCCTGACCAAACGCTGGGCCATCGTCGGCTCCGGCACGAGAAAGGCGTGAGCGATCTCGAATGTGGTGAGCCCTCCGACGGTGCGCAGGGTCAGGGCGACCTGCTTGTCGGTCGCCAGCGATGGGTGACAGCAGGCGAAGAGCATCTGGAGACGATCGTCACCGAGGGTTAGGTCGGTCACGACTTCGGGAGGACTGTCACGGTCTGCCTTCTCGTACCCGGCCAGGATCGAGGTCTTCCTCACCAGCGTGGCCTGGCGGCGGATGCGGTCGATGCCCCGACGCTGCGCGACGGCCGAAATCCAGCCCGGCGGATTGTCGGGGATCCCCTTCTCCGGCCAGCTGCGCAGCGCCTCGACAAGGGCATCCTGAACCGCTTCCTCGGCCAAGTCGATGTCGCGGAATCGAGTGGCCAGCGCGGAGAGGACCACGGCATACGACTCCCTGAACACCGCCTCGATGACGTCCTTGTGGTCTACCGAGCTCATCCCTCCCAAGTCTCGTCGCCAACCTCACCCAAGATGTCGAACACGACGACCCCGCGTCGACTCCTAACCTCGCACCCGTGCCGCTACCCCTGCCCGAGCCGAAAATCGATCCTGGGGCTTTCGTGGCCCGGGGTGCCCACATTTACGGCGATGTGACCCTCGGCAGCGGGGTGTTCGTCTTGTTCGGGGTGGTCATCCGGGCGGAGCTCGATCGAGTCGAAGTCGGTGCACAAACCAACATCCAGGACAACTCGGTCCTCCACTGTGACGAGGACGTGCCGTGCGTGATCGGGAAGCGGGTGACAGTCGGCCACGCAGCCATCGTTCACGGCGCCCTGGTCGGGGACAGGTGTCTCATCGGGATCGGCGCCAAGCTGCTCAACCGCTCACGCCTGGGCGAAGGGGCCTGGATCGCCTCGGGCTCTGTCCTCGCTGAAGGCAAGGAGATACCGCCCTGGACCCTGGGGATGGGCATCCCGGCCAAGCCTGTGCGAGAGCTGACCGAGGCGGAGATACAGAGAGCCGACGAGGGCGTCGACCACTACCAGGAGCTGATGGAGAGGTACCGCAGGCACCTGGGAGCCGGATCAGGGACTGAATAGGTCGACCGCCCGCCGCGCCCTACGATGGGACCGTGGCCAAGGAGGTTGCCGTCCTGCTCACCGAAGGCCCCCGCGAAGCGTGCGGGGTCTTCGCCGCCTATACACCCCGGCAACGTGTCTCCAGCCTGATCTACTTCGGTCTTTACGGCCTTCAGCACCGGGGCCAGGAGTCGGCCGGCATTGCGACGTCGAACGGGGAAACGGTCACGGTGTTCAAGGACCTGGGCCTCGTGTCCCAGGTCTTCGACGAGCCCGCCCTCGCCGGTCTGGATGGTCACCTCGGCATTGGACACACCCGCTACTCCACGACCGGCTCCAACAATTGGGCCAACGCCCAGCCGGCACATCGGCAGGTCGGTGCGACGAGCATCGCCCTCGGGCACAACGGGAACCTGACCAACACCCCCCAACTGGCTGAGCGCCTTGGAATCCGGGGGGCGACGACCGACTCGGACCTGATGGCCGAAGGCATCGCCCGGGCCATAGACGACGAGCGCTCCGACCAGCGTGGCCTCGAGATGGCGGTGATGGAGGTCGCCCCGACCTGGGAGGGCGCCTTCTCGCTTGTGATCATGGATCAGGGCCACGTCATCGGGTTGCGTGATCCCAACGGGTTCCGCCCTCTCTGCCTCGGCTCAATGCCCGATGGCGGATGGGTCTTGTCCTCGGAGACTGCCGCCCTCGATCTGGTGGGCGCGAGATTCGTGCGCGAGATCGCCGCCGGGGAGATGGTGGTTATCGACGCCGTCGGGGTGCACAGCTTCTACCCGTTCTCGACCACCGACCCCACACTCTGTCTCTTCGAGTTCGTCTATTTCGCCCGGCCCGACAGCCAGATGTACGGGCGTGGGATCCACGCAGCAAGACGGCAAATGGGCGAGACCTTGGCCGCCGAGCACCCGGCCGAAGCCGACGTGGTCGTCCCTGTACCCGAGTCAGGGTTACCGGCTGCACAGGGTTTCGCCGCCGCGAGCGGCATCCCCTACTCCGACGGCCTGGTCAAGAACCGCTATATCGGTCGCACCTTCATCGAGCCCAGCCAGAGCCTGCGCGATCGAGGGATCCGGCTCAAGCTGAACCCGATACCGGACAACCTCAGGGGTAAGAGAGTGGTCCTGGTCGACGACTCGATCGTGCGCGGCTCGACCACCCGGAAACTGGTCCACATGGTGCGCGATGCCGGGGCCACCGAGGTCCATCTCCGCGTGTCTTCCCCTCCTTACCGCTGGCCCTGCTTCTACGGCATGGACACGTCGGACCGGAGCACACTCATCGCGGCATCCCTCGAGGTCGACGAGATCAGAGAGCACATCGGGGCCGACTCTCTCGGCTACTTGTCACTGCAGGGCCTGCTCGATGCGACCGGAGTCGCCGACGCCGGGTTCTGCACCGCTTGTCTCTCCGGCAACTATCCGACCGAGGTACCGGAGGCAGCAGACAAGTTCCAGCTCGAGCGCTCCTGACATGACCACCTACGGGGAGGCTGGAGTCGACCTGGAGGGCGCCGAGCGCCACATCGAGACGATCGCCCATCCCGTTACCGCGACCTGGAATGAGGATGTCATCGGCAGCTTCGGAGGGTTCGCAGCCGGCGTCACCATTCCCGCGGGCTACCGCGAGCCCGTGCTGATGATGTCGACCGACGGGGTGGGAACCAAACTGGAATTGGCGAGAAGAGCCAGCCGCTGGGGCGGAGTAGGCCACGACCTCGTTGCCATGTGTGTCGACGACCTCGCCGCAGCAGGGGCAAGACCCCTCGGATTCGTCGACTACCTGGCCGTCGGCTCCCTCGATCCGGGGCGCGACCGGGCCATCGTCGAATCGGTGGCCGCCGCATGTGTCATCGCCGGTTGCCCGTTGCTGGGCGGGGAGACAGCCGAGCATCCCGGTGTGATGGATCGCGATGCCGTCGACCTCGCCGGCGCGGTCATGGGCGTCGTGGAGCGGGGCCACGAGCTGAGCCCGGCCCGAGCGCAAGAGGGCGACCTCATCGTCGGTCTGATCTCACCCAACCTTCGCTCTAATGGGTTCTCTCTTGTCCGGACGCTGTTCGGCGACGACATCGAGTCCTATCTCGAACAGTTTCTCGACCCGTCGGTCATCTACTCACCTGATGTCCTGACTGCGGTGGAAGGCGGTGGGGTGCATTCCGCGGCCCACATCACCGGTGGTGGTCTGGCCGGGAATCTGGCGAGGGCCCTCCCGTCCGGCCTGGGTGCCCACATCGACACCGGTGCCTGGGATGTGCCACCTGTCTTCGAGACCGTTGCCTCACGTGGCGTGCCCCAGCCGGAGATGTGGTCGACCTTCAACATGGGGATCGGCTTCTGCCTGGTGGTAGCTCCCGACGCCGCCGAAGCGGTGATATCAATCGCCTCCGCCCACGAAGGAAGGGTCATCGGCAAGATCGTCGCCGGTGAAGGAGTCGCGCTCGGGTGAAGTTCGCCGACGCCTCGGCGGTTTCACCTGTCGGAGAAGGCACCTGGAAAGCAGAGATACAGCCCGACTGGGACATATTCGGGATCGCCAATGGCGGCTATCTGATGGCGACAGCGGCACGAGCCATGTCGGAGGCAGCCGGAGGCCGGCTACCGGTCAGTGTCACCGCTCACTTCACACGGCCGGTCTCTGCCGGGGCGGTGGTGGTGACGGTCGAAGCGGTGAAAGAGGGACGCTCGTTCTCCACCCTGAGGGCCACCCTGGCCGCCTCATCCGACTCCATCTCGCTCCTGGGCAGCTTCGCCGAGCCACAGGTCGGCGGCACGGAGGATCTCTATGTCGGGGGTTCGCCACCGGAGATCCCGCCGCCCGAGGAATGCATCCGCGCCCTTCCCTCGGCCGATGGACCGCTGCCCCCACCGCTGGTGGCCCAGTTCGAAGAGCGAATCCACCCGGGAGACGTCGGGCCGCTGCAAGGTCAACCCAGTGGCAAGGCCCGGATGCGCGGATGGTTCCGACTTCACGACGACGAGCCGCTGGATGCATTCACCTTGCTCCTCGTCGCCGACTCCTTCCCACCGGCCGTGTTCAACGCCGACCTCCCCCTGGCCTGGACCCCGACCCTGGAGATGACCACCCAGGTCCGCGGCGTACCCGTCCCGGGTTGGTTGCGGTGCCAGTTCACCACGCGTTTTGTGAGGGGCGGCCTGCTCGAGGAAGACGGCGAGATATGGGACGACGCCGGCCACCTCGTCGCCCTGTCCCGTCAGCTAGCCCTCGTCCCCCGCTGACACAGAATCGAGGTCGCGGAGCAAAGCAGCCTTCCGCGTCTCATCGAGAAACGACGACGTGATGGAGTTGCGAGCGATGCCGATGATCGTGGCATGGTCGAGGCCAAGCTCGTCTCGTACACCGCGGTAATTGTCACCGATATATCCCCCGAAATAGGCCGGATCGTCGGAGTTCACCGACACCACCAGACCGGCATCGATCATCTCGGTCAGTGGATGTCGTGCCAGGTCCTCGACGACCCTGAGCGCAACATTGGACAATGGGCACACCGTGAGCGGAACCTTGTCACGGCTCAACCTGGCCACCAACTCAGGATCCTCGAGACTGCGCACTCCGTGATCAATCCGCTCCGCCCCGAGGACGTCGAGGGCGGCCCGGACGTACTCCGGCGGACCCTCCTCTCCGGCGTGGGCGACGGCACGAAGCCCGAGCTGACGAGCCCGGGCGTACGCCCTCTCG
>Ga0105098_10000420_pt1 | contig 14329 bp, 12 predicted proteins | sample PPLLak21cMay2015_FD_79137 | JGI IMG/M metagenome (GOLD analysis project Ga0105098, IMG submission 79137) | Freshwater sediment microbial communities from Prairie Pothole Lake near Jamestown, North Dakota, USA - PPLs Lake P7 Core (1) Depth... | ecosystem: Environmental > Aquatic > Freshwater >... | reverse complement strand
GGCGGCATGCGCCGCAGGCTCGACATCGCCATGAGCCTGGTAGGAAAACCGCAGCTCATTTTCCTCGACGAGCCGACCAACGGGCTTGACCCCGAGGCGCGCCTCGAGGTTTGGAAGACTGTCAAAGAGCTTGCTGCTAATGGCACAACGGTATTCCTGACCACGCAGTATTTAGAGGAAGCCGAGCAGCTCGCCGATCGAATTGCCATTCTGCATGAAGGGAAAATTATCGCCAACGGCACGCTCGCGGAATTGAAAAAGCTGTTCCCGCCGGCAAAGGTGGAGTATGTTGAAAAACAGCCGACGTTGGAGGATATCTTCCTCGTAATCATCGGCAAGAAGGAGAAGAAATAATGGAAACGTCAAACAAACACTATTTTAGCGATATGGGCATTATGCTTGGACGTTCCATGCGCCATATTTTCCGCAGCATGGACACCATTATCACGGTCACCCTCACTCCGATCGCGATGATGCTGCTGTTCGTCTATGTGTTCGGCGGCGCCATTCAAACCGGCACGGATAACTATGTAAATTATCTGCTGCCCGGCATCCTGCTGATGGCGATTGCAAGCGGCATCGCTTATACGTCTTACCGTCTGTTTATGGATATGCAAAGTGGCATCTTCGAACCGTTCCACTACATGCCGATCTCGCGTTCGGCTCCGCTGTGGGGGCATGTGCTGACCTCACTGGTATCCAATGCGATTTCGGTGGTCGTCATCATTCTCGTAGCGCTCCTTATGGGTTTCCGTTCACCGGCGGGGGTGCTGTCATGGCTTGCCGTGGCCGGTATCCTTGCGCTGTTTACGCTGGCACTGACCTGGATCGCGGTGATTGCCGGACTGTCTGCAACATCGGTGGACGGCGCAGGTGCCTTTGCCTACCCGCTTATCTTCCTTCCATTTATCAGTTCGGCGTTTGTGCCCACCGAATCGATGCCGTCGGGCGTTCGCGCCTTTGCCGAAAACCAGCCGGTGACCCCGATCGTGGACGCCATCCGTGCGCTGCTGTCAGGTCAGCCGGTGGGCAATGATATATGGGGCGCGCTTGCGTGGTGTGTCGGGATTATGCTCGTGGCTTATGTCTTTGCGATGCGGGCTTATAAACGCAAAGCAGCTTAATGTTTGCAGGCATTAAAATGATAGTGGTCAACAAAAACATCCAGTGAAGGGATAGTAGAGTGTCTAAATACGAGTGGATATTATGCCCGGTCTGTGGCAATAAAACACGGGTCAAGATACGTGATGATACGGTGCTTGAAAACTTCCCGCTATTTTGTCCCAAGTGTAAACAGGAAACGATAATCAATGTAAAACAACTGAATATGTCAGTTAGCAAAGAGCCAGACGCTAAGACGCAGAGCCGATAACATGTGAGATTGTTCACAGTTACCGGCTCTTTCTTTTATGGTGCGCTGGATGAATTTATAAATTGACTTTTCGGCAGAAATGACTGCGGACATCGAGCAGACCATAAAAAATGAACTTAATTAAATGTTGGAACTAATAAAAAAGGAATGAGGTGTTAAATATGTTTCTATCAGTATCAAACCTTACGAAAAGCTATAACACAGGGATTATTACCCATGTCCTTAAAGGGGTGGGCCTGGAGATGGAAAGAGGACAAATCGGAGTCATCTTAGGCCCCTCCGGTTCGGGGAAATCTACGCTGATGAACATTATCGGCGGAGTGGACTTGGCGGACGGCGGCACGGTCGAAGTGGACGGCCAGCGTATTACAGATTTGAATGACAATCGACTGGTTGAATACCGTCGGGAGAGCGTGGGCTTCGTCTTCCAGTTCTACAACCTTGTGCCGAACCTCACGGTAGCCGAAAACATCGAAGTTGTGTCGAACATCAGTAAAAACCCGCTTAAAACAGACGAGGTGCTTTCTGCTGTCGGACTCTCCGACAAAAAGAACCGTTTCCCGCGGGAACTCTCCGGCGGCGAGCAGCAGCGCGTGTCGATCGCACGAGCCATCGTCAAAAATCCAATACTCCTGCTCTGCGATGAGCCCACCGGAGCGCTGGACCTCGAGACATCCCGTGGCGTGCTGTCGTTGATCCAAAAAGTAAACGCGCGGTTTGGCACGACCATCCTGATGATTACCCACAACAGCGCCATCGCCGGTATGGCGCACGCCGTGTTCCGGCTGAGAAGCGGCGAGGTGGCGGAAGTTAAGCACAATTCCGAACTTATCCCGGCAGAAAGGATTGAATGGTAATGGCACTGCGAAAACGCGTATGGCGTACCATAAAGGAAAACAAAGGGCGGTATATCGGGATCGTTATTCTGATTCTTTTAGGCAGCTTTTATTTCATTGCGGCTACAGGCATAGCAAATAACCTCGAAAAAATGGTCGTCGGGTTTGCCGAAGAATACAGGCAGGAAGACCTGACATTTTCGATAGACAAGCCCATTGAGGATATTGCGGCGCTGGAGGGCGAATCCGGCGCGCTGATAGAGGCGTACCGGCAGTACGACGTAAAAGTGCCTGACGGCGAACTGCGGCTGCTCAGCTCAGGCGCGAAAGTCAATATCCCGGCGGTAACATCAGGACGCGGCCTTGAAAATCCGGCGGACATTTTGCTCGATCCGAATTTTTTAAAGATGCATGGGTTGGATATTGGCGGTCAAATAGAGCTAAATGGCAAAACCTTCAATATCGTAGGTACAATGGCCGTACCCAATTACGTTTATATAATCAAAAATCTTTACGATGTGCTGTCAACCAGCGGTTTTGGCATCGGGATTGTTTCCGGCGCGGAGTTCGAGGCGTTCCCGGAGGCGGTCACAGTCTATGCGGCATACTTTGAGGACAGGGAAAATATAAATGCACAGACAATCAAGTTGCATGGGCTTTTAAGCGAAAAAGGGTATTCCCTTTCCGAATGGCTGGACGCCAGGAGCAACAAGCGCGTCAGTATGCCTTGGGCAAACATTTCCAGCATGAAGTCCATGAGCTTTCCCGTATCAACGGCTTTTTTCCTTCTGAGCTGTCTTATTGTAGGCGTGATGATCATGCGCATGGTTAAGTCCGACGGCGTAGTCATCGGAACGTTGTACGCGCAGGGCTACCGCCGCCGTGAACTGACCCGGCATTATCTGGCGATCCCGATTCTGCTGTCTGCGGCGGGAGGTCTTGCTGGCGCACTGCTCGCGCTGCCGTGTGTAAGGCCCGTTGTTGATTCTATGCTGACTTCTTACATCCTGCCTGCTAAAGGCATTACCTTCTCTCCGTTAAACCTGGCGCTTGCCGTGCTGATGCCGGTGGCTTTTATCGGCCTGTCAAGTTTTCTTATTATGCGCAAGATACTCAAAAAATCCGCTGTCGAGCTGATGAAAGGCGACGAGCAAAAAGCAAAGGTGAATTTTATAGAACGCGCACTCCGGCTGGATCGGTTTAAATTCAATATCAAATTCCAGATACGCGAGCAGGTACGAAGCGTACCGCGTCTGTTGTTCTTAGTGCTGGGCGTGAGCGCCGCGTCGATGATACTGCTGTACGGTCTTACCTACAACTACTCGATGGATGTGGTGATGGAGAAGGGGGCGCTGGCGAGATACCTGTATCCCCTGGAGTATAACTTCAAGGAAGTACGGAACTTGCAGCAGGATGGAGGTATTCCCGAAGGGGCGGAGCCGTACAACGCGTTCCGCTGCTATCCCGAGGGCAGGGAATCGGTTGAGTTTTACCTGGTGGGTACGGAGCCGGATTCCGTCGGCTTCAAGATGAACGACATGCGGGGCAACGCGCTGTCCAGGGATCAGGTAAATATCTCGTATCCGCTGGCCAGCCGGCTGAAGCTCAAGGAAGGGGACACGATCATTATTGTAAACAAGCTGGATGGAAAATCATACCGCCTGACAATCGATGGGATCGTCGAAGCCTACGGTGAGCAATTTGTTTTTATGCCCCTTGACGAGTTCAACCGTATGACCAGTCAACCTCTCGGAAGCTACCGTACCGTGCTCAGCAGCCATGAGATAGATTTTGACGAAAGCCTGCTTGCCGGCGTGATGGATGCGCGGGATCCCGAGGCGTATAAAGACCTCGCCACGCCAACGACGCTGATCGTTACGTCTGTAACGGCCCTGGCCGTGCTGATTGCGGTCATTATTATCTACCTCGTGACGTCGCTGATGATTGACGAGAGCCGGAACACCATCTCCCTGCTCAAGGTATTGGGCTACCGCGGGAAAGAGCTGGCGAAGCTGATTTTGAACAGCTCTATGCCGGCAGTGTTTATCGGCTTCTGGCTGGGGCTGCCGTTTATGTTGGCCTTCGGGAACAACATTTCCAATTACGTCGCGGAGATGATCAATATGGTGATACCCATGATTGTGAATCCACTGTATGTCCTGGTAAGCTTCGTGTTGATCTTTGCGGTGTACAAAATAACCAAGCGGCTAAGCGGGAGGAAGCTCGCGAAAATATCCATGAGCGAGGCGCTGAAAGCGGGCACGGAGTGAGTTGTTTGGTCGTCTTCCTGATGACCTGGATGCAGACCCGCGCCCCTCAGCAGATGTTGGGACGGATCATGGCCTTGCGGATGTTCTCCGGCACAAGGCTGGCGCCGATCTCGCAGGCGATCTCTGGGGTATTGAGCAAATGGAGCCTGACCATGTCATTTGCCATACCGGGAGCACTGGTCTTGCTGCTGACGATATGGGTGGCCTTTCACCCGGATTTGAAAGGCTTCAGCGAGAGCCTCTCAGCCGCGCACACCTGCCCTGGTACGGCTTAAGCCGCACGGTGCCAGGGGGCGGAAGCGGGAGATTAGAAAAAGACTGAGCGCTTATCCTGGTCGAAATCCTTGATCACATACTCACGTTAAATTAAAAATTCATCCCACCCGAATTGTTTAGCAAATCAGGCGGGATGAACTGATTTAGTTTACGTTTCCACACCTACCGGCGTCACAATGTTGATCGCCTTGGGGCGGACCTTGACCGTGATGGGCAGACGACCGATCAGGTCGCCGTCGCCTTGCACAGGTAATTTCTGATTGCAGCGGATTTCCACTTCCTCCAACGCCTCCAGGCATAAGATGTTCCAATTCCTCTTTTGTGAGCCAATGAGCATGCTCACTGCCAGCTTAAGATAATCGGATACGCTGTTCGCATAGATCCGACAGACATTCAGCTTGCCGTCATCCATACGGATATTTGGGTCAAGCTGCAATGCCTTGATCCCAAGGATTGCGCTATTGGCGACCATCAATTCTGCTGCGCGAAATGTTGAAGGCTTGCCATCGATCTTGACGTCGAATCGATAGGATCGAAACTTCAACAGTTGGTTCAGAGCGCTTTTTAGATCCGCAAGCTTGCCCCAACGACGCTTCTCTTCGCGTTCCACTCCCTTCATCGTCAGGGAACCCGCCCCAGCACTGATACTCAAAACGGAATAATCCTGCCCGACCTGCATGGCATCGATGGTCCGAATCTCATGCTCTTGAAATAATAAATCAATGGCTCGATCTATCTGCAGAGGGATATCCAGCGCGCGCGCCAGGGCATTCCACGTGCCCGTGGGGAGAATGACCAGCGGAATTTCCGTACCGACCAGGCCATCGATCACGCTCGAAAGCGTGCCATCCCCGCCCGCAGAAATAAAAAGCTTAAATCCCTGTTGGACCTTTTCATGGATCATTTGCCGGATATCCTCTTCCCCGGTCGTTTCGTAGATCTCGAAGGGGATATCGCGTTCTCCCAACGCCGCTTGAACTCTTTCACGGACGATTTCAAGCTGCGAAACGCCCGCGACAGGATTGATCACCACATATGTTTTTGGTTTTGCTTCCAAATCTACTTTCATAGTCCTCCATTTGATAAATACCATGCCCATCAATTCTCAATTACAAACTGTTATTCTTTCATAGTTCATCTTGGCACAAATGCAGTTTGATGACTACTTTCTACTGAATAGAACGATAACCTGGACAAATTATTACAAATTTTCATCAACACTGGGCAGAAATACACTACCTCACGTTCCAAAACTGGCTAGAATGGTTAGAGAAATATAGACAATGCATAACCTGGAGTGATCATGCCTGGCTTTACACCCGGTCGAAGATGGCAACCTGCGTACTCCCCGTTCAAAAGGGATAAACTCGGTGACCGCCTTCTGGAAGTTCTTGAATACAGCATAAAGAGTCCGCTGTTTGGCTGCCGTATGTGCGGCAACTGTCTATTGCAGGAAACCGCGTTCATTTGTCCGATGGAGTGTCCCAAGGGTTTGCGGAACGGTCCCTGTGGCGGCTCGACCCCCGAACATTGTTATGTCGATACCACGCGGCCGTGCATGTGGTACAAGATCTATGAGCGCTCTTTCCGACTGGGGCGTGAGGACTGTTTACTGGAGGTTCTTCCCCCGCTCGATTGGGAAAAAGTGGGAACAGATACGTGGAGGGATGTCCTTCGACAGGTAGCAAAGGTCGGAGTCAAGAAAGTAGCCGGTGGACTGCTCTCACGCGCCGCCGAGACGCGCTCCGAAACCTGGGACGGGATCTTCCGCCCGATCCGCCAGCCGGATTGGTGGCAGGGCGACAGGGAATACCACCCACCCGCCCCTGCTGAACCTGTATCCACCCTGGAAAAGAGGTTGCGCCTCGGTGAATTTGTCGTGACCAGCGAGATCACGCCTCCGCTATCCTGTAAAACCGACAAGCTGATCCAGCACATCGAAGCGACCAAACCCTACGTCTCGGGGCTCAACTTTACCGACAACGCATCCGCCACGCCGCGCATGACTTCCTGGGCATGCAGCCAGATCGCCGTCGCGCAGGGCGCCGAACCGGTCCTGCAGATCTCGGCGCGCAATCGTTCGCGCAGCAATTTTCAGAGCGAAGTCATCGGCGCCACCGCCCTGGGCGTGCGCAACATCCTTTGCGTCAGCGGGGACAGCGCCAGGCTTTCTCCCCCGCCGCGCGAGAAGATGGAGATCAACGATCTGGACGCTGTCCAGATGCTCTGGATCCTGCGCCGCATGCGCGACGAAGGCAAGTATCTGGATGGACGTGAGATCAAATGCCCGCCGAAGTTTTTCCTCGGCGCGGCGGCCGCGCCCTTTGCGTCCAGCCCGAAGTTCCAGGCGTTGCGCGAGCAGAAGAAGGTCAACGCGGGCGCGCAATTCTTCCAGACCAACCTGGTCTTCGATATCCAGGGGATGGAAGTCTGGCTCAACGAGCTGGCAAAGCGGGATATTCTGGATAAAGTCTACATCCTGATCGGGATCACACCGATCAAGAGTTTGAAAATGGCACACATATTGAAGGAGGTGCCGGGGGTTTATGTGCCGGAGAGCATCCTTCAACGCATGAGCGCAGCCAACGCAGCCGGCAACGCCCTGGAAGAGGGCGTGCAGATCGCGTTAGAATTGATCGGCAAGATCAAGACCTATCATGGACAGGGAATTCACGGCATACATCTTATGCCGGTCGCCTGGGACGAGATCGTTCCACGCATTGTCAAGGAAGCAGGATTGTCGCCAAAGGACCTTGAATTCGATCACACATCGCAGGAGCAGAGCAATGCACACCATATTGAAAAGTAACACAAAGGAAGTTGTCATCGGGGCGGATAAAGCGTTTGTTATGATCGGGGAAAAGCTGAATCCCACCGGCCTGAAGAAGCTGGGGCAGGCACTCGTCGAGCAGAATTTCGACTACGTCAAACAACTGGCTCAGCGACAGGTCGCCTGGGGCGCGGAGGTGCTGGATGTGAACGTCGGGCACCCGGAAATCGACGAGGTGGCGATGATGCCGAAAGTCGTCGAAGCGGTTATGTCGGTTGTGGACGTCCCGCTTTGCATCGATTCGAACGAACCGAAAATCCTCGAAGCCGGACTCAGGTGCGCTCCCGGAAAGCCGCTGGTCAACTCGGTCAACGGCGAGGAGAAGCAACTGGCAACGGTCCTGCCTATCGTCAAGGATCGCGGCGCGGCGGTCATCGGCCTGACCATCGGCGAAGAGGGCATCCCAGAGACGGCGGAGGGCCGGCTCGCGGCGGCCGGGGTTATCATCGAGCGCGCCGCAAAGATCGGCATCCCGATCGAAGACATCATCATCGATCCGCTGGTAATGACGGTAGGGCACAACAGCAACGCCGCGACGGTAACGTTGAAGACCATCGAGCTCATCAAGAAGGAGTACGGGGTCAATATCAGTGTGGGCGCGAGCAACGTTTCCTTTGGGCTGCCGGACCGTCCGGCGGTGAACAGCGCGTTCCTGGCTCTGGTCATGCAAGCCGGCGCGACCTGCTCGATCACCGACCCGATCAAGCTGGGCAGCGCGATCCGGGCGGCAGATCTGCTGCTCGGGAAGGATAACAACTCGATACGATACCTGAAATATTTCCGTGCGACCGAGAAACTACGCGAACAGGAAGCCGCAGTGAAGGTGTAACACTTATGTCATTGCGAGGAGCCCAAAGGGCGACGAAGCAATCTCTTATTTTGTAATAGAGCTGCAAATTTTATGTGAGATTGCTTCGCCTGCGGCTCGCAATGACGGTTCTTTGATTTAAGTCATTTAAATTAATCTCCGCGTTCCAATCGCCTGAACTGATAGTCAGCGTCTTCCCTATTTCAATCTTGTCTGTTTCAAATCCAAAATACGTCCAGAAGCAAGCCCGCGGCTGATCAGTTTCCAGCATGGCGGAGATGGCCGGCTCCTTCTCTCCATAGTAGCGGGAGCGCCAGCCGCGCGCGCTGTTTTCATCTCCGCGCACGACCGAGAAGACGGATCTTCCTTCCGGCAAACCAACTTGTACTTTGTATTTCGCCGAATCAAGCGAAAGAAGGATCAGGTTCTCCCGTTGCTCAAATGGAAAGTCACTGAGCAGCCAGTGAAGTGAATAGTGGTGAGTTTGTCTGCCCTGGAGATGATCCACGACAAGCCAGCGATCCTCGCCCAGGGCAAGGACAGTACGTTTGTGCTCCAACGGGTCAGCCAGCCGCATATATCCATCGTGTTCGCCCTGCCAGATCTTTGCGTCATGCTGAAGGACCTTCCCTTTTGCCCAATCCGTCCAGGTGAAGCGGCTGACCATTTTCATCTGCTCCTGGTGATCGACAGCGACGGTGTTATGCACAGCAGTGCGAGCAAGACCGTTCCGCCAAACGCCCTCCCCACTGTACAGATACGTTCCGGCATCACAAGCGATATTTTGCCCGCGCCACCACAGATCCATGTGGAGCTGATCGGCATGCGAGGGACGTGAGCGGAAGTCTGTGCAGCGGAGGATGGCTTGGCTGTTTGCGCCGCGGAGCAGGTAGATACCGCCGTCGGGAAACGATTCAACGCGAAGAGCGCGAAGGTCGCTAAGGTTTGTTTTTTCCTCGGCGCTCTCCCTGGCACCGTGCGGCTTAAGCCGTACCAGGGCAGGTGTCGAGCGCTTTGCGGTAAATTCTTCACCGCATAACCAAAATATATCTTCGTCCCAGGGACCGGGAGCGAAGAGTAATTCTTTTTTCGTCAGGTACGAACCGAGCTGCAACAACGGACGATAATCGGTAAAGTCGCAATTGTTCAGAGGCAGGACCAGCGCGCCGTCGTTGGAACCGTAGACGGGCATTTGTCCGGTTTCAGGGTCGATCAGTTGATACAAGTATTCAACCGATCTGGTCACTCTGGCATTCAACCCTTCTGAAAACGGCGCGCCGTTCAGCTCTCCCAGCCGGATCGCATAAAAGTAAATGTGCAGGATGAAACGATGGTAATTCAATGAATGCATCGAATAGCTGCCATCGGGAAAAATCTGCGCGATGGCTTCCTGCTCCAGCAACTTGCGACCCAGTGAAAAATATTTTTCCGCGCCTTTCAACTCAGGGAAAAGGGTCCCAACCAGCCATAACCCGAACGCTTCGCTGATCGTGTGATTGCTGTGGGTGGAAATGGCGTAATCGATATTTTTATAGATACGTTCAGCATGCGCCGCGGCCATGACCGTGAACTGTGTGATGCGCGCGGGAGTTGTGGATGGCGAATCGATGAAGGCGTGGAAGCCGAACGTCCATGTCATGAGACGTAAGGCCGCCTCCTGACCGTCCATCCAGTTGGGTCCCGTGTTGGGAGGGTTCGACTCCGCCCAGGCCTGGACCAGCTCCCAGAACGCCTCAGCCAGCCTCTCATCCCGCGTGAGCGCGTAGGCGCGGACGAGAGGATAGACCATGCTGAACCGGCTGGCTTCCCAGATGAACTTGATGTCCACATCCCCCTCATTTGAAATTTCAGACCAGTGTTTGCTGGCATCCAATTTAATCCCTGAAACAGGGTCTCGATGCCAATCCGGCGGAAATCCGGTTTTGATAAATTCGTGCGCAAAGTACTTGAGTTCACCATTCAGGGCGCGCTCTGCCTCATCCACAGCAAGCTGGGGATCCCACGGCGCTTCGTCTCTGCTGGCGCTCCACTCTGCGCGCAGGGGTTCAAAAAAGAATTTGGGAGAGTGCTGCCTGCGCCACTGAGCATATACTTCAGGCTGCGAAGGGATTTCTTTCTTTAACCACGTTTCCAGCGGACGGTCTTTCCAGTTGTAGGAAGGGATCTGGCTGCGGATCAAGCCTGTCCGCATGCGCAGGGCATAACCGACGCGGAACATCAGCCAGCGCGCGCCGAGCGATCGATAGAGGGAGTTCAGGTTGCAGAAGTTATTGAGCACGTCGCAACCGAGCCGCGTGGATAGATAAGAGAATCCAGATCAGCGGGAGCCCTACGAAGATAAGCAGCGGTGCAACTTGATCGCCATGCGACCACTCATAGGAAAGCAACGCCGCCAGAGCGGTTAGGAAGATATACAGAGAACTGATCGTGCCATGTTTATAACCGCCCGCGACCAATTGCTGGAAGAGGTGCGAACGATGACCGGAGAACACGTTTTCCCCTTTGACCAGACGCCGGAGGAACGTGACGAACGTGTCCATAATGACCGTCCACATCAACAGCGTGCCAACCGTCAACGCGTCGCCGCTTTGATCGGCAGACAGCAGCGGCAGGACGGCAAAACTATAGCCGAGAAAGGTACTGGCGACATCCCCCATGAAGATCTTGGCGGGCGGCCAGTTATGCCCGAGAAAACCCAGCCCCGTCGCGGCGATGGCTAGCGCAACCCAGAAGACGAATGGATTCTGCACGTTTGCCGAGAGGATCATCCAGCCCAGTCCGGCGACCACCGCCACCCCGCCTGCCATCCCGTCGATGCCATCCATAAAGTTATAGGCATTGATCATGCCGATGATCCAGAAGAAGGTGATGACGATGCCCACCGCGCCAAGGTCGAGGTCGCCGAGCAAGGGTATTCTGACGATCCTAAAATATCCCATGCCGAGGATGGAAATGACGGCCACCAGTCCCTGCACCAGGAAGCGATAATTTGGGGATAACGAAAGAAGGTCGTCGCGCCAGCCCACTATGGCAAGGATCGCGCCCAGAACAATATAGATCAGGCTCCGGTTCACCTGGGTTTGATCTGCGAATACTATGCCGGTGATCAAAACGAGAATGACGATTGCCAGTCCGCCCCCACGCGGCATCGGGCTGGAGTGTGAACTGCGTTCGTTGGGATTATCAAGAATGTTGTAGCGTAATGCCAAACGGCGAATGTAAACGACGCTGACGTAGGAAAGCAGAGTGAGGATGAGGAAGACGATGACGGAAGTCATTGCGGTGATTGTAAACGAGAACTCATGCTTCTTCTTAGCCCTTATCCCCTGCGCAAACAATAAGGGCTATGCCAAAAATCACTTTTTTATCAATCTTTCAAGCAACTGCAGCGTTTCCGCCAGTTTGTCGCGCCGGTCGAGGTTCTTCACCAGATAGGCGCGGGCGTTCTCGCCCAGTTGCTTTACCTGCTGCGGGTCCTTTGAAAGTTCAAGGATTGTCTTTGCAAGCAATTCATCATTCCCCGGCTCGACGAAGGCGCCCCCATTCGAAGCCTCGATCACCTCGCGGACGACCCCATCGATGACCAGCACGGTCGGGCGCGCAGACGCCATATAATCGAAGACTTTGTTCGGATACGTCGTGCGGAACATCTCGAGGTTTTGAAGGATGGCGAGACACACATCCGCCGAGGCGATCACGGCGGGCATTTCCTTCTTCGGGCAGATGCCGGCGAAGAGAACGTTTCTCAGCTCCAGCCTTCCCGCTTCGGCTTCCAGATTGGCACGTTCCTTGCCGGCGCCGAAAAAGACAAATTGGATGTGAGCGTCGTCGTTCAGACGTTTCGCCGCGCGCAAGACGGTGTACAGATCGTGTGCCTGTCCCATCGCACCCGCGTACAGCACCATGAACTTATCCTTCAGCCCGAGCTTTTCGCGGATGGAGGAACCATCCACATTGGGGTTGAACATGCTGATGTCCGTCCCATAGGCGATGAAGGTGATCTTCTCGTCCGGCACGCCTTTGGCAACGAGATATTCCTTATAGGCCGGCGAATTGACCAGGATATGCGAAGCACGCGCATATAAAAATTTTTCGAGCCAGTGGGCGAGCGCGATCACAACCGGATTTTTGATCACGCCCATGCTGATCGCAAACTCGGGCCAGAGATCGCGCACCTCCAGCAAAAAAGGCTTCCTGCGCACAAAGGCAACAAACCAGGCGGAGACCGATTGAAAGATCGGCGGCGTTGTGCCCATGATGAGGTCGGCGTCTTGCACCTGCAAAGCCGCCCAGACGGAACTGAACATAAAGCTAAAAAATGAGACCGCGCGCCAGAAGTAGCTGCGGTGCAAGGTCTGGGCGCTGTAGGCGCGCAAGACGCGTATCCCCTCGATCACCTGCTCAACGTACAAACCTTTCCGCTCGACCGTGCGAAGGCCGGTCTGGTAGTTTGAATCACTGGCGACGATCACCATCTCGTGCCCGCACCTGTGAAAATATTGCGCCATCTCGAAATGACGTGTATGCCCCGGCTCATCGGGTGGGACGAACGACTGGTTGATCAGCAGAATTTTCATGATGGAAGAGGCTCTGACAAGCCGTCATTATATTATGGTTTTCGTTTCCCCAAACCAGTAATAATCGGAAATGAGTCCGCGAACCCCGGCACTTGCACGATTTGCTTAGCAAATCGGGGCAAGTGTTTACGCTAATTATCGCTAATCGCTTTTAAATTCGCGTGAATTCGCGAAGACACCTGCACCCCCGGCACCACCCGCCGGGGCAAGTGTGCACCGCACACTGCGTTCGGCGCAGTGCGGTGCAAGTGTTAGCGGATAAAAACCCCGACTGAATTTTAACTTATGCAGACTTCTTTGTTAGCTCCTGCCTCAAATACGGAATGGTCAACGCGGCCAGGAATCCCGCCAGGCTAAAAGAAAGCATGGGGATGAGCCAGCGGGCATTTACAAGCAAGTGCTGATAAAAAAGAATACTTTCCTTGCGGATCTGTGCGACCACAAGCGGAGGCAGGTGCTGCAGGCTGAACCACACCGCGCCGATACACAGCGAAATGACGAGGCTGAGCGCAACGTCGCTCCACGTGAGGCGAAAAGGACGCGGCGCAGGGATGGTTTGGATGCGCCTCAGCACGTCCGCGGTGATGTCGCGCGGCATGGTTGCAATCGGATACGTCTGAAGCGCATCTTCGATCACAGTATTTTTCTTCTCGGGGGTTAAGGGTTTGTCCATGATAACTCCTGATAGCTCTCAAGGGCGCGGCGCAGCTGCTCTTTGGCGCGGAAAAGGCCTGTTTTGACGGTGCCAAGCGGCAGGTTCAGCGCGCCGGCGATCTCTTCATAAGAAAGTTCATTTTGGTAACGCAACGAGATGAGCAGGCGATAGTTTTCGTCCAGTTCATCCATGGCTTGATGCAAATACGAGCGCAGCTCGCTGGACTCAAATCCACGGGCAGGATTATCGAAGGCGAGATCCGTCTCCGGGAGTTCAGAGATGACATCATCGCCCAGGTCGTTGAGTGAGCGGCGCAGACCCGGCAGACGGTTGTAACAAAGATTGGTAGCGATGCGGTACAACCAGGTCCGGAACTGCGATTGCCCGCGAAAGTTGGGAAGCGCCGTCCAGGCGCGTACAAAAGCCTCCTGTGCCAGGTCGAGCGCCTCCTCCTCGTTTTTGAGTACACGCAAAGCAAGGTTATAGACATAACGTTGATGTTCGGTCACCAGAGCCGCAAAGGCTTCCTGATCGCCTTTCCGGGCGCGCTGGATGAGGAGGTGTTCGGCGTCTGGCATAAGATCTCTAAGAAATTAGACAGGGGAAATCGGGAAAAGTTTCAGGGCTAGACCATGGACAATGGACCATGGTCTGCGGTCCGTGGTCCAATTGAAACTTTTTCTTCACTTACCTGTCAAACGAAGT
>Ga0105098_10000419_pt1 | contig 14351 bp, 8 predicted proteins | sample PPLLak21cMay2015_FD_79137 | JGI IMG/M metagenome (GOLD analysis project Ga0105098, IMG submission 79137) | Freshwater sediment microbial communities from Prairie Pothole Lake near Jamestown, North Dakota, USA - PPLs Lake P7 Core (1) Depth... | ecosystem: Environmental > Aquatic > Freshwater >... | reverse complement strand
ATTTCGGGCTGATGAAAAGTTGTTCTAACTACTCCCGGTTTTACCAGATACGTTAATTTAACCGGTATTTCCACACTACCTCTATCAGAAAATATCCTCACCTGGTCATGGGCATTGATGTTTTTCTTCGCAGCATCCAGGGGGTTGATCTCTAGGTAATCCATGGGAGATATCGTCTGGTTATCGGTTCTTCGGGTCATGGTACCGGCATTGTAGTGCTCGAGCTGCCTGGCTGTGGTAAGTATAAAAGGAAATTTGTTCTGGTGCTCTACCAATTCCGGTGTTTCTTCAAAATCAAAGAAATGAAACTGGCCTTTTCCGCGCTTAAAGTTTCCATTGAGGTGTAAGATCTTTGTATCAGTGCCATTTTCAGCTACCGGCCATTGAAGTCCGTTCTCGCCAAGTCTTTCCCAGGAAACTCCTTTCATAAATGGAATGACATCCGCTATCTCGGCCAGCACTTTTGCGGCATCATAAACCCGGCCTGTCGGCTGTTCATAACCCAGTTTGTACATCATATCAACGATGATCTGACCGTCAGGTTTTGAGTTGCCTATAGGCTCTATTACTTTGTTTACGCGTTGCACCCTTCTTTCGCCATTGGTAAAGGTTCCGTTCTTTTCAAAATAGGAGCAGGCCGGTAACACCACATCGGCCATTTCGGCAGTGGCCGACATGAACAACTCCTGAACTACCATGAGGTCGAGATTTTCCATGGCTTTTCTGATGTGGTTGGTATTCGGGTCGGTCATCAGGGTATCTTCTCCCATGATCCAGAGCGCTTTGAACTTACCGGAAATGGCCGCCTCCAGCATTTGAGGTATTTTAAATCCTTCCAATGGTGGCATAGCAGGAACGCCATATTTTTCTGCATAATATTTCTGGTTCTCCGGATTATTCACGTCCATGTATCCTGCGCCCTGATGTGGCTGCACGCCCATATCCGCCGCACCCTGTACGTTATTTTGCCCTCGCAGCGGATTAAGCCCCACACCGGGCCTGCCGATATGGCCTGTCATCATGGCTAAATCCGACAGGAGCATCACCGTTTTACTTCCCTGAAAATGTTCTGTTACGCCGAGGCCATGAAACTCCATCGCATTTTTTGATCTGGCATAGGTGAGGGCGGCTTCTTTTACCAAAGATTTGGAGACTCCGGTAATTTCTTCGAGTTCATCCATGTTCAGTGAAACCACCTGAGCTTTAAATTCGCTGTACCTCTCGGTAAATTTTTGAATAAATTCATTGTTGACCAGGTTGGCTTCAATGATATAATAGGCCATCATGTTCAAAAGAGCCACGTTGGTTCCTGGTCTGAGCTGGAGGTGAAATTTGGCGATCTGTGCCAATTCGGTTTTAACCGGATCAACAACAATGCTCTCAATGCCTTTCATGAAAAGCTGCTTGATCTTGGCGCCTGTTACCGGGTGCGCTTCTGTGGGATTGGCTCCGAAAAGGAAGACGCAATCGGTATTTTCGAGTTCCTCAATGGAATTTGTTGCAGCACCTGTGCCAAAGGCCTTTTGCATGCCATAGGCAGTTGGTGCATGGCACACACGGGCACAACCGTCTATATTATTGGTGTGTAAGGCTGCACGCAACATTTTCTGCATCAGGTAATTTTCTTCATTGGTCGCCCTGGCTGAGGAAATACCCCCTATAGCATTTACACCGTATTTTTTTTGTACCTCACGGATTTTTTCATAAATAAAATCATAGGCTTCTTCCCAGCTTACCTCCTCGAACTTACCGTTTCTTTTTATCAAAGGCTCTTTCAAACGATCTGGATGGTTGTAAAACTGAAAAGCAAACCTCCCTTTCAGGCAGGTATGTCCGGCATTGACTTCCGCGTCAAGCGGAGCCTGTATGCCCTGGATCAGGCCCTCAGTTACTGAGACTTCCAGCTGGCAACCCACACCGCAATAGGTACACGTGGTTCTGGTTGTTTTTTCAGGTACCAGGGTTTTGGTTTCAAATTTGTCGGTAAGGGCTTCTGTCGGACAAGTCTGAACACAGGCCCCGCAGGATACACAGGAAGACAAGCTGAAACTGGTATCAAATCCCTTGATAATCTGGCTTTCAAATCCCCTGCCTGCCATGCCCAGTACCATTTCTCCCTGGATCTCTTCGCAAGCTCTGATGCAACGGAAACAATTGATGCATTGCGACAGATCCGATTTGATATAGGGATGGGAAAGATCCTTTTCAATTTGCCTCTGATTCATTCCTTTAGGGTAGCGCACATCAGGAATCCCAATTTGTGAAATCGTGTTTTGAAAAGGAGTTGGTTTTTTACCAGCCTCGGGAAAAACTTTGGCTGAGGGATAATCGGAAAGCACGAGTTCAACGATGTTCTTCCTCAACCTGTTGACCTTTGGGGTATTGTGGTAGATATATGCTCCTTCGAACATGGGGGTATGACAGGAGGCAACGATTTTTGTCGGGCCATCCTTTTCACGGGCAAGTTCAACGGAGCAAACCCGGCAGGAGCCAAAGTTTTCCATACGATCATCCTGACACATCGTTGGAATGGCGTCTTTATTTTTCTCAACCCTCCGGGTAAATTCCAGTATGGTTTCTCCGGGAGAGACTTCGTAAGGAATGTTGTTTATATATGCTTTCATATTCTTTTTTTTAAACGCAAATTCCGCAAAGGGTATGGCAAAGTTCGATAAAGGTTATTCTTGCTGTTTTGTCAACTGAATTATTTGGTTCAAACCTGTATTTATTTGAAATAGTTCTTTAATTCCCCATCAAAATATTGTAAGGCGTTTTTTAGTGGCAGGGGAAGTCCACCACCCAAAGCACAAAGCGATCCCAGTTCAAGCGTTTCCAAAAGCTCATCAAATAGTTGCCGGTCAATTTTGTAATCTTCTGTCTGTGATTTCAATAGCAGTTCATAGCCCCTGTGTGAACCTATCCTGCACGGATAGCACTTTCCGCAACTTTCATCCGCTGTAAACTTTAAGAGGTGTTCGAGGTATTTTATCATTGGAAAGTCTGCAGGAATGGATACTACACTGGCATGCCCCAATAAAAATCCTTTTTTACTGAAGGATTCAAAATCCAGGGTAAGGTCTCCGATCTTATCAACGGGAACTATACCACCCAATGGCCCGCCGATCTGAAATGCTTTCAACCCGGTTTTAAACCCTTTTCCATAATCATTGAAAATCTGGCTCATGGGCGTACCCATTTCAATCTCATAAATCCCGGGCCTCTTAAAAAAACTGTCCAGTGACACGAGTTTGGTACCGGTAGAAGGAGATCTACCCAAAGCCGCATAGGCATTTCCGCCCTGTTCAAGGATCCAGTGGATGTTGGCAAAGGTTTCTACATTGCTCAGAACAGTGGGCTTGCCATACAAACCATACTGAGCCGGGAATGGAGGCCTGACGCGTACTTCTGGCCTCAATCCTTCTATGGAGTTCAGCAGGGCCGTTTCTTCACCGCAAACATAGCTGCCCTGACCTCTGATGATCTTAAAGCTAAAGTGATCAAGCAGTTTTTGTTTTACAAGATCTTCAATAGCCGCTTGCATTTTTCTTATAGAATCCGGATATTCACCACGGATGTAAATTACACCGGTATCGGCACCCACACATTTGCCTGCAGCATACATGCCGAATAACAATTTATGGGGCTGGTGTTCCATGATGTACATATCACTATAAGCCCCCGGATCGCCTTCATCGGCGTTACAAACGATATATTTCTGACTGTTTTCTTCTTTTTTTACGGCATCCAGTTTGAACCAGAACGGAAAGCCGGCGCCACCTCTGCCTCTTAAATTGGATATTTTCAATTCCCCGATCATTTTCCCGGGATCAGGAATGTATGTATTGATCAGTTGGTAAAATTCCCTGAGCACCGGTACCGGGGAAGTCAAAATGGAAATGCCATCCGAGCCGATATGGTATTTGTTATCCTGCTCAAATGAAGGGTCTTTCGAACCGGTTATTGAAGTCAAAGTTTTTTCTGAATCAACGGAATAGGTATGTCCGTTAAACAGAACTGCATGGTTGGTATGGCACCTGCCAACGCAGGAAACGTGTCCGATCTCTTCCTCACTGAAATGGTTTGAGAGCAGGTCATGAACCATTCCCTGGGTGCCGGCTACCATACAGGCCGTACCGTTACAGATCCGGATCTTTTGAGTCCTGTTTTCCGGTTTTAAAAAATCGTAGAAAGATGCTGTGCCCAAAACAACAGATTCATCGATCAGAAATCGTTTTGCCAGATCTTTAAATTCCTTTTCCGGTGCATTTTTTTCTGCTAATTCGGATATACTTTCGAAAAGATTTTCCTTCAGACCTTTTCTAGAGGATAGCGAACGAATGTTGTTATTGGCCATTTTTCGGTGGTTTGAATTTTAAACAACGCTAATTGATATTTTAAAAATACAAAATTGGATTTGATTTTTACTTCATTATTTTTTCACATAGCAAAACTACATGCTTGTTATCCAGGTTTGTGGTGAAGAAAAGGTACAAATTACCGCCTTCCTGCAAACCGAATTTTTTTCGGAGCTCCTGTACAGACTGAGGAAAATTTCTGGCGGTAATATTGGCTTTTTTTGCAGGGATCAGCGCCAGAAGTTTCTTCTTGTCTGCAACCTCAATCTTCAGTATTCTAAAGGCTCTTCCAGGGAAACTGACCTTTTCCTGCGAGGTGTATAAATGGCTGTTGGGGTGAAGTTTGTCTAGTTTGAATGCATTGGATACAGAATTAAATAATCCGGCCTTGAGTATGGCTGCATTGGGCTCGTACAAATAGGTTTTGGGAGGGGCAAAAGTAGCCATACCCGGATCAGGAAATTCAGCTTCAAATTTTTCGGTATTTCCTTTTTGTATGTTTACAGCCAGTATCCTGGGAAGGTCAGTCCAGCCTTTTTCCAGAACCAGCAACAGTTCTTTGAGCTCATTGTCAACAGCAAGGCAGTGTATCTCCTTTACATGTTTTAATTCTTTCAGGGTAGCTGTGATATCCAGAATCGGCGAAAGCTTTAGCAGAACCCTATCCGCATGATCGAATAGAAGTTCAATATTCCGGGCTATGTCAGGCTCGCAGTGATGCAAAAGGAAAACCTTATTTTTCTGTTCATTCCTTCGGGAGGGATCTGCAAAGATCCAGTCAAACTTTTGTTTGCTGTTGGTCAAAAAATTCAAACCATCTTCAGCGAGTACCCTGCAATTTTTGATTTGCAGCTGTTTATAATTGTGAGATACTACATGAGAAAGCTCCTGGTTTATTTCACAATGTATGACTTCCCTGATCTTTTTTGAGAAGTAAAAGGTATCCACTCCAAAACCGCCTGTGAGGTCAAGAAGGCTGCTTCCTTCAACGAGTCCGGCTTTATAAGCTGCCGTAATTTCTGAGGAACTTTGTTCGAGATGTATTTTTTTGGGATAATATACAGATGGATTTGAAAACCAGGAAGGCAGTTTTTTTTGAGCAATTTTCTTTGATTCGATCTGACCAGCCAGCTCTTGAACAGATACCCCTTTAAAGGGAGACCCCTTTAACAGGATGATGTGAATATCATCGAGTAAATGGGAATTTATAAAATCCTGAACTTCACCGTGTAAGATCTGCAAATTCAAATTAATCCATGCCTTTGGTTAAATTTTTCACTATCAGGTTTTCATTCAAAAACTCTTTTAAAATTACTTTGATGGCTGTATATATGGGTACAGCTATGACCATACCGGTTATACCGAAAAGCAGACCGCCAATGATGATGACCAAAAATATTTCGAGAGGATGGGACTTTACACTTTTTGAAAAGATGATCGGCTGACTTAAAAAGTTATCAATCCACTGAGCAACGATGTATCCCATCAATACATAAATAGTTGTAGGCAGTATATAGGTGCTGAAGTCCTGTTCAATATTGCTGGTCATGGTTAGGGTGATTAAAAGGATTCCTCCGATAAGCGGACCCAGATAAGGTATTAAATTCAGAAGCGCACATAAAAAGGCGATCACTATAGCACTTTCCACATCAAATATGAGCAAGACTATCGAATAGAGCACAAACAGGATAAAAATCTGAATGATCAGCCCTATAAAATATCTGGACAACAAAACTTTGATCTCGTTAACCGATTTCAGGATGCGATCCTCCTTATCATTCGGTACTATGGACTTAAAGGCATTTTTAAGAATCAGTTCGTCCTTCATCAAAAAGAAGGCTATAAAAAACACAGAAACCAGTCCCATGCTAAAACTACCAATAAAACCCAGTACAGAATTCAAAGCTCCCGGAATTGACTTCAGGCTTTCTCCCAGATCAATTTCCTCAGAATTTTTTAATATATGAATTCCTTTTGAAGTAAGGAAATCCTCCAGGCCTTTCAACACCTGCCTTATATTGTTTATAAAACCATCAGCGTTTAGAAGAGAAAGCTGATGTCCCTGATGGATGATCACCGGGATGAACATGGCGAATATGCCGACAATTACCGAAATAAAAATTACCATAACAAGCACAACAGAAATGGTTTTTGGTAACTTTAATTTTACATGAAAAAATCTGAGAAAGGGAGAGGCGACCAGGGTCAAAACAATGGCGACAGCAATATAAATGAGTACTGACTGGATCTTGTATAAAAAAAACAGAATGACCGCGATGGCAGCGAGGATTCCTACTGCCCTGAGTATTCCATTGGAAAGTTCTCTCGAGTTCATGTGTTATACTATTTTTATTGCGGTAAATATAGTAATATTGTCTTTATTGAAAATGACAAAATAAGGTCATCTTGCGGACAATATATTAAATTTACCAAGCAATGAAAAGAAAGAAGGTACAATTTCCCTCGGCACTTACCATATTGCTTATTATAGCTGCCCTGGTAGCGGTAATGACTTATTTTGTGCCGGGCGGTAAATTTGATACCATTGCCTATGATAAAGAAAACAATGAATTTGTAGTAGTCAGCCTGGAACAGACAAAAAGCCTGCCTGCCTCGCAAAAAGTGCTCGACAGCCTGAATATCAAAATTCCCCTGGAAAAGTTTACCAAAGGAAGTATCTCAAAGCCGATGGGAATACCGGACACCTACCAAAGGGTAGAACAGAACCCCCAGGGCCTCTTTGCTTTTTTGAAATCACCCATACGGGGTATGATGGATTCGATTGATGTGATCCTTTTTATTTTGATCATCGGCGGCTTTATTGGAATTACCCATTTTACGGGTGCTTTTGATGTAGGGATTGCCTGGCTTGCCGTATTGCTGAAGGGAAGGGAAAATTTGCTGATTGTGCTGGTAACTTCTCTTATCGCTTTGGGAGGTACCACTTTCGGTCTGGCAGAAGAAACCATGGCATTTTACCCGATCCTGGTACCGGTTTTTCTTGTTGCCGGTTATGATGTTATGGTTGCCCTGGCCTGTATTTTTTTAGGTTCATCTATCGGGACCATGGTTTCCACGGTAAACCCGTTCAGCACCATTATCGCATCGGATGCAGCCGGAATCAGCTGGACCGATGGCCTTACCGGCAGGTTGATCATGCTCGTCCTGGGAACCGTTGTATGTATCTGGTATATTATTGTCTATGCAAACAAAGTGAAAAAAGATCCGGACAAGTCACTTTTAAAAGAAGAAAGATCGAGGATCGAGGCATTTTTTTTATCAGAAAAGGCTGAAAACAAGGTAAAATATACACCGAGAATTTTAGTAATACTGGTCGTATTTTCTTTGTGTTTTGTTGTGATGGTACTGGGCGTGTCACTATTTCACTGGTGGTTTATGGAAATGACACTGGTATTTTTATTCGGTGCGATCCTCATTGGAATCATCGCAAAGATCAAAGAAAACCAGTTTGTCGAAGTTTTTATCAAAGGAGCAGGAGACTTGCTTGGAGTAGCTTTTATTGTTGGTCTGGCGCGCGGCGTATCAGTTCTGATGGGAGACGGCATGGTGGGGGATACCATTGTTTATCACGCCAACCAATTCACCAGTGGTATGGATAAGGGTATTTTTCTGAATATGCTCACGCTGGTCTATGCGGGTTTGTCTTTCTTTATACCCTCTTCATCGGGGATGGCGGTTTTAACCATGCCTATCATGGCACCACTGGCGGATGGGCTCGGACTTACCAGAGCCCTGGTGGTAGATGCTTATCAATACGGTCAGGGACTTTTCGCTTTTATCAACCCGACCAGTTTAATTATGGCTTCACTGGCCATGGTTAAAGTGGGTTATGATAAATGGTTAAAATTTTCACTTCCGCTTGTTGGAATTCTTTATCTGATGGTTGTGATCTACATGACCCTCATGGCTTATTTATAAAAAAAAGCCCTGCAAGGACACAGGGATTCTTTAATCTTTTGGATTTTCAGTCTACTTTCTGAAGTACCATCACCTTTTTGTCTTGCTTGTAAAAGGATAGTCTCATGTCTTCAAATTTGTACTGTAGTTCTCCATCCAGCGCTTTTCCAATCTTAAAACTGATTTCCTGGTTATGGATACAGGCCATCAAAGTGGAGGCCAGAGGCCCAAATACCAGCGTCCCGGGTTTAAACCTTACCGAGCCCCTGAATGAATTGCAGCCATCATGTCCGAAAATCCTTTTTTCTGTTGCATTGATCTCGAGATTGGGAGCGTTTTTTCCAAAATCCTGCGGATTTACAGTTATCCCATCAACTTCCCGGATCACATAAATATCATGTAATCTAAAATCCGGAACATAATCACCACAGCCGTTAAAAGTCTTAAAATCTTTTTCTGCAGAGGTCTTAAATTCTACCCTGACCTCATTTTCAAATTTCTTGTCGGCCATGGTATCATCGCAGGGTCTGTCAAAAATCTGGATGATAAGCTCTCCGGCCTCTGTTACTGCCCTGTAGCGGATGACATTGCCATCAGCAGCTTTTGAAGGTTGCACTGCAGGTGCATTGTATTGAACACCATCCATGGTAGTAAATCGGATATTCTTTTCAAAATCCATATCCAGATTCCAGAAAGGTTCATTTCCGGTGGCATAAAAATCTATACCCTCCTGAAATTTTTTGATTAGAAAATTTGGATTTGGTTCAACGGCACTGCTTTCTTTTTTCATGTCTTCAGGATATAAATGATACATTTTTGCGAGGCTTCCTGTAATTTCCTGCCCGTTTTTGTCGAGCAGGATCAAATAGGGGTTCCCAATTTTTAAATATTTCATGTCGCTGGACCTGCTTAGGGTTATCAGGTAATCCTTGTCCAGCGCATATTCACCGCTCTCCACAACTGGTTCTGAGGATTTTCCCTCATAGGTCATCTCTGTGCGGTACATCTGGTCTGCAAATAATTCCAGGCGGTACAGGATGCCACTGCAATCAGCACAGGGAATTTTTCCAATATAAACACCCTGTATCTTTTCAGCCAGCTTTTTGTTGAGGGCCTGCTGTTGTTGTTCTGCCATGAATGCCTCATGTTTTGATAAATGGGCCTGGGTATGAGGATCCACCGTGGCGGTACTAGTGGTTGATCCGCAGGATAAAAGTTGGAATGCCAGGATCAAAAAAAGGATATTTTTCATGCTTTGGTCAATTTATTTAAACAAAATTAATAGAAATTTCTTTGATTTTTATTCAGTTCATAAAAATACGCTTAAATGTACACTTCGGCTTATTTGCAGAAAGGAAGGGCCGGGATTTCATTTATGTGGCAATATTTTTAAGGTTAAGCCGTTAATCTTTCCGCAACCTGAGATGGAGTACCTGTTTTCAAATGGGATCGCATGAATCAGATACAAAGGTACGAATTCATCTTTAATGTTCTTTTTTTTTAGTTTATCAGAAATTTGACGACCAAAATTTTGCATAAATCTCAAAAACGTAAACCTTAATCAAAAAAAGGAATAAATAAATTAGTCAGTACAAATTTAATTTTAAATTTGCGCTCGAAAAATAAAATAGAGAAATATGAAGTACAATACATGGAATCATCCATATAAACCTGCAAAAGAATTTAAAAAGAGAGTAGCCTATTTCAGTATGGAATTTGCCATACATCAGGATCTGCATATATATTCAGGAGGATTGGGATTTTTATCCGGCTCACACATGCGCTCAGCATACGAACTCAAACAGAACATGATCGGTATCGGAATGTTATGGAAATTTGGGTATTACGACCAGGAAAGAAATGCCGATCAGACGCTGGGTATCAATTTTGTTGAAAGACATTATGATTTTCTTGAGGATTCAGGTATTGAAGTTGAAGTACAATTGCATGATAATCCGCATGTTAAAGTAAAGGCCTATGTGCTGAAACCAGAGATCTTTGGAACAGTTCCCATGTATTTTCTGAGTACGGATGTGGAAGGCAACGACCATATATCACGCACGATCACGAACCATTTGTACGATGCCAATGAACTAACCAGAATATCTCAGAGCATCGTACTTGGAATTGGTGGGGCTAAAGTAGTTGAGGCTCTTGGAGGTGCTGATATCTATCATTTGAACGAAGGCCATGGTTTACCTGCGTTTTATTATTTGCGCGACAGGGGAGTATCCAAAGAACAGATGGTATTTACTACACATACACCTGAAAAGGCAGGTAATGAGGAACGCGATGGTAAACATTTGAACCGTTGCGGTTTTTTTGGAAGAAGGTATACTGAAGAAGAATTGCACAAAGAAATGATCAATGGGGAAATGATCAATTATACCCTGTCTGCATTGCGACTGGCAAAAATATCAAATGCGGTTTCCAAACTGCATGCAGTCGTTTCAAATGATATGTGGGAAGGCTATCACGGTATCAGCAAGATCATACCGGTAACCAATTCACAAAACCAAAAATTCTGGCAGGATAAAGAACTGGCAAAAGCCTGGGATGAAAAAGATAGCAAATCCTTTGTAAAGCGCAAAAAGGATCTCAAGACCAAATTGTTCAAAGAAGTTGAAAGACAAACCGGCAAAAAATTTGACCCTAACGTCTTAACGATTGTTTGGGCCAGAAGATTCGCCGGATACAAAAGAGCAGATATTTTGTGGCATGACCGTGAAAGGTTTTTAAAACTGATGTACAATGCCAAACAACCCGTTCAGATCATTTGGGCCGGTAAACCTTATCCGATGGATTATTATGCGATAGATATCTTTAATTACCTGGTGCATAATACTAAGGAGCATGCGAATATGGCCGTGCTGATTGGTTATGAGATCGAACTGTCTAGACTCCTAAAACTGGGTTCTGATGTTTGGTTGAATACGCCGAGAATCACGCGCGAAGCATCCGGAACCAGCGGTATGACGGCTTCCTTTAACGGGTCAGTCAATGTCAGTATCAATGATGGATGGATCCCTGAATTTGCAAAGAATGGTAAAAATTCATTTATCCTCCCTGAGGCAGAGACAAGCCAGCCGGTTTGGGAAATGGACAAATTTGATGCAAATAACCTCTATGAGGTACTTGAAAATCAAGTAATTCCAACATATTACAAGAAGCCAAAAAAATGGCAGGATATTGTTTTTAATGGGATAGATGATGTTATTCCGGAATTTACCAGTGGCCGTATGGCTACCGAGTATTACCAGAAAATGTACAATGTTTGAGACACAGTTGGAATTACTAACTGAAATTGCCATTGCTATTTGAGTTCTGTTGTTCTGAACGACATGGTTATTGGTAAGTAGCAAAATCAATAAAAAGACCTGGAGGATCTGTCACTTTATTTTAAAAAATAAAGTAGCAGATCTTCTTTCATTTATACCATTTTTTCTATTTTTATAGTCGAAATAAAATTATTTTATATGATACAAAAAATTATGTTTATAATGGTAATGGCACTTTTAGTAAGCTGTAATACCAAAAATAGTGAAAGTGTGGGTGATATGGAAAACCAGGCACCTATAGATTCTTTGGTAACAGCTTATCTGAATGCCTGGAATAAAGGTGATGTGGAAGCCATTGCGGGTACCATGGATCCCAAAATTGTTGTTTTGAATGAAACACAGGTGCACAGGGAACTCCCGAACATAGCCAGCCAGTGGATCAGGGGTGGTGTAAAGGTGATCAGCAATATAGAGGCTGAAGAGATCACGAAAGAATCCTCCGGTAATCTGGCTTATTACGCCGGACATTACAAGCTGGATTTTATGAACCTGGCCGGTGCCATGGAAAAAGAATCAGGCAACTACAGCATTATCTGGAAAAAAAATGAGCTTGGACAATGGAAGATCAAACTGATCCAGGTTGAAAAAACTTCCAGGTCACCCATTGCAACAGATTCGATACCGCCCGCTTTAAAAGATTCCATTTCCAACAATTTGTAAATTGTAAAGTAAATTTTTTGGTTGGGTTGTGAGATATGAGATATTGGTATTGAGTATTGGGAAAAGCGTGAAAGAGAGATTGAGCGAAGGTTTGTTGGAACGAATTGAATACTGGGTGTTGAATTATAGGTGTTAAAGCTCTCCTCCTTGTAGGAGGAGTACCCGAAGGGGGAGGTGGTTTTAATCTAAAAATTGAGATTTGTTGAAATCAGTTTAATACGACGCGGCATTGGCTTGCTATTTAAACTATAAAAAGTCTCTGATTCGGTCATAAAAAAAGCTCCCTCTTCAAGGAGCTTTTTGTGGGCAATACTGGACTCGAACCAGTGACTTCCACGTTGTCGACGTGACACTCTAAACCAACTGAGTTAATTGCCCTTTTTTATAAAACCAAGTCCCAAAATTAAAATTTTAATCTTACATAAAAAAACCATCTCAAAATTTTAATTTTGAGATGGTTTTGGTATATAAAATAGTTGATAATTTATTTTTTAGTCAACTCAAACGGATAAATCACCTTCCAGTCGTTTTTCATATCCACGACAGTCCAGCCATCTTTGATCGCCTGGTCCAGGCCCAAGTTGAGCTTACCTATATGAGACTCGCGGTCATAGGCCCATTCACGCGCTTCATCGGTATGATGCACATAGAGCATAAAACCTTTTTTGCTGTTCGATGCAGTCCATTGCAGCATTTGCAGGTCACCGTCGGAATTTCCACCGGCAAAGACCGGCTTTTTACCAATAAAACGGTTGATAGCCAAAGGTTTGCCTTCCTTATCGTCATAAAAATCGAGTTCCGGTAAACGTTTGATTACCGGCTTGCCATCATTGTAAATGAATTCAGTTTTTATAGAACTTCCAATAATTTGTTCTGAGGGGATGCCGTAAACTTCTGTAACAATGGCTCGCATAAATTCAATTCCGCCACCCGAAACGATATATGTTTTAAAATTGTTCGCACGCAGATAGTCCAGCAATTCAAGCATAGGTTGGTATACCAATTGGTCAAAGCCCACATTTTTTGTGGGGTGTTTCGCTGTTTTGATCCATTCCTGCACTATGGTTTCAAATTCTTCTGTGGTGGTACCGGCGTGGGTTGTCATGATCAGTTGGGCCAAACCTTTTTCGCCGGAATCCATCAGCGCTTTCATATCATTTTCCAGTACCGCTTTAAAAGGTTGTTTGTTTTTCCATTCAGGGTGCTCTGAAGCCATGGCCTTGACTCGGTCTATGGCGAAAAAAAGCTGAAAATAGGCAGGTTGTTCACTCCACAGGGTACCATCATTATCAAATACCGCAATGCGCTCTTCAACCGGAATAAAATTCGCATTTGTTTTGTCAGTGACCTCATTTACATAAGCAATAATATTTTGTTTGGCCTTAGTATCATTCCAGGAGGGGAGGTGTTCTATGGCGATATCTGCAACTTCTGCGGACATCGAACTTGCTTCACCGGCCTTTTGATCCGGAGTGGCAAGCGTTTCTGTAGTTTTTTTACATCCTGTGAACAAGATAAACAGAAGTAAAAATGTAACAAGACATGGTTTCAATGGGAACAGGTGCTTCATGGTATTGGTTAATTTATGGTTGAGTTAATAATTAGTTTGATGTCTTACCAAAGATATGAAATTGGTTTAAATTCTTATTTTTCATGGGTCAATTTTTCAATTTTTATTCTAATGCATAATTCGCTATTGTGCAAGGTTTTTCTTTTTTCTGTGAAAGCAGTTAAACGGCTTAACCGATTCACTATTGATCATTTTTCCTGCAGTTTATCTATAAAGTTGATTTTTTGTATCTTCGATACACATTTACTTAAAATTCATAGTGTATGCGCCTGTTTAATCTGAAGATGGCCTGCATACTTATAAAAAATCGTCATAAAATATTTGACATTCTAAAGATGAAAGTATGATAAAGCAAAGTATTTATCTTTTTTTTGATGGCAATGCCAAAGAAGCCTTGGAATTTTATCAATCATGCCTGGGTGGTAAACTGCAACTTACACCTGTTGGAGGTTCATTTATGAAAAATATACTACCCCTGAGTTTTCATGACAAAACCCTGAATGGAAGCCT
>Ga0105098_10000418_pt1 | contig 14381 bp, 10 predicted proteins | sample PPLLak21cMay2015_FD_79137 | JGI IMG/M metagenome (GOLD analysis project Ga0105098, IMG submission 79137) | Freshwater sediment microbial communities from Prairie Pothole Lake near Jamestown, North Dakota, USA - PPLs Lake P7 Core (1) Depth... | ecosystem: Environmental > Aquatic > Freshwater >... | reverse complement strand
TCGTCCGCGATCTGCGGAGCTGAAACACTTGTCATGCGGGAGGACATTGTGAACCGGAGCGCGCCACTGAGCAATATCGAGCCTCGTGACCAGGGTCGTTGAGCTCTCCGGCGGGGTGGGTGGGGCCCGGCTCGGGCGCGGGCTCGACTCGCTCGAGGATGTCGCCCTCACCGCTGTGGTGAATGTCGGGGACGACCTCCCCATCCACGGACTGTATGTATCACCCGACCTCGACACGATGGTCTACACGCTGGCGGGAATCGAAGGCCCGCATGGATGGGGGCGGGCCGATGACACCTTCGTTGCCAACGCCGAACTGGCCCGATTCGGTGTCGAGAACCAATTTCAGCTGGGCGATCTCGATCTGGCTCTCAAGATCTATCGCAGCCACAGCCTGGCCCAGGGTCACACCTTGACCCAGGTGACCGACTCCGTCCGCGCAGGCTTTGCGATTCGATCCACGGTGCTGCCTGCCTCCGATGACCCGGTTCGGACAATGATCACGACAACGGACGGGAGCAGACTCACCTTCCGGGAGTATTTCGTGGATCGCGGTCACCGCGACCACGTGAAGAAACTCGATTTCGAAGGCCATACGGACGCCACCGCCGCCCCCGGCGTCATCGAGGCGATCGACGGTGCCGACCTCGTGTTGATCGGGCCGTCCAATCCCCCCCTTTCGATATGGCCGATCCTCGCAATCGAGTCGATAGGGCAAGCCGTGCGTCGGCATCCTCATGTGATCGCGGTCAGCCCACTGATCGGCGGTCGAGCCCTAAAGGGGCCGGCCGATGTCGTGATGGCCGATCTGGGTCTCGGATCCGGGTCGAATGCCGTGGTCGCCTCCTATCAGGGTCTGCTCGACACGCTGGTGGTCGACATCACGGACAGCGACGATGCAGGAGACATCGATGGTGTCAACGTGGTGGCCCTGGAGACCCGGATCGCCGACCGGGCCAGTGCCGCCACACTTGCCCGGGCGATACTGAGCCTGTGACCCTTCAGATCTTTGCGCTGACCGGGATCGGCCCCGTTCACCCGGGCGACGAGCTCAGCGAGATCCTGACCACCGCGCTACAGCCCCTGGCCCCGAAGGGCGGGGATGTGTTGGTGGTCACGCACAAGGTCGTCTCCAAGGCCGAGGGAAGAGTTGTCACGATCGAAGGCGACGAGGAGATCTTCAGACGTGCCCTGGTGGAATCCGAAGCCGTCTCCGTGGTGAGGCGACGGGGCGATCTGATCATCGCAGAGACGGAGCACGGGTTCATTTGCGCCAACGCCGGAGTCGACCGGTCCAATGCCGAGCCGGGGACCATGATCCTCCTCCCGGAGGACCCGGACCGATCTGCGCATCGGATTCGGACCCGCCTCAATCGCTCGTTCGGGATCGACATCCCTGTGATCATCTCGGACACCTTCGGCCGACCGTGGCGGCGGGGCCTCACCGATATCGCCATCGGGGTGTCGGGCCTCGAAGCTGTCATCGATCTGAGGGGCACTAGCGACTGGGCCGGCCGTGACCTCGAGGTCACCGAGATCGCAGTCGCCGACGAGCTGGCTGCAGCGGCCGATCTCGTCATGGGAAAGGCGGACGGGATTCCCGCCGCCCTGATCCGTGGTTACCAGGGGCCGCGTGGTGAAGGACGAGGCAGGGACCTGGTCAGGCCGCCCGAGGAGGACTTGTTTCGTTGAGTCCCAGTACTAACTACTGAGTACCAAGTACTTCTTACGCCCCGGGACGACCCAGACCCCAGTAGTCGAGGCCGACGGCCCGGACTTTCTTCGGATCGAGGATGTTGCGGGCGTCCACCACGCGGTGACCCCGCATCACGTTGGACACCTGGGCCATGTCCACCGTCAAGAACTCGGGCCACTCGGTGGCGATGAGCAGCACATCGGCGTCCGTGACCGCGGCGATTGGGTCGGGTGCCATTGTCAGCAGATCGGTCGTCGCCTCTGGGTCGTATGCCACCACCTCGGCGCCATCGGCCTGGAGCAGGGAGGCGATCCGGACCGCCGGCGACTCCCGGACGTCGTCGGTGCCGGCCTTGAAGGCGACACCCCACATGCCGACGCGCCGCCCTCGCAGACCACCGCCGGCAGCCTGTCGGACTTTGTCCGCCACGCGCCGACGCTGCTCCTCATCGGCTTCGATGACCGCCCGGAGAAGTTCGAAGTCATAACCGGCGTCCTGTGCAACCGCGATCAGAGCCTGGGTGTCCTTGGGGAAACAAGAGCCTCCGTATCCAGGCCCCGGCTGGAGGAAATGAGGCCCGACACGATGGTCCATCCCGAGGCCACGCACGACATCGAGGATGTCGGCGCCGACTGCCTCGCAGACGTTGGACAGGGTGTTGACGAAGGTGAGCCTGGCCGCCAGGTAGGCGTTCGAGGCGTACTTGATCATCTCCGCAGATGTGGGGTCGGTGATGACTACTGGCGCGTCGAGGCTGCGGTAGAGATCAGCCACCGCCTTTGCATCGGCCTCTTCCCAGGCCCCGACAACGATTCGGTCCGGCTCGAGGAAGTCGTCGACCGCCTTCCCCTCACGAAGGAACTCGGGGTGGGAGACGATGCGTGCCGAGCTGCCGAGGTCCGCCAACCGCTTACGCAACGACGCAACGGTGCCCGGAGGCACAGTGGACTTGACGACAAAGGTGGTGTCCTCCCCGACCTCGTTGGCCAGCTCGTCCACCACCGCATGGACGTATTTGAGGTCGGCCCGGCCGTCCTCCCCTTCCGGAGTGGGCAGTGCGAGAAAGACGAAGCCGGCCCCGTGAACTGCCTCTTTGTTCGAGGTGTGGAAGCTGAGAAGACCGCGCCCGGTCGCATGTGACAAGAGGTCTGGCAAGCCTTGCTCGTATATGGGTATTCCACCATTGCGAAGGAGCTCGACTCGTTCTGCGTTCGCTTCGCCGAGACGCACTCGATGACCGAGACTGGCGAGCCCACCCCCGGTGACGAGACCGACGTAACCAGCCCCGATGATTGCTATGTCCATTGAGTCCGCCATGGTAGATCGCTACGCGTTGCGATCAGGAGGCGTCGGCACCCACGATCACAACGGCGTCATAACCGTTATCGACGGTACCGATCTGAACTACACCGAAACCGATCTGCCCGACGATTTCATTCCCCGCCATGCTCCCGTCGGGGACCAAGATCGTCGTGGTGGCGTAGTCTTCGTCCTCGGCGTTCCCGACACCGGCGACCTCGAAACCAGACTCGGCCAGCCTCTCTGACATGGCCGAGGCCGCCCCTGCAACGCCATTGCCGTTCAGGACCTGAATCCGCAACGGAGCGGTTTCCAGGGTCGTAACGCCAGAGAGAAAGCCGTCGATGGTCGCCGCTGCCTCTGGCTCTGAAGCCCGCACCACAGAAGCGCCGTTGACCGTGTCCCCATAGACGGGGAGCGTCTGACCGTCGATGCTTCCGGTTGCGAGGCTGCGGAAGTCCCATGCCAGGGAGGCCACCGAGGAGTCGGCGAGCGTGGCGTCGATGGTCATGTGCTTCGCCATAGAACCTGCGATGTCCCCCGCCTCCGCTATCGAGCCCGGGCTCTTCATCTCGGTGAGGATGGCGCGGACCACCTCCTGTTGGCGCTGGGTCCGGCCCAGGTCACTGGCATCGACGCTCACCCACCGATCGTGTTGGTACTCCTCATACTTACGCGAGCGGGCGTAGGCGAGGGCCTGCTCGCCGTCGAGCGTCTGACTTCCAGCCTCGACACTGAGCCCGGATTTGGCGTCCCTCGCCGGGTACGGGAACGACATCTCGACGCCACCCAACTCATCCACCATGGCGATGAACCCGAGGAAGTCCACCTCGACGTAGTGGTTGACGTCGATCCTGAGATTCTCCCTAATGGTCTGGACCATCAGGGAAGGGCCGCCGTAGGAGTAGGCCGCATTGATCTTGCCCTCGCCATTTCCCGGGATGTCCACCCAGAGATCACGTGGGATGGAGAGCATCCGAGCCTCACCCGTTGTCTGGTCGAGATGCACGAGCATGATCACATCGCCCCGCTCCCCACCAGCCCGGCCGAAGAAAGCCAGGTCATCGAGGCCCTCGCGGGAGTCGCTTCCAACGACGAGGAATGTCAAGGCGTCCCCGGTCGCCTCACTCAGCTCGCTGACGACCTCTTCATCGCTATCTGCCAGGGCGAGGACGTCCTGGCCGGTGTCCAAGGCCCAGAACACGGCGAGGGCGCCCAGGGTGGCAGCCACCAAGAGGCCGAGGATCGTGATCTTCAGCCAATTGGGCAGCCCGCGACGGGGCGCAAGGTGTCGTGGGGAGGATGAGGCCATCTTCGGATGAGACGTAGTCAGGCTAGGCAGGGGTTCCTCGAAACTTTGGCAATCGCCGGGCCCGACGCCGGCCTAATCTGCCCGCCGATGGCGGTACTCGCGCACGAAGGAACCCATCCGATCATGTATGGGGGCTGGCCCCTCCCAATCGGGTCGAGTCTCCGCACGCAGTACGTGGCGCGGCCCGACGTCGCCGGACAGTTTCCCGTCGTCCTGGTGCTCCCCACACTCGAAGGACTCTCGGGGTTCGAGAAGGATCTCTGTCGAATGTTTGCTCGCTGGGGGTTGGTCGCTATTGGCCTCGACTTCTACAGGCAGAAAGGGGATCCGAACCAGGCGTACGATGCCCTGGCCGATCGCCGGGCGTTGATGGATCTCGACGAGATACACGAATTCGTCGTGTCCGACGACGTCCAGTGGGCCGTCAGCGGTGACCTCGGGATCCTGGGCGTGGATGTCGGCGGCCGTTTCGCCATCGTGGGCGCCTCTACCCGGTCCTGGGTCAAGTCGGTGGCGGTCGCATACACCCCGCTTACCGGCGACGAGGACCGCGAATACCAGGTGGCCGCATACCTGGACAACCTCCCTGTGCCGGTGCTCGGCCTATACGGAGCAGCCGACGAATTGATCGCACCATCGACCGTCGATGAGGCGCAACGACGGAACGACCATGGCCAGTGGCTCTTATACGAAGATGCGGGCCACGCATTCCTCGACGTCGAAGCAGACGGCTACGACCCCGACGCGTCAGCCGACGCCTACCCCCGACTCGTCGAGTTCTTCAAGACGACCTTGCCGGCTGCGGTCGAGGTCGATCTCGGCTAGTGGCGGAGGTGCTGGATGGCGCCCGAAGTGAGGGTTTGCCTCACCCCTGAGATCTCGACCACCAGAGCGCCCTCCCCTGTGACCTCGATCGCAGTCCCCTCACCCTCCGGCTCCCAGGAGATCTCCCTGCCCAGTGTGGAGCACAGTGATCGGTATTCGTCGAGCGGCCAGCCGTCCGACCCGATGAGCCGCATCATCTCTGCCGCCCACAGCCCTGCGATTTGGGCGTGGAGCCCGGGCCCCGGGTCATCCTCGCGAAGTGCGCCCATCCCCTCAGGAGCATTGGGCCACCACAGGTTGACCCCCATCCCGATCACCACCTCGTCGGCCCGCTCGACGAGGATCCCGCCCACCTTGGCCCCATCGCCCAGCAGGTCGTTGGGCCATTTCAGGCTGACACCCTCCAGCCCACGGGCCGCCGCCACTCCTGCCATCAGCGAGAACGGGCGGAGGTCTTCGTCCGGGGGGCGGAAAGCGAGTGAGACCGCGAGGGCCCGGGGCGCCGACAACCAGGGCGCTCCACCCCTCCCTCGGCCCGCCGTTTGTCGCTGGGCGGCGACGACCAACGGAAGACTGTCCAGTTCGGATCGGGCTAGGTCCTGTGTAGATGCGACCTCTTCCGTCCACAATTGCAAATAGGGTGTAGCCATCTCGTCTCCTGACGAGTCGGAATCTGTGAGGTTACGGAGGAGTCTTGGGGACCGAGGCGCGAATCGAGCGGCTCAGGGAGCTTCGCGAAGAGGCCCTACACGCCGGAAGTCAGCGAGCGATCGCCCGCCAGCACGAGCAGGGGAAACTGACGGCGCGGGAACGACTCGACGCACTCCTCGACAAGGGCTCGTTCCAGGAGATCGACCAGTTCGTCAGACACCAGTCGTCGGGGTTCGGCATAGAGGACAAACGCCCGCTCGGCGACGCAGTCGTCACCGGCCACGGCACCATCGACGGCCGACCCGTCTTCGTATTCGCCGAGGACTTCACCGTGTTCGGCGGCAGTTTGAGCAAGGTCGTGGCGGACAAGATCTGCAAAGTCCTCGACATGGCTCTCGACACGGGGACACCGGTCATCGGCCTCAAGGACTCGGGCGGTGCGCGTATCCAGGAGGGGATTTCCTCCCTCGACGGGTATGGGCGGATCTTCGAGCGCAACGTGAGAGCGTCGGGGGTCATCCCCCAGGTCTCGGTCATCATGGGTCCATGCGCCGGCGGTGCCGTCTACTCCCCTGCCCTCACCGACTTCGTGTTCCAGGTGGATCAGACCAGCCACATGTTCATCACGGGCCCTGATGTCATCAAAGCGGTGACCGGTGAGGAGGTGACCATGGAGGAGCTGGGTGGCGCGGCCACCCATGCCTCGAAGTCGGGTGTCACCCACTTCGTCTACCCGACCGGAATCGATGCACTCGAGGCCGTGCGGTATCTCATGTCATACCTGCCCCGCAACAACATGGAGCTGCCTCCTTACTTCGCTCCCACCGATCGCCCCGATCGCATCGACGACTCACTGGACTCGATGATCCCCGACTCGGCCAACCAGCCATACGACATGGTGGAGCTGGTCGAGACCGTCCTCGATGGCGGCGAATTCCTCGAGGTGCACGAGATGTGGGCACGGAACATCGTCGTGGGTTTTGGACGACTCGACGGGCACACCGTCGGGGTCGTGGCGAACCAACCTGCGGTCCTGGCCGGCACCCTCGATATCGAGGCATCCGAGAAGTCGGCTCGCTTCGTCCGGTTCTGCGACGCCTTCAACATCCCCCTCATCACGTTTGTCGATGTGCCCGGTTTCCTCCCTGGCGTCGAACAGGAGCATCAAGGGATAATCCGTCACGGCGCCAAGCTTCTGTACGCCTATTGCGAGGCCACGGTGCCACGAGTCACCGTCATCACCCGGAAGGCCTACGGCGGCGCCTATCTCGTCATGAACGCCCGCGGGATACGGGCCGATCTGGTCTTTGCCTGGCCCTCTGCCGAAATCGCGGTGATGGGTGCCCAGGGCGCTGTGAACGTGATCCATCGCCGGGAGATCAGCGCCACCAAGGAGCCGGAACAGGTCCGCTCCGAGCTGATCGCCGACTACGAAGAGCGCTTCAACAACCCTTATGTGGCAGCCGAGCTCGGTCTGGTCGACGAGGTGATTGAGCCTCGTGAGACCCGATACAAGCTGGTCCGCGCCCTCGAGGTCCTTCGAACCAAGCGAGAGACCCTGCCCCCGAAGAAGCACGGAAACGGTCCTCAGTGATGAAAAGTCTCCTCGTCGCCAATCGCGGCGAGATCGCGGTCAGGGTGATCCGCACCGCGAGGGAGATGGGGATTCGCACCATCGCCGTGTATTCGGAATTGGATCGCGATGCACTCCATGTCGACCTGGCCGACGAGGGTTGGAACGCCGGCCCCGCCCCCGCCGCCGATAGCTATTTGAATCAACAGAAGATCCTGCAGATCGCCCATGACTCGGGCGCCGAAGCGATTCACCCCGGATACGGGTTCCTCTCCGAGAACGCCAAGTTCGCTGCTGCGGTCAGTGAGGCGGGGATCGTGTGGGTGGGACCTCCGGCCAGCGCCATCGAAGCCATGGGAGACAAGATCACCTCGAGGCGTAATGCTGAGAAGTTCGGGGTGCCCACGGTTCCCGGGGTTACCGAGCCGGTCACCTCGGTCGAGAAAGTGGCATCCCTCGCCGGGCAGTTCGGCTATCCGGTCGCCATCAAGGCCGCCCACGGCGGCGGGGGCAAGGGGTTGCGGGTGGTTCGTGGGCCTGACGAGCTCGACGAGGGGTTCGACGGGGCCAGACGCGAGGCTGATGCCTACTTCGGCAACCCCGAGGTCTACGTCGAGAAGTACCTGGAGGAACCACGGCACGTCGAGGCGCAAGTGCTATTCGACGCCCAGGGCAAAGGCGTATTCCTCGGCGAGCGGGATTGTTCCGTTCAGCGGCGGCATCAGAAGCTGATCGAAGAGACGCCCTCGCCGGGTCTCACCGTCAAGCAACGCCGGGCGCTGGGCCGTGCTGCGTTGGCTGCGGGCAAGTCCTGCGGATACGTGAATGCCGGGACCGTGGAGTTCCTCGTCGATCGCACCGGCGAGTTCTTCTTCCTCGAGATGAACACCCGTCTCCAGGTCGAGCACACCATCACCGAGATGGTCACCGGGCACGACTTGGTCGAGTGGCAGCTCAGGATTGCATCCGGCGAGGAATTGACCATTGATGCGGTCGAGCCGAGGGGCCACGCCATCGAGTTCCGCATCAACGCCGAGGACCCGTTCAACCAATTCCTCCCCACTCCGGGACAGGTAGTCGAGTGGCAGGAGCCGGCCGGGCCCGGCGTGCGGGTCGATTCCTGGATCAGACCCGGGACCAACGTCTCCCAGTACTACGACAATCTCATGGCCAAGCTCGTCGTCTGGGCACCCGACCGGGCCCGGGCAATCCAGAAGGGGAGGCGAGCGCTCGAGGAGTTCCGGGTGACCGGAGTGGCATCGACGATCCCCGCCCACCTGGCGGTACTGAATCACCCCGACTTCATCAACGGGACGCACCACACCAAGTGGATGGAGGAGAGTGTCGACCTCGGCGGCGGCGACCCCGACGCGACCCCATCGCTCCCCGAGGAGGAGAGCCTGGCTCGGCGGGACATCACGGTCGAGGTCGGCGGTCGCCGCTTCGCAGTCAGTTACTGGGCACCGGAGCCGTTGACCGGGAGTATCCGAAGGAGGCCCCCCAAGCTCCAGTTGACCGGGCCGGGCACAGCTTCAGACGGCATGGTGACGGCCCCAATGCAAGGCACCATCGTCAAGGTTCACGTCGCCGCCGGGGCATCCGTCAGTGAAGGCGACCCGATATGCGTCCTCGAGGCCATGAAGATGGAGAACGAGGTTCGCTCCCCGGCTACCGGCGAAGTCGTCGACCTCAGGGTCCAGCCCGGCGACACCGTGACCCCTGGTCAGGTCATCGCCATCGTCAAGTAGGCCGACCCACGCACCTGGGTGACGGGTCCCTATTCAGCGGCATCAGAAATGGCTTCTGTCATCGAGGGGTGAACCATCAGCGTCTCGACCAGTTCCTTGACGGTGACGTCCGCCTGAACGGCGAGCGTGAGGACGCCTATGAGCTCGGATGCGCGGTGGCCAACGATGGTCCCACCCAGCACCACACCTGTGGCGGGGTCGGAAGTCAGCTTGACGAAGCCTCTGGTGAAATGCTGGAGCACAGATCGAGCGTTGGCGGCGAACGGCACCTTCATCGTGCGCACCTTTCGGCCCTGGGCGGCAGCCTCCACGTCGACCAACCCGACCGAGGCGATCTCGGGCTCGGTGAATATGGCTTCGGCCACCTTGGAGTAGTCGAGAGGCGTCACCGGGAGGTCCAGGGCGTGACGGGCGATCTTCCGCCCCTGCATCGAAGCCACCGACGAGAGGGGCATCTGACCCGTGACATCGCCGGCCGCGTAGATACGGGGGACGGACGTTCGCTGAAACTCGTCCACCTCGATGTACCCGTCGCTACCGGCGACACCGGCCGCATCGAGGTCGAGACCCTCGGTGAGGGGGATGGATCCGACCGCGAGCAACGCGTGGGAGCCGTGCAACACCCGCCCGTCGTCACAGAAAACCGAGACGCCGGAGCCGTCGAGGTCGATCTTCTCCGCACGTGCGCCGATGGCGAGATGCACACCCCTCTCCAGGAAGTCCTCCTCGAGGACGGCGGCGACTTCGGCGTCGCGGTGGGGAAGGATCTGGCGACGCGACACGACGAGGCTCACCTTCGATCCGAGGCTCTCGAAGATGTGGGTGAACTCCACGCCCGTCACCCCGGACCCGATGATGACCATGTGCTCGGGGACATCGACCATGTCGTAACAGTCCCGCGTCGTGAGCACTTTCTCACCATCCACCGGAGCCCAATCAGGGACGCGTGGCGCCGAGCCGGTTGAGACCATCGCCCGATCGAATCCGATCCGTCGCTCACCGGACTCGGTCTTGACGGCGACCTCCCGATCGGACACGAAACGGCCCTGCCCGTAGATCACTTCCACCGCCTGTGACTCGAGCAGTTCCAACCAGTTGCGATTGATATCTCCGGTTATCGCCTTGATCCGCCCTGACAACACGCTTGTGTCCACCCGAGTCGGTTCGGTGGCAAGCCCGAGCTTGGCGGCATTGCGGACCGATGAGTGGCGCAGGGCGGCGGCCGCCATCGTCTTCGACGGAATGCAGTCCCAGAGATGGGCCGCGCCACCAACGATCTCCTTCTCGATGAGCGTTACCCGCCCGCCCTTGGAGGCCGCTGTCGTGGCGGCCTGAGTACCGGCCGGGCCGCCACCGATGATGATCAGATGTCTGCGAGTGTCGCTCATCTCATTCCCGCTCCTTCAAACCGGACGGTAGACACCGAACACGGCCCGCAGACGATTGGACACCTCACCGACCGTCGCTCCATGGAGCAAAGCATCCTTCATGGGTGAAAGGAGGTTGCCCTCTCCGCCCGCCTGGTCCTGAAGGTCGTCGAGCGCCGACTCCACCGACTCCTCGTCCCGGCTCTCTCGCCATACGGCGAGGCGTTGCCGTTGCTCCTCCTCCAGAGAGGGGTCGACTTCGAGCACCGGGACTGGCGCACCGCCGCCGGTGGCGTATCGGTTCACCCCCACCACAACGCCGGAGCCGTCAGCCTGACGTCTGGCCTCGACGTATGCCGCATCCTCGATCTGAGCCTGCATCCAGCCCTCTTCGATGGCCGCAACCGCACCTCCCATCTCCTCGACCCGGGCCAGCAATGATTGAGCCGCCTCCTCGAGGCGGTCGGTCAGGTACTCCACGAAATAGGACCCGGCAAGAGGGTCGACGGTGTCGACGACACCCGACTCGTGAGCGATCACCTGCTGGGTGCGTAGAGCCAGCACCGCCGACTCATCCGTTGGCAGGCCCAGTGCTTCGTCGTAAGAGTTTGTGTGCAGTGACTGGGTACCGCCGAGCACCGCGGCCAGGGCCTGCATTGTGGTACGAACCACGTTGTTCAGAGGCTGCTGAGCGGTGAGGGTGGACCCTGCAGTCTGGGTGTGAAATCGCATCGCCCAGCTCTTCGGGTCCTTGGCACCGATCTCGTCGCGCATCAGCCGGGCCCAGAGGCGTCGGCCGGCCCGAAATTTGGCGATCTCCTCGAAGAAATCGTTGTGCCCGTTCCAGAAGAACGAGAGTCGCGGCGCGAACGAATCCACATCGAGGCCTGCGTCGACTGCCGCCCTGACGTAGGCGAGCCCGTTGGCGATGGTGAAGGCCAGTTCCTGGGCGGCCGTCGATCCTGCTTCCCGAATGTGGTAGCCGCTTATCGAGATCGGGTTCCACTGCGGCAGTTCGGTGGCCGCGTAGGCGAACACGTCCGTGACGAGCCTCATCGAGGGTCGTGGCGGGTAGATGTAAGTGCCCCGGGCCACGTACTCCTTGAGTATGTCGTTCTGGATCGTGCCCCTGAGTCGAGTCGGGTCGATTCCCTGCTCCTCGGCGACGAGCTGATAGAGGAGCAGAAGGATCGCGGCGGTGGAATTGATGGTCATCGATGTCGACACCTCGTCGAGGGGGATGTCGCCGAGCAGTCTCCGCATGTCGTCGAGGGTGTCGATGGCGACCCCGACCTTCCCCACCTCGCCCGCCGCCAAGGGGTCATCGGAGTCGAGGCCCATCTGAGTGGGCAGGTCGAAAGCGACGCTGAGCCCGGTTTGCCCGGCCTCGAGCAATGCGCGGAATCGCTCATTGGTCTGGTCCGCCGTGCCGAACCCTGCGTACTGCCGCATCGTCCAGAGGCGGCCCCGGTACATGGTCGGATGCGGCCCCCGGGTGTAAGGAAACTCGCCCGGGCGACCGATAGCTATAGGGTCTGGCGGGTCCTCATGGACCGCCTGGATCTCGATGCCGCTGGTAGTGCGACGGTTTTGTTCCATGTACCGGGTATCCTTGCATCGTTCCCTTCGGTGTAGGTGGGGAACTCCCAGGACCTCAACGACGTCCATCTCTCTCAATGGCCAGAAAAGCGCTGATCCACCAAATCGAGGCGCGGGAACGGCGCGGCCGATGGTTCGGCGCCCTTGCCACGCTCATATCGATATCCCTGCTCCTCTCCGGATGGGTGGGGCTCTTTGCATTCCTAGGCGCCAACTCGGCATACGGCACATTCGAGGGCGTCAAGAACGAATGGGTCCCGGACACCAAGTCGATGGAGCTCACCCTTCCCGACCTGAGTCGTGTCAGCCGCATCTACGCCGACTCTGGTGAGGTCCTGGCCGAGCTCCACGATGGTCGCAACTCCGAGCCGGTGGCCTACAAGGACGTCCCCGAAACCCTGGTTTATGCGATCCTCGCCGCCGAGGACAGCGAATTCTTCGAGCACGAGGGCATCGATTTCTCGGCCATCGTCTCCGCAGCAATCGACAACCTGATCACCGACCGCACCCGTGGCGGCTCGACGATCACCCAGCAGGTCGTCAAGAACGCCTTCGTCGGCACCGAGGTGAGCATCCAGCGCAAGATCACCGAGGCTTTCGTCTCCGCCGAGGTAGAGCGACGGTTTCCCAAGGAGCGGATCCTCGAGTTCTACATGAACTCGGTCTACTTCGGTGCCGGAGCCTACGGGGTCAAGACCGCGGCTGAGGAGTTCTTCAACAAGCCGATGGACGCGCTCACAATCGCCGAATCGGCGACCCTGGCTGTCATGGTCCGCAACCCGTCCCTGTACAACCCGCGCAATCGCCCCGAGCTGACCCTGGATCGGCGTGACGAGGTCATCCGTGAGATGCAGGAGAACGGGTGGGTGACCAAGGCCCAGGCCAATGCCGCAGCCGAGGAGCCCATCGGTGTCATCGAGGCTCCCCTGCGACGGGGCCAAGCCGACCATGTCGTCGCCGAGGTCAAACGACAGTTGCTCAACGACCCTGAGTTCGACTTCCTGGGGGACTCACCCGAGGAGCGGAAGAAGTCCGTATTCGGGTGTCCCGCCGACGACGTCGCCTGTGAAGGCGGAGGCGGTCTCCAGGTCTTCACCACCATCGACCTCGAGTTGCAGCAGAAAGCGAACGAGATCCTGGCCACTTGGCTCCCATTGCCGCCTTACGAGGAGAACCTCGCCAAGTGCCACGAGATCCTTCCCGAGGAAACCGATGACTACCTCGCCCGGTACGCCGAAACACATTCATGTGTCCCGACAGGGGCCATGACCATGACCGACAACTGGACTGGCGCGGTGAAGGTCATGGCTTCCGGCCTCCCCTTCGAGTTCTCCCAGTTCGACCTCGCGGTGCAGGGCCGCAGGAACCCAGGATCGTCTTTCAAGCCGTTCGGCCTCATCGCGGCACTCGAGAATGGCTTCACCATGGGCCACAGCTGGAGCGGCAAGAGCCCGATCAAGATCGAGTGCCCGTTCCCTTGTGCCCCCAACGGTTCCAACATTTGGACCGTCCGCAACGCCGGCGCCTCCTTCGGGGTCATCGACCTGGCCGAGGCGACCTATAACTCCGTGAATGCCGTCTACGCCCAGTTGTCGCTCGAGGTCGGGCCCGAGAAGGTCGTGGACGTCGCCAAGCGCATGGGCATCGACGAGTCGGCCCTCGACCCGGTGCTCTCCATCGTTCTGGGCAGCTCGGCGGTGAGCACCAAGGAGATGGCCAACGCCTACTCGAACTTCGCCACATACGGGATGCACGCCGACGACTACGTCGTCGCCAAGATCGTCAACGGTGCCGGAGAGACCATCTACGAGCACGAGCCGGAAACCACTCAGGTCGCCGACCCGGCCATCTTCGCCGCAGCCAACCGGGCGCTGCAGGTGGTCCCGGTTTCGGGTACGGCCCCTCGGGCCAACATCGGCATCCCCCAAGGTGGCAAGACCGGCACGCACCAGGCCTACCTCGATGCCTGGTATGTGGGCTACACCCCTGAATTCAGCACGGCGGTCTGGGTCGGTTACGAAGCGCAGCAGGTGCCGCTCGAGAACGTTGTGATCAACGGCCAGCACTACGACCGCGTTTTCGGTGGCTCGGTGCCGGCGCCGATCTGGGCCGAGTTCATGACCTACGTGCATGACGGGCTTCCCGTCACCGACTTCCCACCGGAGCCGGGCAACATCAACAAGTGGCTGGTGCCTCCGCCTACGACTGTGCCCGATGTGGTTGGGCTTTCCGAGAATGACGCCGAAGCCGAGTTGCGCCAGGCCAAGCTCAATGCCTCGGTCGAAGAGGTGCCGTCGCTGGAGCCAGAGGG
>Ga0105098_10000417_pt1 | contig 14427 bp, 8 predicted proteins | sample PPLLak21cMay2015_FD_79137 | JGI IMG/M metagenome (GOLD analysis project Ga0105098, IMG submission 79137) | Freshwater sediment microbial communities from Prairie Pothole Lake near Jamestown, North Dakota, USA - PPLs Lake P7 Core (1) Depth... | ecosystem: Environmental > Aquatic > Freshwater >... | reverse complement strand
GCCCCAGATCCAGGGAGTGTAGATCACGCCGTTTGCTCCGGCAGGGACGCGCCTGGCGATCTGGTCCAGCACTTTGAAAATGTCGGGCACCTCGGCTTCCTGCAACAGCTCATCCTTGTGATAGAGGATGTTGTCACGCAAATAAGCGAGATTGCCTCCTGCCGTTGCCTGGAGCGCTGTGAGCAGGTAACGGCCTGGCACAGCGCATGGGATGGACGCCAGGTTTGAAACGATATCCGTCTTTTTGAATGGCACATGTGCCGTGATCCATGAGGATGTGCCAATATAAAGGTGGGGCAAATAATCTTCCACTGTGCCCGCACCGATGGCCGCCGCGGTATTGTCAATGGCACCTGCCACCACTTTCACATCCTGTGAAATCCCCAGCGCCTCTGCGGCCTCGCGGCGCAGACACCCGATCACCCTGGAACAGGGCACGATGTCCGGGAGTTTGGCGCGGTCGATGCCGAGGCTGCGGATCAGCGCGTCGTCGTAGTGGACCGCATCGGGGTCGCGGTTATCGGTCACCCAGGAGGTAACGATCGAGTCAAAACTGGCAACGAACTCTCCGGTCAGGCGCAGGTTCATGTAATCCAGCACATTTAAAAATTTGTATGTGCGCGCATACATTTCCGGCATTGCCTCGCGGATAAAGAGCATGTGCGCAGCCGGGTCCTTGCCGGTCATCGAAGGTGTGCCGCCCGTCAAGCGGACGAAACGCAAAAGGTTGGAGATGCCCACGCCGCCAACGTTGATCCTCCCTTTGATTTGTTTGTGCAGATACGCCGCGCCGCGCATATCCATCCACAGGATGGCATTGCCGAGAGCCTTCCCCGATCGATCGACCGCGAGGGTGCCTTCGCCCTGTGTCGAACAACAAACCGCGCTCACGCGCGGACCGGCGTCCGGCTCCCGTTTCAACAACCTCCCCGCGGCTGACAGGAACGCCTGCCACCACTCCTCCGGCGATTGTTCCGCACCGCCATCCGGCGTGATGAGAAGGCGCACAGGCTCGGATTCCCAACCCAGAACTTTTCCGCTAACAGTGATCAGCGCGACCTTCATGCCTGAGGTGCCAAGGTCAACCGCGAGGATCAATTTTTCATTTGTCATAATTTAACCTGAGTGCAGGACAAATAACCTCAGCCGCGAATTTTCGCGAAGATTTAAAAAATTCGTGTGAATTCGCGAAATTCGCGGCAAAAAAACGCGTCGAATTCTTATCTCGAATTGGCGGCAACTTATTTCTGTGGGTCTTTCATCTGTGTGACAATCAGCGCGCTGACGACCAACAGTCCAATTGCCAGTAACAGGGCAGGTGTAAAGGAACCCTCAGGTGTTTTCAATGCTTCCATGATGTACACGAACACCACCGAAGCCTGACCGAACAACTGGATCAACCCGTTCGAGGTCCCTTCGGGAGTCGGCTGAGTGATCTCTGCCGCGTACTGCATCCCGATCGGACTCGTGCTGACGAGGAAGAATCCCATTGCAAAGGCTGAGAGGAACAACAGCCATGAACTGGCAGCAAATGCCAGGCCGACGAGACCGGGGATGGCCAGGATCAAACCAAGGAGAATATAGGGCTGGCGCTTGCGCTGTTTATCGGAAAACGGCGGGATGATCACGGCTCCCAACACGCCGCCAACCAGCATCAACGCGCCGAGTGTGCCTGCATCGGTGGGGGTGAAGCCGCGCGGGCGGATGATATTTTCCACCCAGGTGGTGACGCCGTTGAAAATCCCCAGCCCAATGAACGAGACGAATAAATAGAGCAGGAACGGTTTTACAGTGAGGGCATGTTTGAGTCCGTCCAGCATCAAGGCGCGGACCTCACTCCCGGCCGGGCCGGGCGGTGTGGGTGGAGTCTCTCTTGCAAGCAAGACAAATAAGATTGCTGAGAATGCCGCGATGCTGCCATAGATCAATTGAACGGTTGGGATCGAAATCGTCTCCGTGAGAATTGGAGTCAGTACCATGCCGAGGGCAGTGCCAACTAAATTCGAAAGCGTCACGAGTCCGACCGCGGTGGCACGTTCCTCAATGGCAAACCAGTTGGCGGGGACCTTTGTCCAGGCGTTGAGCAGGAAAGGTTGAGCCGCCGCGATCCCGATCGTGCTCCATAACACGAGAGAGTAGCTGCCGCCCGCAAACCCGCGCAGGAGGCCGAAGACCCCCATCAGCACCGCACCGATGCTGACCGCCAGTCTAAACCCATATGTATCGATCACCCAGGAGACCGGAATGGAAAGCGGGATGAACGCGATCATGAACGACATCGCCAGCAAACCGATCTGCAAGTCGCTCACGCCGTAGAACGCGGCCGCGGGTCCGGTGATCGGCGCGTAGGTGATCCACAACATCTGGATCGTCAGGTTGATGAACATGAAAACGGCCAGCACTACCCAGCGATATCCGTAAAGTTTGTAGTTGGTTGCCATGTGGCTCCTATTTGAAGACTCTAAGGGTTTTTATCCGCTAATCCTCGCGAATTTTCACTAATCGGTCTGCTATTCGCGTGGATTGGCGGAGATTAGTGGAGAAACATTGAACTCAGGGTCCCTTATACACAAGCTGACAGTACGATCTCGAACTTGCTCAGCGCCTCATCGATCACTTCATCTGTATCCGCCATGGAGGTGTACATGCGTGAACCTGCCAGTGTGATCAATCCCTGTGACATATACGCTGCGCCCATCTCTTCGATCATGTGTTTGCGCGGCTTGAGTTCGCGCGCCAGGCGAAGCGGATTGCGAAAGTCAAGCAGCATAACGCCCGACGTTTCCAGATGGACGATCGAACCTTGATTGTATGCGACAAAGGGCAGCTCATACTTCCTGATAATGTCCTGAAGTCCTTTTGTGAGTCTATCCCCCGCGCAGCCCGCAATGATGGGAGCATTCGTCCGTTCCATTTCAAGCAGCGAATAGTAGCCTGCCACACACGAAAGCGGATTGGCGGAAAGCGTGCCGCCAACATAGGCACGTTCACCGACCCCGCCAATGCCTGCCGCAAAGCGCGTCATTACATCCGCGCGCCCGCCCACGCCGCCTGCCATCGGGTAGCCGCCCGAGATGCATTTGCCGAACACCGTCAGGTCGGGTTTGACGCCGAAAAAACCCTGGGCGCCGCCCAATCCCAGACGGAAGCCGGTCACGACCTCGTCGAAGATCAGAAGCGCACCGAACTCGTCGCACAGCTCGCGGAGTTTTTGATTGAAGTCGAATGGAACGGGACGCGTACCGGACTCCGGCCCCAACGGTTCGACGATCACCGCCGCTGTCCCGCCCCTCAGCCGGTTGACGATCAAATGACGTCTCAGCGCCCTGAGGCTGTTCGGGAAAAATTCCTCCGTGGCTGCACTCGATCCGCGCGGAATACCTTTTGCTTCCAACCGGCCTGTGCCCGGGATATGCAAGCCGTAGACCATCTGGTCGCTCCAGCCGTGATAGGCGCCGCCCACTTTGATCACATATTTCTTTTTCGTAAAAGCCCGCGCCGCCCGGATCGCTGCCATGACACCCTCCGTACCTGAGCCCAGCATGCGGAACATCTCGACGGCGGGCATGAAGCGATTGACAAGCTGCGCCAGCTTCAACTCATACTCGTGGAACAAACCCGTGACCGGTCCGCAGGTTTGCAGCAATTCAAAAACTTTTTCGCGGACAGGCGCGTAGTTACTGCCCAGCACTGTGGGACCACCGGCCTGCAGGAAATCAATGTATTGGTTCCCATCGGCATCCCACAAATAAGCGCCGTCCGCTTTTTCGATGGCAATCGGGAATGGATAATTAAATGCCAGATTGTGCTGCACTCCGCCAGGAATATATTTCTTAGCTTCGTCGGTCAGGGCCTTCGAGCGTTTGCACTGATCCTCAAAATAACTGAGAAACTCCTGCATCCTCTCGCGCTTCACGGTGCGCATCGGTTGGCTGATGAGCTGATCCAACTTTTCATAGATCGCTTTGGTATCGTGATATTCGCTGATTGCATATTTCTGCGCGTCCATCTTATTCTCCGCCTTTCACATTCTCGCCCTGCTCGATCCTCTTTTGATCCCCGCGCAATTTGGCAAACGCGATCTCGCGCACGGCCAGGGGGATCCTGCTGATCCTGCGCTCGCTGCAGATCGCCAGCAGGTAGGCCTGGGCACACTTCTCCAGAATTTCCACGTTGTGGACGGCGCGTTCCATGTCGTGACCGAAGACCAGCGCGCCATGATTTTGCAGCATGAAGGCGTTGTTATGATTCTTCACATGCTTTGCTACCGTGTTCCTTAGAAACGCGGTGCCCGATGGGGCGTAGGGGATGATGTCCACGCGGCGGCCGAGGAAGCGCGCCTGCTCGTCGAACAAGGTCGGGATCGGCGCTTTGATCAGGGTCAATGTGCTGGTAAAGACCTGATGGGTATGAACGATGGCGTTCACGTCGCGCCGGACCTGATAAACCGCCCCGTGCATCGACGCTTCGACCGAGGGTTTGAGACGCCCTTCGAGCGGATTCAGATCGAAATCCAGCACGCAGACATCGTCCGGAGTCATTTTGAGGTAGTCGTAATTGGAAGGGGTAATTGCGAAGCCATCTTGTCCCGGGATCCGCAGCGACAGATTTCCTCCCGTTGCCATCAGGTACCCTTTTCGAACCAGTTCCTGCGCAGTTTCTACAATTTGTTTTTTCAAGGGATCGAACACTCCCATGAGAACCTCCGTTACACAAACTAGACAGTGTCTAGATTTTAGGACATTATCTTGACAGTGTCAAGATTTGGGTTTAATATCTACCCATGCCACCCAAAAAATATCATCATGGCGATCTTGAAAACGCTCTTATCAAAGCCGGGGTGGAAATTTTGTCCAAGGAAGGTATTGAGGGTCTGAGCCTTCGCAAAGTAGCCAAACGCGCCGGTGTCAGCCACTCGGCCCCCTATGCTCATTTCAAAGACAGACAATCCCTGATCGCGGCCATCTCTACGGAGGGTTTCAAACAACTTTACGCCGAACTCGATGCTGCTGTTTCAACGCATGCCGGTGATCCGAGGCAGCAGTTAGTGGAGGGAGCCTGGGCGTATGTCCAGTTTGCCATGAACAACACAGATACTTTCAAGATCATGTTCTCTGGCGTGCTGGAAAAAGAAAAAGAGTATCCCTCCTTTGTGGAGATCTCCCGCAGGACGTTCGAGCGGGTGGTGGACATTGTGCGCGCCTGCCAGAACGCAGGTATTTTGCGTTCGGCTCCGGCGGAGCTTGTGGCTGTTTCCGTGTGGGGGCAGATACATGGCGTGATCTCTCTCGCCTTCGAAGGACAAATTTCCCACACGGTGCTGGATCGCTTTACCCTGCGCGATATCGTGCTGTTTGGAATAGATCAGAAGTCACCCCCCAGGCCTTCACCTATGTGATCAGGCGCAGCAGACAAAATACACTCTTTGCCACGAATTCACGCGAATTGGCGCGAAGATTTAGAAATTCGCGCCAGTTCGCACGAAGCGATTCGCGGCTGAGGTTTTGAGTTTCCCCTAATATGTTAGAGCATGATTAACTTGAAGACGCTTCCCGGAAGGCCTGGGGGGATATGCCCGTGACCTTGTGGAAGACGCGGCTGAAATAGGCCTGATCCTTGAATCCCACCTGGCGGGCGATCGCACCGACGGCTTCCGTTGTGTGCAGAAGCAGCTGCCTGGATTGAAGCACACGGTAGCGGTTGAGATAATCCCACGGCGAGATGTTCAGCTCGCGATGAAAGATACGGCTGGGATAGTCTTCGCTGACGCCAACAGCCTCGGCGATCTCCCAGCGTGAAATGGGGCGGGTATAGTTTTGGTGGAGATAGGCGATGGCTTGTTTGACGAGTCCGCTGGTGTGAGGGGGCAGGCTATCCGTGCCGAAGACGGCGCGGTGGAGTGCCGAGATCGTTTCCGTGTCTGACCAAATCCCCTTGGTCTGCAGGGTCACGTGCGTGTGACGCTCGATCCGGTTGACGTCCTCCAGGCTCAATGTCTTGTTGCTGAGGACAATGACCGGCACCTGGCGCAGCTTCGAGTCTGCCCGCATTCGATCGAGCACATCTGCTCCGCTCAACACAGGCATGACGAGATCCAGTAAAACCAGAGAGGGAATTTCCTGGTTCATCGACGCCAGCGCGGCTTCACCATCCTCCGCCAGAGAAATCGAATAGCCCGGCAGGCCCTCTTCCACCAGCGCTTTATGAACTGCGCGTACCTGTGGGTCGTCGTCCACGATCAAAACGGGCCCTGTTTTTTGGGTTGGACTCAGCGCGCTGAGCGTGTCCAGCAGTGTTTTTGGGTTCGATGATTTGACGACGAACCCTGTCAGGCCCACCTGCTCTTCCGGAAGCTGGCCGTATAAGATGAAGGGTGCCTGGCTCAGCGTTGGGTAATGTCGCAGGCGGCGGACGAGCGCCCAATCTCCGGGCTGCGCGCTGGATAAGTCCCAGGCCAGGGCAACCGGATTTGTTTGACTGAGTGCAGTCTCCAGATCCCCCTGGTCGCGCAGCTGAAAGATTTCCAACTTCTGCCGCCTGCACATCTCGACGATTTCCTGCTTCGGTTCAGCGTGAGATGAAATCAGCAGCAGGACGGATGACAGATCATCCTGCCGGGCCGGCTTTGCCTGGTCGAGGGTTGGGAGCGGCAGATAGATGTGGAAGGTGGAACCCTGGTTGGGCCGGCTGTTCAGTTTCATCGTCCCGCCGTGCAGCGCGACGAGGTGCCGCGTGATGGAGAGTCCCAGCCCGATCCCGCCCGCGATGCGGCGGTTGTCCTCGACGGTCACAAACGGCTCGAAAATGCGTTCCTGCTGCTCGGGGTCGATACCCAAACCGGTATCCGTCACCCAGAAGTGGATTTCCGGTGGGGCGACCTCCGCACCCAGAACGATCTCACCGTTCTCGGTGTACTTTTTGGCGTTGCTCAGCAGGTTCAAAAATATCTGGCGCAAACGCACTGCATCCGCGCGGATCTGAGGCAGGTGCTCAGGGACATCGATTTTCCAGTGGAGGTTCGGAGAGGTGGCTTGATCCGCGAGGCTATGGAAGGCCTCCGTCACCAACTGGTGTGGATCCAGCAGCTCAAGCGACAGATCGAGTTCATCGATTTCGGCACGCGACAGGTCCAGCAGGTCATTGATCACGCGCAGCTGGTGTTCGGCATTGCTTTGGATCTGGTGGATGTCACTTAATAATGAAGTTGGAAGTTCATCCCCATATTTGCCGGGACTTTCCAGCGCGTCCTGTGTGTAACCCAGGATGATATTCAGCGGCGTACGCATCTCATGGCTGACGTTGGCCAGCAGACGCGTTTTGATGCGGTCTGCTTTTTCGGCGTCCAGACGGGCTTGCTGAATTTCCTGGAAGAGTGTGGCTCCCTGCAGGGCGCTGCTCAAGTTGTTGCGCAGCAGTTCATAGACGTTGCCATCGTGAGGACCGATCTCGAAGACAACATAGCCCAACGATTTATCCTGGAAATAGAGCGGTTCGACCACCAGGCTGTAACGACGGTCCTGCGGGAGAAAATCGGGCGGGATCACCTGATAGGTTGTAAAACGCAGACCACCCGGTTCGAGCGCCGCGCACTTCTGATCGCTGCAGGCCAGCATCAGGCGCGCGTATTCGGGGACCTCTGCATCGGTCGGCTGTTCATAGGTGACAAGGTACACGCTCGGAATTCCAAGCGAGGGCAGTCGTTCCGCCAGCACGTCGGTCAGCTGTTTTACATCGAAAGTTGTCAGCAGCGCCCGGTTGATCTCGCGCAAATTTTCTGTCTCGCGTTCCGCCTTCCACTGTGAATAGGCGCGCGAGCGCTGGACCGCTTCCCCCACCACTACCCGCGCTTGTGAGATCAACACTTCCACAGCGGCTGTCTCTGGTTTCGAAACATATTGCAGGGCCCAATGCCTGAGGATCGAAATCGCGTTTTGCCAGCGCAAAATATCATGACCTGACCGCAGCGCCTGGTCGAGCACATTGTTCAGCACAGACAAAAATTTATTGGATGACTCTGCGATGTCCCGGATGAACGCGTCGAAGAGGGAACCCAGCCACTCGTCTCCCCTTTGCGGACTCAGGCCCAGGCGCGCTTCCATCTCAGCCACGCAGCCGAGGCGCACCTCCGCGAGTTTTTTCTCCCCTCGGCCTTTTCCCGCTCGATGCGAGGGCGAGGAGGAGGCCAGCGCGATCGCCGCGGAGGGACAGCCGCACGACTGCCGTACGACCAGCTTGGATGGCAGCGTGATCAGCGCCGCGACCGACTCGCCGGAGAGCTGCTGCATCAGCACATCCATTGCCCGCGAGGCTTGTTCGTAAAATGGAAGGTCTACTGTGGTGAGAGGCGGAGTCGCCAGTCGCTCCTCGATCGAGTTGTTGAATCCCGTCACCGCCACATCCCCGGGGACGTCGAAGCCGCGCGTCTGCAGGGTCTTCATTGCCCACAAGGCCATCATGTCGCTCACTGCAACCACCGCCTGGAAGTCCCGGTCCGGCCGGAGGCCGCGCTCGTCGAGCAGGATCTCGACCGCTTCGACCCCCGACTCCCAGGGCAGGGGGCGGGTGATCAGCTCGGGGATCAGAGGCAGGTCGAAGGCCTGGAGGGAATCGAGGTAGGCGCGGTAGCGCTCCTGGGCGTAGTAATGTTCCTCCGGTCCGCGCATGAACGCCAGCTTGCGGAATCCGTGCTCTTCTATTAAATGAGCGAGGAGGGCCCGCATCCCGAGGTAACTATCCACAGAGACGGTTGGCATGCCTTCCATGAACTGCGCCAGGCTGACCATTGGCAGCATCTGGTAGCGCTGGTGGAAGGCCCGGATCTCCGCCGGACCGACGACGCCCCCTAACGTTGAGGCCCAGGTGACCAACCCGTCCAGGCATTTGTTGCTGGCAAGGTCAAAAATCGCATTGCGCTGGACCTCGAAGGAGTCCATGGCGTGCAGGCGTCCCCCGGGAAAGCAAATCAGGTTAATATCATGGCGTTCAGCAGAATCCGCCATGCTTGGCCAGATGATCTGGCTAGCTCCCGTATGCAGGCTTGCCAGTAGGAGACCGATGGTCAGGCGGCTATTCGATATTTTGCTGCGATTTGGCGAGATTTCGTCCATAACGAGGCTTTGCTTTCGTCTATGTGAAGTTTACTATGGATTTCCTGAGCCGGAAAAGTATAGAATTTGGTAACAACATGGTCTTTTCAAACTCTTCACAGGCTTCAGTTTTATCCGCCAATCTACGCGAATTTACACGAATTTTTAAAGGATTCGTGAAGACACCTGCATGATTTGCAAAGCAAATCACACGCAGGTGCAAGTGTTAGCGTGAATTCGCGGACTCATTGCCGGCTTTCAGAAAGCATGATCTTAACAGGACGGTTTTGTCCATGTGTTGTGCGGAACTATCCAAGACCAAAATTCTATAATGTGGAGGCAACCAATATGCGTAGGATTTTCTCTGGCGGTGGTGCTATGATCGGAATCTCAAAACTAAAGAATCTCATCGGGGTGCAGGTTTCCAAGAATCAACGGTTGGGGTATCTGGGCAGAATGCTCTACAAGTATCGCTGGCTGTATTTCATGATGCTGCCCGGGATCGCCTATTTCATATTGTTCCGCTATCTGCCCTTGTGGAACGCCCAGATCGCATTCAAAGACTTTAAACCGCTTCTGGGGGTGTGGGACAGCCCCTTCGCCGGGTTTAAACACTTCAACACATTTTTCAACTCTTTTTATTTCACCCAGTTGATCGGCAATACGGTCATTATTAGCTTGCTGAAGCTGGTCCTGGGGATGCCGATGGCGATCATTCTGGCGTTGTGCCTTTATGAAACCGTCTTCAAACGTCTTGCCGGATTTGTTCAAACGATCACGTACCTGCCGCACTTCCTTTCGTGGGTGATCATGTTCGGCATCCTGCTGGTGATGCTCTCGCCCAGCGAAGGCCTGGTCAATGAAGCCATCAAAGCCAGCGGCGGGGAGCCGATTGCCTTTCTATACTCTCCGCAATGGTTTCGGGCGGTGGTGGTTGGCTCGGATATCTGGAAGGATACCGGCTGGGGTACGATCCTCTATCTCGCTGCGCTGATGGCTATCGACCCTACTCTCTTCGAAGCCGCCGCTGTGGATGGCGCCTCCCGCATGCAGCGCATCTGGCACATCTCCCTGCCCGGGATCCTCGGCACGATCGTGGTGGTGACGCTTCTGCGTCTCGGCAATATTCTGGATGCAGGTTTTACCCAGATCTTCATGCTCTACTCTCTGCCCGTATACAGTGTGGGAGACATCCTTGATACCTGGGTTTATAGACAGGGCATTCTGGAATTCCAGTTCAGCCTGGCAACGGCTGTCGGCTTGTTCAAGGGGGGCATCGGGCTGGTACTGGTACTGGCTGCCAACCGCCTGACGAAACAGTTCGCGGGTTCGGGTATCTATTCGTGAGGAGCCGGATATGCGTACATTGACCAAATCCTGGGACGACATCTTTTTCCAATTTTTGATAAACAGCTTCCTGATCATTCTCCTGATCGCGGTGCTGATCCCTCTCTGGCGCGTATTTGTCATGTCGGTTACACCGCTGCACTATATCGATACCAAGACCCTCGGTCTATGGCTCGACCCGCGCATGTGGTCGTTCGAAGCCTATAAACAATTGCTCAGCCATCCATCCTTCATTCGCGCAACGACCAACAGCCTGATTATCACGCTGGGAGGCACCACCGTGAATATGCTGTTGACCGTTCCGTTTGCTTATGCACTTTCGAACCCTGACCTGCCCGGACGTAAAATTTTCATCACCATGGCTCTGATTCCGTTCCTGTTCAATGCCGGTTTGATCCCCACGTACCTGGTGGTCCAGAAACTGGGCCTCGTCGACACCTACTGGGCGGTGATCATGCCAGGCGCCATTGGTATCTACAATATGCTGGTGATGAAAAGCTTCTTTGAAGGTTTACCTGAAGAACTAAAAGAGGCGGCACGTCTCGACGGCGCGAATGAATTACAGGTACTGTGGCACGTGGTATTGCCTCTCTCCAAACCCATCCTGCTGACGGTCGGTTTGTGGTATGCCGTTGGACACTGGAATGAGTTTTTCAATGCCATCCTGTATCTCAACGACGCCAAACTGCAGCCGCTTACGATTTTGCTGCGCAACATTCTTCTGGCAGCCAACATCAATGAATACGTGGAATACGATGCCTTCAGTTCTGCCCCCGTGTCAGCGTTCCGGGCAGCCAGCGTGTTTTTGACCATGCTGCCGATCATTCTCATCTATCCGCGCGTCCAGCGCTACTTTACAAAAGGTACTATGCTGGGAGGTGTCAAGCAATAATCATTCAAAAGGAGGTCCATCGTCGTATCCAGTTCGCACGCTCAATGTTCGTTTGAACGATCCCACACTTCACTCATACTTTGAGAAGAGAGGTCCTACATGAAAAAGTTTTTGCTCAAGTTTTTGCTGACTATTGCAGCCCTGGCACTGATCCTCAGTGCCTGTGCGCCCGCTGCACCCACGGAGCCGCCGGCCAACCAGGCGACGGAAGCACCCGAAGTTGCTGCCCCCACCACGCCCCCCACTGAGCCGCCCGCTCCCACGCCGGAAGCACCGGTCGACCTCGAGATCTGGGTGTCCGGCCGTGTGACCGAAGCCGGTCCGCCGCCCGAAGACTGGGTTGCTTATGACATCATCAAGAATGATTTGAACATCAATCTGAAAGTCGTATTGCTCCCCGGTACCCAGGCTGACCAGGATACCAAGATCAACACCGCGGCTGCCAGCAATTCCCTCCCGGATCTGTTTTTTGTCAACCGCGATTCATGGTTCAAGATCACAGAAGCAGGGCTGATCGCCAATGTGGAAGAAGTGCTGCCCTTGATGCCGGAACGCACCAAGACCCATTACAGCGATCCCAATCGCAACAATCAAGTGACATATAACGGCAGCTTGTACGGCCTGGCTGATCCCGGAAACCTGGTCCAAACGGACGCGATGGTCATCCGCCAGGATTGGCTGGATAAACTCGGTCTCGAAGCGCCGAAAACCCTGGATGACTTCCTGGCTGTTGCCAAAGCCTTCACGAACGATGACCCGGATGGCAACGGCAAGAAAGACACCTACGGCCTGTGCGCCTTTCTCGACGGATCTGGTCTCAACGGAGCCGGTCTTGGCCCCCGCTTCGACTTCGTCTACGGAGCCTACGGCGTGGCTGGTACCTGGAACCTGACCAGCAAGGGTGATTTTGGCCTGAACGTACGTAATCCGAACTACATGAAAGCCACTGAATTCATCAGGACCTTGAATGAGGAAGGCGTGATCAACCCCGATTGGCCCACCCTCAAGAAGGATGATTTCCGTGTAGGCTGGAAACAGGGCAAGTGCGGCATGATGCAGGAGAACTTTGCTGCGCTGTCAACCAAGTCCAACTATGCGGACTTCGATGCCAACTTCCCGGACGGTGAGTGGGTCTCATTCGATCCGCCAACCGGCCCGGATGGCGCCAGCTCAGCTGGTGTGACGCTCACCCCGGCTCGTATCTATGCCGTCTCACAGAAAGCCATGGATGAGGGCAAGGGTCCCGCCATCGCCCGTCTGCTCGAATGGATGGCCACCGATGGGTATATGTTACTCGCCTTCGGCGAGGAAGGTGTGAACTACAAGCTGGACGCCAATGGCTACGTGACCACCGAAGGACTCGCCGATGCCGACAAGTGGACTGCCAAGGAAGCTCAACCGTTGACGCAACTGGCGAACATGGTCTACATCTTCTCGGATATCGAGTTGCAGGCCCGCTACCCGGCTTACAAGGCTGAGAGCGGCCGCGAGATGGCTCCGTTGGATTACTACAATGCCTTCGGGAAGCAGGCGTACACAAATTCTTCCGGCGCGGCGGTCATCAACCCGCCTGCCAATGCTGCCGACTTTGTGCGCTTCTACAGCGAGAACATCGTGCAGTTCGTGCTCGGTCAGAAGCCATTGACTGAAGAGGCCTGGGCTGAGTACATCGCCGGCCTTGACTCTCTGGGCGCGAAAGACCTGGAGGCCTCTGCCCTCCAGACCCTGATCGATACCGGTTTCATCGAGTAATCGGTAACCGCCCAATAGCAAAGAAAGGCGGGCGGCACGCTTTGCGCCGCCCGCCTTTCTCCGAGACTTACCCCTTGAGCCCTGTGATGAATCCTATCCCTCTCAAAATCGCCTATATCGGCGGCGGAAGCCGCGAGTGGGCGCGCAAGCTGATGATCGATCTCGCCCTCTGCCCCGATCTGACGGGGGAGGTTGCGCTCTACGACATCGACCTGGATTCTGCGCGCCTCAATGAGCAGTTAGGCAATTGGATACAGGGTCAGCCAGGCGTTGTGTCGCGCTGGCATTATGCGGCGGTGCCAACGTTGCGGGACGCGCTGCAAAACGCCGATTTCGTCATCATCTCCATTCAGCCCGGCTCACTGGAATTGATGGCAGAAGAGATCGCGCTGGCCGAGGAATATGGGCTCTTCTTCCCGGTCGGTGACAGCACGGGCGCACCGGGCCTGATCCGTGGACTCCGGTCGGCTTCCATTTACAGGGACTTTGCCGAAGCCCTGGCCGCGTTCTGCCCGAACGCCTGGATCATCAATTACACTAACCCGATGTCCGTCTGCACGCGGACGCTGACCCGCGTTGCGCCGGAACTCAAGGTCTTTGGCTGCTGTCACGAAGTGTTCTCCACCCAGAGCATGCTCGCCCGCGTCGCCGGGCAATATCTGGGTGTTGAAATCCCCTCTCGAAATGAGATCAAAGTCAATGTGCTGGGCATCAACCATTTCACATGGGTCGACCGGGCAAACTTTCAGGGGCATGACCTGCTCGATCTATTGAAGCATCATATCGAACAGCCTGGGACACTCCGCACATACACGCGGGAGGAAGTAGAAAGCTGGCACAACTGGTTCCACAGCGCAGACCAGGTCAAGTTCACATTGTTCCAGCGCTTTGGGATCCTGGCTGCGGCGGGTGACCGCCATCTCGTGGAATTTTTACCGGGATTTATTCGATCTCCCGAAACTTTATTCAAATGGGGACTCATCCGTACCCCCGTAGTATGGCGCATCGAACGCTGGGCAACCGCTCCGCAAAAGACTCGTGATCTGATCAGCGGCGCCACGCCGCTGGTCCTTGAACCATCAGCCGAAGAAGGGGTCAATATGATCAAGGCCCTGCTCGGTCTGGGTGATCTGGTGACGAACGTCAACGTGGAAAACATTGGACAAATATCCAACCTGCCTCTGCACGCGGTGGTGGAGACCAATGCATATTTCAGCCGCTCTGAGGTCCGTCCATTGTCGGCCGCCGCGCTCCCGGCCGGGATTGCGCTGCTCACCAATCAACACATTGCCAACCAGGAATTGATCATCGAATCCGCGCTGACGAAGAACACGGCTCTCGCGTTCCAGG
>Ga0105098_10000416_pt1 | contig 14438 bp, 15 predicted proteins | sample PPLLak21cMay2015_FD_79137 | JGI IMG/M metagenome (GOLD analysis project Ga0105098, IMG submission 79137) | Freshwater sediment microbial communities from Prairie Pothole Lake near Jamestown, North Dakota, USA - PPLs Lake P7 Core (1) Depth... | ecosystem: Environmental > Aquatic > Freshwater >... | reverse complement strand
TAAAAGTCTCCGCGCGTACGCTGGCCCGTTTCGTCGAGATTTCCATCGATGGGACAGATGCCGTTTTCAGCGACAATTATTTCGACATCCCGGCAGGCACAGCCGTTACTGTCAGCACACCTTTACCCGCGAACTGGAATTCAGAAAGCACGGTCCGGGCGCGGTCGTTGTATGAGTCATTTGCGATTTAGTGATTGGGTGATTTGGTGATTGCCCGGTGGTCGAGAAGCAAGCGTCGAGACCACCCCTGGCAAATAACCATTTGCTGATTTCGTGATTTGGCGATTTGGGGAGAAGGAGAGGATAGTATGACGGCTATCGAATTCGAGACGCCGACGCTCAACGCAAAAGGCGAGGTCATCGCATGGGCGCGTCATACCGCTGAGCAGTTCACGGAAGAGCTGGGGAAGGGTCTCCAGCTCGATCTGCTCGTCATCCCTGCGGGGATGTTCCAGATGGGATCGCTCTCCAACATCGGGAACCCCGACGAACATCCCCAACATTTCGTCAGCATCAAGTCGTTCGTGCTGGGCAAGTCCCTCATCGCTCAGGGGCAGTGGAAAGCCATTATGGGTAAGCTGCCCCCGTGCCGTTTCAAAGGAGACAGCCTGCCTGTGGAACGTGTGTCGTGGGAGGATGCGCAGACGTTTTGTCAGCGACTCTCGAAGAAAACAGGCCGAGCGTATCGTCTGCCGAGCGAAACCGAGTGGGAGTATGCCTGCCGAGCGGGGACCGCCTCACCGTTCAGCTTCGGCGAGACGATCACCAGCGAGGTTGCTAACTTTAATGGCGAGCATTCTTTTCGCGAGGAGCCGCGCGGACGATATATCCATGTGACCACCGAGGGCGGGACCTTTCCGCCCAACGCCTTCGGCTTGTATGACATGCATGGCAATCTATGGGAATGGTGCGCGGACAACTGGCTGGACGACTACAGTTCATCTCCGCGAGACAGCAGTTCCTATCAAAACAAAGACAGTTGTGAGCGCGTCGCGCGCGGCGGATCGTGGCACGAACCTCCTGCTCTCTGTCGCAGCGCCACGCGGATCAAGTTCCTGCAAACAGATGCAGAAGAATTTATTGGCTTTCGGGTGGCTTGCGAAGTTGTATAAATATAAGCCATCCCGAAAATAGTTTTCGGTCATTGCGATCAAGGGGTTGAATCGTTCAACCGGTAAATCAAAACCCCGCCAATTCGATCTTCGACGTGATAGTTCTCGAAAATATACTCAAAAACAGTATCCAGATTTGCAGGTGGTTCGAATCGCTTCAGTCGCTGTGACTGAGTCTCCCGCATAACAGGGTCGATGAACGGGATGGTGTCATTATCGGGATTTACCATATCCACAATTAGCACAGGTCTGTTTTCGATCAGGTCCTGTAAAAACCTGCCATTTAGCTCATCAGAAAACGGCGACTCGACAAGTACAGGATAAGACAATATTCCGGTTGGAGAATCTCTACGTGCCATCAAGTTAATATAGGGTTGAAATCCCCAAACCAGGACAGTATCGGAGGGATTTGTATTCTCACGAATATACTTTGCGACCGGGTGGATGTATTCAATACCCGCAGCCCGGTCGAACAGAAGGCGATAGATTGCAGGAGTATACTGATTAAGTGTGGAGAAGCTGGCCAGCCCAATCAGCAGAATAACTGCTGAAAGCGTGGATACCGAACGCCTCTGTAAATCTTCATTGACCGCAGGCGATATCAGGTAGTACAGGATCAATCCTGATAGAACAGCAATATACGGAGACCAACAAATATAATAGTGAGGATAGTTTCTTCCGGAGAGACTGCTGAAAAGCACCTCCACAGGCAATCCAATGAGAAGAAACATATAAAAATCTCGTGGAGATTTTTCTCTATTCCGGATCGTTTCAGGTAACTTCCTAAATAAAACCAAATAACCAAGCAATGCAGGCATGACTGGATACCCCAGCAAATCCAGGCCGCGCGTGAAACTGGTAAACAAACTGCCCTTCGCCTCATCCCCGTCACTATAAAAGAAGTTATATGTATACCCTGCTGTCACCATCTCCTCGAGGGTGCCCAATGAATAAAAGTAGATGGCTACCAAAGCAAATACAACCAAACTTCCCGCCGAGATCCAGGCCAGTTTTTTCAGGGACACCGACCACTCCTTGTCCAAAAATGCGGAGACAAACAGGACGAGAACAATGGATAACTCCACGCCAATATTATTGGCTCTCAATAAAAAATTCAGCGCCAGCACAACTCCGATCATAAACTGGTGTGACCATTTTGGTCCCTTTTGAAGATCATCCCAGAATAAATATATTGCAGCAAAGTTGAATAATAACGAGTAATCCTCAGTAAAATTACCGCCGCGCATAACATTATTGAAGCCAACCAGCCACAAACAAGTGGCGAATATTGCCGGTGCAAGTCCCCACATCCGTTTGATCGTAATGAAGCCCAGAAATGCCGCCAGAAATACAAAAATAAACTCCATCCCCCAAACGCCCCAGCGATATCCCTGCCCTAAAAACAGCCCCAATGCATTGATGTAAAAAACAAGAGGGCCCTTATTATCCCAAATATCAACATAAAGCAATTTGCCTTTCAATATCTGATCGCCCATGTACATGAATAATCCACCATCCCGGTTGGGAGTCTCATTTAAAGGGATAGCTTGTGCAAGCGCCAGGGCAGTCAGTACTCCCAGCAGTAGTATTTGAAAGATTACTTCCAAATATGGGAATGCTTTACGCATGAAAAATTTCCTTTGATGCAAATTTGGTCTTCCGCGGTGATCCTGATTTTGATTCTACTATGTAAGACATCCATTCAAACCCAGGAGGGCAATTTGGCTGCAGGGAAACAGAACCAGCCCTCCGCGCCTTTTGCACACAGAGGGCTGCATTTTATCTTCGCCTAGCCTGAGGCAGAAGTTTGTTCTCTTGGTTTGATCTCGCTATCAAGCACCCTTTGGAAAAAATTCCTGGTCTCTTCGAGCACGATCGAGTTCAGGATGTCGAGTTCCTTCTCGAGGTCTCTTTTATCTTTTTTGCCTGCCAGGAAGCGATCCCGCTCCTTCTCGAGGCGCGTGGCGTTAATAACCATGTCGCGCCAGGTGGAGCCCCAATGGAAGTTTTGTCCCAGCCCGTTGATCACGGTCAAACTCGCTGCGATGATGGGGGTCGCGATCGCGAACAAAATATTTAGCCAGCGAGGCTCCTGGACGAACTCGGCGGCGGAGATCGATGACACAAGAGTCACCAGGGAGCCGAGAAAGATCGTCCAGGAACGGTAGCGCTTATAGGCCTTTTTGTTGCTGCTGCTTGCCGTCCAGTAATAATCAATTTTGCTCTTGTATTGATCTAAAACATATTGTTCGTCAATCGATTTCAATTGTTCCAGGTCAGCCATGATCGCATCTCCTTAGGTTTATGTTCCGTGCCATGAGCACCAGACAAAGATATTATCGCGCTGTTTTCTAAAAAACATATTGGTGAATTTGCTACATCTGGCTTTGCAGGTCACGCTGGAAGCGTGACTTACAGAACGCGAGCGGATGTGAGAATTAGATGAAAATCATTGAATTGCCATGGAAAATATTGTATAGTGATAATGGAGCCTTAGAAAAGGAGAGAAAATGGCAGACAGTGTTTATAAAGTGATCACGTTGATCGGTACCAGCACGGAGTCCTGGGAGAAAGCCGCAGCGGCGGCTGTCGAGCGCGCCTCACAATCGCTGGAAGATTTACGCGTCGCTGAAGTCAAAGAACTCGACATGCAGCTGGAAGAAGGTAAAGTCATCGCGTATCGTGCAAAAGTAAAGGTCTCGTTCAAGTACCGGGAAGATGTAAAAGAGGAATAGAAACAAAACAAGGGGGCCTGGATGTATTAAAATCAGGATCGTTCCCTCGAAAACGACGAGGGATACTATTTTATTTTCCCAACCGGAGGAACACCCCATGACCGCTTATGTCATCGTGGATATCAATGTCACCGACCCCGTTCGTTATGAAGATTACAAGAAGCTTGCTGCGCCTACCGTTGAGCTTTATGGAGGCCCAATCGCCTTGTGATTCTTCAATTGAAGAGCATGGAACAGGCCAAGGCCTGGCTCTATTCAGGGGAATACAGCAGAGCCAGAAGCCTGCGTCATAAGACGGCCATCGCTAACATGGTGCTCGTCGAGGGCGTTTGACCCGCCCTTATGTTAAGGCAAGGAATTGCTGATGGTACTGAAAGTATTCCCAATCTTCGGACCCAACAAGCGCATGACAGCAATGATCCCAACCGGGGAAACACATGAGAACAGAATACCGATCCCTGAAACCACGATGCCTACTATGGCAAGGGTTTTCCACTTAACGTCTTTCCTTGCAAGAAAACCAAGCACAGCTCCGGCAATCCCTAAGGGGATTCCGGCGATCGGGACAAAAAAACCGCACAAACTGATGACTCCTACCACCAGCGAAAGAATCGACAGAACTTGCGCATTCCCCCCGCTCGCAGATTCAGGCGACATGGGGGCGTTCATTTGCTCACTCATAGATCCTCCATTAAAACAAGTTAGTTCATTATTGCACGAAATATAGTCAAATACAACTATCAAACAATAAAACAATGCAAAACTTACATATGAAGTAGAATTGCGCCCATGACCGAACTTGAGACGTTTATTGCAGAGCAGAAAAACAAAACCGTTGCCCTTGATAACAAGTATCTGAAAAATAATTTACAACAAACTCCAATGATTACTATATCAAACATTATTTATTACCCCATCAAAGCCTGTCGTGGATTTGAGGTCGAATCGGCTTGTGTGGAACGTATGGGATTGGAACACGACCGCCGCATGATGGTCGTTACACCGGAAGGAGAGTTTCTGACGCAACGCGAATATCCAAGACTGGCTCTGGTGACACCCAACTTGTGGAACGGCACAGTTGAATTATCCGCGCCAAATTATGATTCAATCCAATTCGGGATCCAGACCTCGGGGACGCCCTGGCCTGTCAATATCTGGAAGAGCAAAGGTGTCCAGGCCATCGACCAGGGCGAGGAAGCCGCGGGCTGGTTCTCAGAGTGGCTTGGAACGCCCGTCAGACTCGTCCATTTCGCGGAGGGCTACCAGCGCAGAGTCAACGCACAGTATGCGGTCAACGATGATGACCACACCGGCTTCGCAGACGGCTATCCGATCCTGCTGACCTCGGAAGAAGGCCTCCAGGATTTGAACTCGCGCCTGGAAACACCCGTCCCGATGAACCGCTTTCGCCCGAACCTGGTCGTCAAAGGCTGCGAACCATTTGCGGAAGATACCTGGAACAGAATCAGAGTCGGCGACGTTGAATTAGCGATCGTCAAGCCGTGCGACCGCTGCGTGGTCACGACGATCGACAAGGAAACCCTTGAACGCAGCCAGGAGCCGCTCAAAACGCTGGGCAGATACCGGAAACAGAAGCTCGGAGCGATCTTCGGGCAGAACATCATTCCCTTAAACGAGGGCAGGATCCGGCTGGGAATGAACGTGGAAATTCTGCCATAGTCAGCGCGTCGAGCGGAGTGGCGCACTCGCCGTTTGAGGCTCGGCGCCACGTAGACGAGTCGGAGCGCTTCGTTTGCGTAGCACTCAGCGCGAATTACGAAGTGCCGCGTAAATAACCATTAGAAATCTTAATGCTGTATGAGACCAGCGGCAATCTTTGACATTGACACTCCCCATTTCATCCGTTATAAGGTTTGCATGAATCATACAAAAAAAATAACCTGGCTGTGGATCGTGTTCCTCATCCCTGCCTGCCAGGCATTTCCACTCCCCGGTCCGATTGCGACACCCGTCCCTACCCATACACCGGGACCGACTCCCACCCATACCCCGTTACCCACCTCTACACCATTGCCAACGACCGAGCCGGTCGTCCGGATCGATGCGGGCGATCAGGCATTGTTCTATGGCGACTTTGATCTGGCACGCGAGCAGTATCTCGCGGCGCTGAACGACACGACGGAGGATGCGATCAAAGCCGCGGCGCTCTGGGGCAGCGGGCGAACCGAACTCGCGGCTGGCCGTTATCAGGAAGCGCTCGCTGCGTTCAATACTCTCACCAACAGCTACCCTGATTCAACCTATGCCGCGCGCGCTTATTTCCTCATGGGCCAGGCCTATGATGGATTGGAGCAGCACCTGCAGGCTGCAGACGCCTACAACACGTACAGCACTCGCATACCGGGCGTGCTCGACGGATACGTTCAGGACTATCGCGGGGATTCGCTTTATAAAGCAGGAGATTACACGGGCGCGCAGAACGCGTACAATGCCGCGCGTTCCGCACCGCGCATGGACGATGGCCTGTTCCTGCAAATCAAGATTGCCGAAGCCCGGGCCGCGTTCGGCGACTACGCCGGCGCGCTGACCCTCTACGACCAGATCTTCTCTGCCACCTCGAACGACTATATCAAAGCCCAACTGGACTACTACGCCGGCAATGCACATCTGGAGCTTGGCCAGGTGGAGGAAGCGCATGCACGTTTTCTGCATGCCGTGGAAAATTATCCACTCTCCGTTTATGCCTATAACTCCCTGGTTACCCTTGTCGATGCCGGTGTGGAGGTGGATGACCTTGACCGCGCGGTGGTGGATTATTACGCCGATCAGTACGACGTGGCGCTCGTCGCGCTCGATCGTTTCATTGCGGCAAATGCGATCAATGATGGGACGCCGCATTACTATCGCGCCTTGATCCTGCGCGACCTGGGACGTACACAGGACGCGCTCGAGGAATTCGATTATTTCATCAAGGCCTTTCCGGAGCACTCACGCATTGTCGAGGCCTGGGATGAAAAAGCCCGACTCGAATGGGTTGTGCAGGGAGACTATGAAGCAGCTGTACAAACGTATCTGGATTTCGTCGCGACCTATCCCGCTTCGTCTTCTGCACCAGACTTCCTGATGAGCGCAGCCCGGACCACAGAACGCAGCGGCAGGCTGGAAGACGCCGCGTCGACGTGGGAGCGCATTGTGGATGAATACTCCGGAAGCGGACATGTTCCCACTGCCCTCTTCCTGGCCGGCATCACGCGTTATCGGCTGGGTGACCATGCGGGAGCCCTGACCACCTTCCAGCGCGGCCAGTTGCTCGCCATCCAGGCCGAAGACAAAGCCCGGGCTTATCTGTGGATCGGTAAGACTCAACAGCAACTGGGGGATGGCGCGGCTGCGCAGGCATCCTGGCTGCAGGCACAGGCTGCCGATCCGGAGGGGTACTACAGCCTGCGTGCCGGTGACCTGCTCACGGGACGTGCACCATTCGCGCCGGCAGCTTCCGTCAATTTGACTCCCGATCTTGCCCGGGAACGAAAGGAAGCGGAAGCCTGGGTGCGGGTCACGTTTGACTTGCCCCCCGGAACCGACCTGACCGGACCCGGCGCGCTGGCACAGGACCCAAGATTTGTGCGCGGGACGGAACTGTGGGAACTCGGAATGTACGGCGAAGCAAAAGATGAATTTGAGTCATTGCGAGAATCCATTGCAACCGATCCGATTGCCAGTTTTCGACTTGCCAATCACCTGGTGGATATCGGTTTGTATTTCTCCGCCATTTTTGCTACACGCGAGGTCCTGAGCCTGGCAGGCCTGGAAAGCCAGGCTGCTTCGCTTACGGCGCCCGCTTATTTCAATCACCTGCGCTATGGGTTGTACTATGGCGAGCTGATCATCCCCGAAGCGCAAAGATACGGATTTGATCCTCTGTTCCTGTTCAGCGTGGTACGGCAGGAAAGCTTTTTCGAGGGATTTATCAGCTCGACCGCGAGTGCACACGGCCTGATGCAGATCATTCCCGCGACGGGTGAGGAAATTGCACGAGACCTCAGTTGGCCTCCCGGGTATGACTCCGCAGATTTATTTCGTCCGATGGTCAGCGTACGATTTGGCTCTTATTACCTGAGCGAACAAAGGGATAAGTTCGGAGGCGATCTCTACACCGGACTCGCCGCGTACAACGGGGGTCCCGGAAATGCCCCAATCTGGAGAGATCTGGCAGGCGGCGATCCCGACCTGATGGCGGAAGTGATCCGCTATGAGGAAACACGCCGCTATATCCGTTTCATTTACGAGTTTTTCAGTACGTATCGCAGGTTATACAGCCCGACAAATTAACATCACTCACCCCGAATTTAATCTTTCAACGTTTTCGCCACGGATTTCACGAATGTACACAGAATCAGGCCAATCCAACAGAGTGGGTCGGCCTGATTTCTAGACGGTCCGCTTCGAACCAATTAATTCAAAATCCGTGTTTGTCCGTGGCTGAATCCTTAAGTTTGGGATGAGTCATGTTTAACCGAGATGTGCCAGGATACGCTGATGGACAGTCTCTGCATCCATGTCCACGACTGAGATCAATTTGTCGCGGCCTGTCAGGCCGGCCACAATATCCAGCCGGGATTTGGTTACCCCCAGGACCTCGGAAAGGAAATTGATCAGCGCCTCATTGGCTTCTTTATCTGAGGGCGGTGCAGCCAGGCGAACTCTGATCGTCCCATCCTCCAGCAGTTCGACGATCTCATTGTGGCTGGCGCGCGGCGTCACACGCACTGCCAGAGCTGATCCTTTTTTGCCGTTATGTAAGTTGAATTTGCGATCAGACATGGTTCACCTCAGTGTCAGCAGCAAACGAACGATTATATTCCTGAGAACTTGAATAAGGATGAGCAAAACAAAGGGACTAAAATCCAATCCTCCGATGGGCGGCAGGATACGGCGGATCGGCGCCAGCATAGGTTCCACAAAACCATCAATCGCTCGCCGTACAGGATGATAGGGATCCATAAAATATGACAGGACAACGGCAATGATTACCAACCAGAACAATAATTGAAAAATGGCGCTGATAAAAAGAATTAAGATATCCATCAGACTTCAACCTCCAACTTGTATTTGCGTGCGCCTACGATCGCGGTTCCCACTCTGACAAGGGTCGCGCCCTCCTCGACTGCAACAGTGAAATCTGCACTCGTGCCCATCGAAAGCTCGTGCCAATCCGCCTGAGGAAACTGAGCCGCCAGATGGTCACGTAACAGCCTCAGGCGCAGGAAGAACCGCCGCGAGTCTTCCGGATTCGTTCCCAGCGGAGGCATCGTCATCAAACCCTGAACGCGCAAGTGGGGTAGATCAAGCAAGCCAGCAATCTCAGGCATGAATGCATCCCAGTGCGCTTCCTCCGACGCATCCCACCCCGACTTGCTTTCTTCCCCACCAACATTGAACTCGAGCAGGACCGGCAAAACATGGTTTCGTTCTGCAGCGAAACGGTCGAGGCGCTGCGCGAGCTTCAGACTATCGAGTGAGTGTAAAAGTGCAAAATGATCAGCCACAAGGCGGGCTTTCCGGCTCTGCACGTGACCGATCATGTGCCATTCTACACCACTTTGTTCGGCAAGAGATTGCATTTTTGTAACACCCTCTTCAGGATAGTTCTCCCCAAGAATGCGTATGCCGGCTTCAAGGACAGCCTGGACCACTTCGAGGGGCTGCGATTTCGTCACGACAACCAGTCGGATGTCCTTTGGGTCGCGGCCACCTTTGCGGGCAGCGTTCGCAATCTGGTCGAGGGTGGATTGATAGTTGTCACGGATCGAGGAGACGAGGTTGGGCATGAGGTAATTATAATCTCCCCGCTTCCACAAATTGCAGGTCACGCTTGGTCTCGACACCGGCACTTGCGCCCGGTGCAAGTGTACGAGCGAGACGCTGCGCGCACTCGCGCTACTCGACCACCGGTGCGCGAATTATTGCAGCGAGATCAATGCCCCGAAGCGGCCGGTGCGGCCTTTCTCGGCGCGATGCGAGAACCAGTCTTCGGTATGGCAGGCCGTGCAAATCTCAGACACCTCGATCTGGCACACGCCGGCACGTTCGAGGGAGAGACGATTGGCTTCCCACAAATTGAAATGGATCTTTCCGTGATGTGATTTGAGAAATAACTGAGCTTCGTCCCCATGCTTTTGCATAACCTGCAAAATGACATCCGCGCCGATCTCGTAATGGTCGGGACCGATCGAGGGACCGATCGCGGCCAGGATATCGGAGGGATGCGAGCCATAATTTTTCTTCATCGCCGCGACTGTGGTACTCGCCACGCCTCGCAGCGTACCCATCCAGCCCGCATGCGCCAGGGCGACCACCCCCTTGCGCGGGTCATGCAGCATGATCGGTACGCAATCTGCAAAGCGCATAAAGAGCGTGATGTCCGGCTGGTCCGTCAGGATGATATCCGCCTGACGATAGGGCTGCTCAGGGGGCCTGGGCGCTTGCGCGCAGACCGCCTCCACGCTATGGACTTGCCACACGTCAAAGATGGACTCAGGTGAGCAACCCAATGCCTGGAAGGAAAGTATTCGGTTCTCGTGGACACGCTCCAGGTCATCCCCGACGGTCCCGCCGACGTTCAGTGACCCCCAGGGATCCGGGCTGACGCCGCCACGACGCGTAAACAATGCATGGCGCGTCTGCAGCGTGTCGAATTGATAATAACGAATTCCGTTGTGCTGAATAAAAGCCATGACAGAGGCCCTCTAAAGAAAAGTTGGAAGAAACCCATTCATTGCGGCGAGTCTTGCGCGGGCAGGCCGTTTTGCCGAATGGATTCGAACTTTTTGATAAAGAACTGCCGCGTCTCTGCCATAGATTCCTCCATGTAAGGATAGGCAAACCAGGCAGTCGTCAGGCCGAAAAGCCCCCCAGTGAGCACGCGCAGGAACGGAGTGCTTTCACGATAAGGCAGAATGGATACAAGCCAGGACCACTCCATCTGGCTGAAAAGCTGGGAGAAGCCGTCCAGGCCGATCGGTCCGAGGCCGATCAAAAGCCACAGCATCCAATGCAGCGGCTTGATGCGGCGGCCTGTCAGGGTATAAACAAGGCCGAATAGCAGGATCGCGCCATAGATCGCCATGTCACGTTCACAGAGTGCCATTTTATAACCGACGGCCTCGTTACCTGTGAACTGGCGAGCCTGCAGGCGTGAATAGGCGCCCGGATTATCCAGATCTTCAAAACCGGTGACCTGCTCGAACGTTTTGACGTCCGAAATCCCCGCCTCCTGTAATGGATAATACGCCTGTTCCCCGAACAGGAAGAATGACCGAAACCCGAACTGGTGGCAGAGCGGCTTGTAGATGGTATAGATCACGTTGGCCGGGAGTGTCATGCCTGCATTCATCAATGCCGGCGCGAGGATGGGCAAGCTAAAGTACAACAGGATAAAAAGATTAACCGCTGCCAGATAATGTCGGGATATCCAGGCCATGAGGCGGTCGCCGCCGCTGATCTCCTGGCCGCGCCGGACGCGGTCATGATGGTCTTCACGCCCCAGCTTGTCGAGCTGGCCGCGCCGGTCACCCGCCGCGCCCAGGGTCATCATCAATTTTTGCTTATCGAACGGAGATTTGAGAGCGTAGGGTCCCACTTCAATCACAGGGATCTCGACCAGGTATTTCTTCTGGAGGGCAGGGTCGCTATCGATGTCAATTTCGACCAGCCGGTGCGGATATTGCGCCTGCAGTGATTGCAAGTCGGCTTTCGCCTGTTCACATAAGTGACAATCTTTACGCGTGTAGAGGGTAACAGTAAGCATTGAGCGTATCAAAACCTATATACCAAAATCAATCCAGAATTCCGAACCAAACCGCGCGCCGATCAACTCGAAAATACCGGCGAAAAGCAGGACGCCAATAATTACCAGGACGACTCCCATCGCAATCTCGATGTAATGCATCGCCTTGCCATATTTTCGCAAGGTAACGGAAACCCATCCAACCCCAAGAGCCGCGACCAAAAATGGAATTGCCAGCCCGGCCGAATAGGCCGAGAGCAGCGACATCCCGGTGGAGACCGAACCGCCATTGGCTGCAAACGTCAGGATCGTGCCGAGGACGGGTCCCACACAGGGCGCCCAGCCCGCGGAGAAGAAGATGCCCATCAGCGCCGAAGAGAGATAGCCCCACTTGCGGTCCGGCATTTTCTGGACCCGCGTATCGTATTCCAAAAACGGGATGCGGAACACGCCGATCATATGCAAACCAAAGATAATGACAACGATCCCGCCCACCTTCGCGAGAATGTAGCGCAGGTCGAAGAGCAGGCGCCCAAAGGCACCTGCCACAGCTCCAAATGTAATGAAGATGATGCTAAACCCAAGCACGAACGCCAGGCCGTGTGTAAACGTCACGAAGCGATTGTTCGCCGTCACCTCGCCGCCCACTGCTCGCCCGCCCAGATAACCAATGTACGCAGGCACCAGTGAAAACACACACGGGGACAGGAAGGACGCCACCCCGGCCAGAAACGCAAGCCCGAAACTTACCTGTGCAATTTCCATACAACTCCCTTCATCAATCGGACCCGGAAGGTCTCAAGACCTCCGGGCATCTGTGATCTAAAACGTAGTCTCCGTGGTGATCACGGTCGTGCCATGCTCCGGGAGAGACATACGCAATTCGCTTTGCGCCAGGGAAACATACGGAGTGGTCCAGCGGAAGATCCACTTCGCATCCTCGGGGGCGACATTGATGCAGCCATGTGAAACCTTCTCCCCAAAGGCGTTATGCCAGAAAGCGCCATGGATGGCAACCCCGTCTCCGCTGATGGCTGTCGACCACGGAACGGCAGGTGTCGAATAACCGGTCTGATAATTTCCAGCGGTCATGTTCAGTGAAATGATCTTCCAGTGCGTCAGCAGGGTCCCCACCGGGGTAGCAAGCTTATCGCTGATCTGTCCGTTCGCATCGTACTTGCGTCCGCTCGAAACGCGGCAAAAATAGACCTCGTTATTCCCTTCAAAACAGGATAACGTTTGATAATCCAGATTGACTGCGATCTTTTTCTCGTTTGGGTCCACGTCGGGATGGATCGGCGCCACATCCGCCTCTGTCAATATTTTGAACGCCGCGCCGTCCGCCCAGAAGTACTCACCGGAAGCGCCATAGCCATATCCGTGCCCATTGGCGTCCTCGTTCCAGCGGTATTCCGGAAAGCCATTCCCTGTGCGGATCTGGTCGATCCACACCACCTGGCCATAGTACAAACGCGGCGGGAAGTTGTAGTCGATATGATCCCGCAGCCATGGCGAGGCGACATTGCCCTCATGCGTCAGGTTGACATAGGGGACCGTTATTTCTGCCCAGAAACCATTCTGCCCGGCAGGCATTTCGGCAATTGGTGGATTGGGCAGGTTACGTGTGGGTTGCACCTGGAGAGCATAAATGAAGCCCTGGGGAGTTTCCACATAGCGCTGGTTGGGATGTCCAATCGCATTCCCGACCACCTGGCGCTTCCACTCCACCAGGGTGTCTGCGCCCAGTTTGGCGATGGACGTATTCAAATTTTCATCATTGGTCGGACGATTACGGAGATCGATCCCGTTATTCAGGACGCGCCCAATGATCTCGCTGGCGGGGAATTCGGGCAGCCGCTTGGGGCTCCACAGGTCTTCAAAGTAGGGCGCCCGGTACGGATGGAACGCCAGCGCCCCCAGACTCACACCTGCAATTTTAAGAAAGTCACGACGAGAGAGATTTCGATTCATTATTGTCACCATGCAATGTCGTTGCGAGCCAAGCGAAGCAACCTTCCCGGAATACGGAAGTATCTGGTATTAGGAGATTGCTTCGTCGGGTTTCGACGCTCCGCGTCTCAACCCTCCTCGCAACGACATGAGATGTGTTAAGGATACCTGCAAATAAGGTGCTAGTCAACGCCACAATAAGAAGCGCTTAATCTTTAAAGAATTTTTTGAGGGCGCGCAGGCAGGTAACGCTGACTTTATGTCCCACTTCATCCTCACAGTAGGTGACCTGCGCGCCGGCCTGTTCCAGGATTTCCACCGCAGCCCGGGCACGCTCGATCGTCACCGTTTGATCTTTCGTTCCATGGATCACCATAAAAGGCATCCCGTCCAATGGACGCTGTGCGGCAAGTCCCTCCAACCCGCCCGGGACAAACCCGGCCAGCATGCCGGCCTTGCGGATCCGCTCCGGATGGAGGAATGCCAGCGCACTGGACATCGCCGCGCCCTGGCTGAATCCCATGACATCGAAGACGCGCGCGTCCAGCCCAGCCGAGGCGGCATACTCGTCCACGAAGCGGATCAACGCCTCAGCCGCGGCGCGCAGCTGGTCGAGGTCGGGCTCGTCCAGGCTTTCGAACTCGGGCGGGCGCCAGGAATAGCCGCCCTGCGCCGCGACGTGAGGCGCGCGCGGCGCGACGATCCAGTACGCAGCCGGCAGGTCGCGCGCAAAGACCCACATCGAGTTTTCGTCGCCGGTCAGGCCGTGGACCAGGAGCAGCAGCCGGGGAGAAGCCTCCGATGATTCCCGGACCCGCAGCGTCCAATCGTTGAAGGAGACCAGGGAGGTGTCATTTAGGTCGGGCACGTTTGAGGATCCATTCCATACCT
>Ga0105098_10000414_pt1 | contig 14448 bp, 19 predicted proteins | sample PPLLak21cMay2015_FD_79137 | JGI IMG/M metagenome (GOLD analysis project Ga0105098, IMG submission 79137) | Freshwater sediment microbial communities from Prairie Pothole Lake near Jamestown, North Dakota, USA - PPLs Lake P7 Core (1) Depth... | ecosystem: Environmental > Aquatic > Freshwater >... | reverse complement strand
GTGTCGAAGCCCCGCTAAAAAAACCCCCCCTATCGGCATTTTTGCCGTTTTTGCCACTTTTGGCGTTTTGGCGGTTTATACCGCCTTTAGCACTATTACACCGAAAACATAAACATTGAAGATTATTTTCGTCGTCTCCACCCCCAAGACTACGGGCAATGATGTGGTCAACCGTGTTGCCTTCAAGACCGCATGCCTGACAAGTGTAAGCGTCGCGTTCAAGTATCCGTTGTCTGATCTTGCGCCAACGTGCAGTGCTACCAGTGTCCCGCAGTGCACTTGCCATTAGTAGTAATTCCTTTTGATGTGGAAAGCCCAAGCCTTGCATGGCGTTTCATAACGAACTGTGATGTATTTGATTGTAGCGTCTATCTGTCTAAATGGGTCAAGGTCACGATAGTGCTTCGATCTCATCTGACCCAAACCAAAATGCGAACCATTCTTGGCACGATACGACCAACGACTTTCCTTTGTAATGATCTTGTTGAAACACTGGAACTCTTTGTAATCCAGCAGTCTTGAATGTGCATAGAGTTTCAAGTGATCTATTGAATAGTTAGCCGCTGAAGCATGGTTTGCCCCTATCGGTGCGATTAGGCTAGCGATTAACAACAACCTTTGAAGTCTTTTTTTATCTATCTTTTTCTTTTCAAGATTATTTGAAAGAACTTCATTCTTGTTTAAATCCCTAAAATCGGGGTGTTTGTTGTATGCGTCAAGCGTACAGCATGCAGTCAAGTGTTTAATAACTTCCCGCATGGGCTTGGGCGTGTCCCACACCTTTTGCACCCATGTGGATAAAGCCTGTGGATAACTATTCACTAAGCGCACCACACCATTCTGCTTTAATCAGGTCGAATTTCTCGACGCAATAAACACAATGTGCCCGAAGCATTGGAACACTTTGCACCATGTAAGGTTCGAAACCCTTGCATAAACCAAATCTATGTCGAAGTTTCATTGATGACCCCAACCTTCGCCCTTGAATGAAATGCCAAAAGTTGAGTACCTTCGGCTCATGTTTGTCCCGCAGCAGATTGGCTGGTTTTCGTCGTGGATTGACTTATCCACCTCAACACGGATTTTGCACACCGTGCATTCAAACTCATAGATTGGCATTTGAACTCCCTATTTGTGCAACCCCCATGACTTCGCACTTGGTGCATTGAATCACTTCCACACCTTCGGGAAGGTTGTCGGTAATCCTGTGAATCAACTGTTTTGTGACCTTCTTGCATTTTCGGCATTCAAACTGCACTGTGTCCATAATTGCTTCTCCGTAAATTCTCGATCGGTTGAAGGTTTATTTGTGTGACCCACCAGTTAGGTTGCTTCGAATGACGGTACTTGGGACGTTTTGCCATAGCAATGGGAATCCAGCCCGCTATGAAATAATTGGGAGATTCACCAGTCACCAAAATTGCCACGTCATTTGGTCGATCGTATTCGTGAACAACTAAATGACCGGCAACGTACTTAGTCCAACGAATTTCAAAGTGACTGCCAACGTCGGCTTTTACTTTGTATTTGTTTTCGTACGGGTTGAAAGGTAGATCAAGGTATTTTGCAACAACCCATTCACTGCCAATGCTTTGTGCGTCTTGGGCAATAAGGTCATGGAACGATTTATCCATTGAGTACCCGCCTTCACGGGTTTGCCAATAGTCGTTGTTATCTTTTGCCAATTCCAATGCAGCCTTATGGCAGACAAATTCCTCTGCACGCGTCAATGTCATTTTCATCTGCAACCCGCGCAAAACCAGATTATCTTTTCGCCACGATCATAGCCCTTTTGGTAGCCGAATGCGTCAAACTTTGTCAGCATTGAACACTTGTCGCATTGCTCGACTTTGTATTCTGCGATCACTTCACCGTTTTCCATAAGTTTTGCAGTCATGGTTTGCGGATAAATGATTTCAATAAAGTCGCTCATACTTGGGGTTCCCATTTTCCAGTTGATCGCAAAACGTACCAACGCGGTGTGCATTGGGTTGCCTTTGTGCGCTCGGTGCAAAAGTAACCGCCCCATGACTTCGGTGCGCCTTCATGTGATTGTTTCCAGATCATGTGCCCATGACTGCACTGCGGTGCTTCCTTGACCAATTCACCACCCAATTGCTTGGCAATTTCGTCCATTGATGAACCCAGTGACGGAATGCCCGATTGCTCGGCTTCGGCTGCGGTTTTGTAACTTGGGACGTCACCAAATTTTGTCGTCCAGTAATCGGTCGAATCAGTATTTGCAACCTTCGCCGTTGTCTTTTCAACCTGTTCCATGACTTCTTTTGTGCTGCGTTCCGCACCACCCATGACCAACTGCTGAACGCGCATAATTGCCGAAGTTACTGTGTCCTCAACGAACCAGCGTTTCATGTTGGGTTGGTAGGCTGCTTGGTAACCGTAGGCATAATCGACACCTGCTGGCTTTTCGTCTGTGTCTTTACGCCACGCCTTTGCTTCAACAAGGACATAACCCTTTTCGGCACTAAATTCAACAATGCGGGTTTCAATGCAGCCAAGCGGGTAAGTTGCCAGCCAGCGTTCCAGTCTTTCGCGTGACGCTTCGTAATTGTCTAGGAATCCCATTAGTTGACCGCCTTGTTTGCAGCGTGGCGAATCATTGCCTTACGTCGTGCCATGCCTTCGCGCTTGCCCTCTTTAAAGCCTTTTGCGTAACCCGCAGCCGCTGAAATCACCATAAGAATGATCGCAAGCACCAAACGCTGCAATGTCTCTGGGTCAAGTAAATCAAGTACCATTTTGAATTCTCCCGATTCTTGGCGGTAGGACTACCACCTGAACTCAGGGTGACGCATGAACAACGCGCGGTCAAGAACCTTGCGTGTTTGTCGGCGTGTCGGTGGGCTTTTGCTTTGATTTCAGTCCATTGCCAGCAAGCACGCCACCCAATGAACCAGTCAGGAAAATTGCCAGTGTTTTCAATAAATCAATAAAGGCTGCGTCGTTGGGTGCTTGCGCCCCGATTGGTTGCGTAACAAAAATCAGCGCATAGGTTATGCCTACGGTGACGATCAAAAAAACCGCTGCAAGCGTTGAACCAATAATCAAAATGAGTTGCGCGTGAACATCTTCTGGTGCTCTACGGCGTGCGGGTTTCTCGTGTTGAGAATCCAAGTATGTCGTCAGTACACGTTCCAGTGGGGACGCATTCTGGTTTCTTGCATTCTGGCTTCGACCAGTTTTCAAATTCTTGGCACTCATAACGCACCCAGCCGTCATAGCCGCAAGCAGACATGGTTAGTGCAAGTGCCCAAACCAACCATGCTGCCGCGACTTTTCGGGCTACTTCCCCGTTAACCCGAAACTCTTATCCTGCGGGTTTAACCAACGCAAGATCACTGGTGCTACCGCTGCAACACCTGCCATTGCTAGTGTCTTAGGGTCAGTCACTCCCGCCAAATAAAGCGCAAGTGCTGCTGCCATAAATGAGCGCGCCCACGACGCTGCTAGGGCTTTGGCTTTGTCCATTTTTTTGTCTCCTTCTTTGGTTTGTCTCCCGAAGTTGGAACTGCAACCGTTGGGAATTCGCCCTGATACGGAACGAACTTTGGAATTCCAAACCCGACGATCTCTTTTCCTGCCCCGTACGAACGAACCTTCACCATGACCATTCCGCCATTGCGTTGGTCGCCTGTCCCGCTGGTGTTGCCTTCGATCGTTAAGCAAGTCTTTGTGTCAATTAGTCCGACAACAATGCCAATGTGTGAAATGCGATCTATGCCGTCATGCGGAAAATCCATAAATGCCAGATAACCCAATTGCGGCATAGTTGACCAACGCTGCAATTCTTTCAATTTATGTGCCCCTGCTGCCGTGCTTACGACGTTTGGAATTTTGATTCCCGATTGGGCTGCACACCAATTGACAAAACTTCCACACCACGGCAAACCGTCAGCCTTCATAAATTTGCCGTACTTTGTTAGGTTGTCGCCTTCCTCAACCGTGCCAATTTCAGCCGCTGCGACTTCGATCAGCCGTGCATTTGTGCCATCTGGGTAGGTCATGAAAGCAATGCCGCTACTTCGTCAGCCGTCAAACCTAGTTTTGCAAGCACCGCAGTTTTTTCAGCCGCTTTTGTTTCCGCTTCGGCAAGTGCCGCGGCGCGTGTTTTTTCAAAATCTAAACGAGTTTTTGTTTCCGCAGCGGTTTCGTCTCGTTCAGTAATAATTTCTTCACCTGTTGCAGCGTTAAATTCTTTTTCTATGATTTTCATTTTATCCCCTTATGCCGTTGTATAAACCCAGATTTTGCCAGCGTCAAAATTGCCGTTATCAGATACAAACGACACTGATGAAATGGCACTTGATCCTGTATAAAGTCCGCCGACAAATCTTTGTTCGCCGTTTATTGATCCGCTAACTTGATCAGTACCCATTGCGCCCCAATAAGTTTTTACACCTGAAGCATTTGCGCCTGAAATAAATAAATAACCTGTAAGCGCGCAGCCAGCATTGTTGCCTGAACTTGAAATTTGGACGCTTGTTATGTTTAGTCTAGGTTGCGCAGTAAAAATTCCTGCCGAATAAGTAGTTGGTGCGTAACTTTCGACAGAAAAATTATTGTAATTTGCACCCGAATCGGTATTGAATCTAAAAGTGCCAGAAAATCCTGCATTAGTTGTTGAAGCACCTGAAATGCCAATTAAAATGCCGTCTGCACCGCTAATTCCGCTGACTGTAATTGTGGAAGCAGCAGTTAAGTTTGTGCCACCTGCATTTAATAATGACCAATTTTTGCCACCGCCAGCCGGCGCAGCCCATGAAGGTACACCACCAGCAACAGTCAAAACATCGCCAGTTGAACCAATGCCTAATCGTGCCGGTGTCGATCCGCTTGATGAATAGATCGTGTCACCGGTTGTGGTCATTGGATTGGTCATGCCGGTGGCATCAGTCACCCATTTGAAATCCATGTCTGTATCGCTATTTTTTGCCAAGACTTGATTGGTGGTGCCGCCTTTGAGATCAACAAGTGCTGTGTCAACGGCTTGTCCAAAGACCTCAAAATCTGCTGGCAGGTCGGTGACTAAATCACTCGACGTCGGCATTTGCCAGCCAAAGTTGCTCGTAGGGTTTGCCATGTTTTCTCCTTTTCTAAGCCACTATTGTGGCATTTGCCCAGTCTAAAGTCGGCGACACGCTTGCCCATGTTTCGGTAATCGGTACGTCATTCCAACGCATTGCCTGTAATGAGTAGGCAAGCGGTGAAAGCAACAAGGTCACCGAAAGTTGATTGTACGACGCCTGAAATCCCCAACCTTCGACGAAGCCTTGAAATGTTCCCGAATTCATGTTTGCCGGTAAGTTGTTAAGGCTAATCGCTTCGCCCATAAAAACGTTCAAAAGGTTGTCGCGGTCAGCGTCGTCAATTTCAGGGTTTGTAAGATCAAAGGAAATTTGGCTAAAAATAGGTTGCGGGTTGGCGCGTAATGATAAATAAAACCCAGCCTGTGCGCTCGCGTCTCCCGCGTCATGCAATGTTGTCGTAATGATTTGTGCAAGATTGCCATAGATTGCAATTGAGGCTGGGTCACTGTCCGAAACGTCGTTTTGACTGTTTGCGCCGTACAAAATAGTTATGGCATTTCGTACGTCACCCACGCGGGTTTCAATTCGAAGTCCAGCGGCGCGGGCGTGATTAGCGTCAAGATCGACGTAACCGTTGGCGGCAAGGTATTGGGTGCGGTGGGTTGAATCCGCGTAGCCAATACGCCCGAGACTGTCCTCATAAATGTAGCCAAGCCCTGAAGTCGCCAATGCTGCAACTAGCGAATAAACGTCGATTGGGTCTGACCCACCACCACGCGCCGATAGATCATAATTTCCCGGGCGGTCGATTTCACCTAACCCATTGTTTTCAGCCGTCGCCCATGTCGTGCCCGCTGGTGTGTAAGTACCCCATGTGACCGACCCAGCGACCTGCGCCCATGAATTGAACAATACTGATTGTAAAACTTCATAGATTTGATCGCCGTCAAAATCCCGTGCAAGAGCGTCTGTAAAAATTACTTTTGGCAAACGTGCCAATGCGCCCAATGCAGTGATCGAATAGGTCTGGGTGAACGTTGTCGAACCTACGTCACGCACTTCCAAACCAATGTCAACAACGTTGCCACCAAAAATTGAAACAAAGGCGTTAGACGTGTCTTTAATTCGAACCGAAATTGTTGAATTGATCGAAACTGGAATTGTGCTTTGTGAAATGTCAATAAGTTGAAGGTTGACGTAACCCGCTTGGGCTTGTTCGTAAATGTTTGTCCGACCACTCCGAATGGTCAGATTGGCTAAAACGGCGTCGGTGTATTCAACGCCGTCAATTTCAACTAGCCAAACGGGATTCCATTGGGTCATAGCGCAACAAGATTTCCAGCACCGCCCGTGCCACGGTATGCCGAACTATTAAGGGTTTCAACAATTGTGCGGGCAGTGCCTTCCTTATCGAACGCACCCGTTACGTTTAAGTTGATTGTCGTTCCACTTGTTCGTTCTTCAGCCATTCGGAAACGCCCAACGTCGAATGAACCACTGACGACGTTTGCAGTTGCAGCAGCGGCAGTTGCAGCGACAGTTGAAGCAGCACTTATTCCAGCCGTGCTTGGAACTGTAATCGTTGGAAGCGTCGTTGGTGTAACCCCACCACCACCAGTTGTCCCACCCGTAGAAAATGATTGACCATTTGGCATTGTGCCTGAAAAACCAGCAGTACTGCCTGACGCTAAACCAGCAGTTGAAACGTCGCCTTTACCCGCCAACGCATTGGCAGCCGATAAAACGCCCGCAGCAAGTGCAACTGCGCCCACGCCCAACAATGGGTTTAAAGCAAACGCCGAAGCAACACCAGCAACGATCGCCGAAGCCTTCAATAAATTGTAAGCCTTAATTAAACTGGTGATCAAAACAATTGTGCCCTGCACTGCCGCAGCAATTTTGGAAACAACAAAAACCGTCGCTAAAACGGCAGCGACTGCGATCAATTCATCTTTTAAGCCAACAACAATTTCAATGACTTTTCTAACCCGTTCACCCCAAGCCCGGGCAGCAATTTCAGATTCCGTAAGACTTTCGTTGACGCCGTCTTTACCCGTCAAACCGTTTGCAAATTCTTTAATTAAAGGAATGATGTTTTCAGAAAATGCCGTTGCCAATTCCAGCACGATTGGCAACAATGCTTCACCAATGACCAATTTTGTGTTTTCTAATTCAGCACTAAGGATTTTGGTCTGGTTGGCTAAGCCGTCCGACGTACGGGCGAAGTCACCCTGCGCCGCCGTTGTTTGTTCGTAAATGACCTTTTGAGCAGCCAGCACCTTTTGTTGCGGTGTTAGCGCGTTTTTGGTCGTGCTAATCAAGCCTAATTCAAGGGCTGCATTTTTAAGTGTTGCGTCGTCTAGTAAAACACCGAATCGGCGTAGCGGTTCTGCTTCACCGCGCAAGGCTGAACCAATGGCGTTAATTGCTTCGTCTTGGGAAACGTTGTTGAAGGAAGCAAGATCGGCAGCCAATGAAACGAATCCTGTTGAGAATTCAGTTAGTGCGACACCGCTAAGCCCAGCGGATTTGCCGAAGATAGCAAAATTTGCAGCCGCGTCCAATGCCTGTTGTTTTGTTTGTCCCAAAGATTGTGCAGCACCTTCAGCAAACTTTTCAATTTCTTTTGCCGAATCACCAAACAAGACGCCGACTTTTGAAATAGTTTCGCCTAGATCGGAAGCGGCTTTGATTGAATCGATTGCGAGTTTGCCAGCAAACACCACTGCGGCAGCCGTAGCCACTTTGAACGCGGTCGTGATTTTGTCGCTGAAACCCTGTAACTTTCCTGTGAAACTGGAAACGTCTTGTTCGCCAGTTTTTAAAGATTTATTGAGTTTGTCAACGTCTGCCAAAATGGAAAGTTTAAGGGTGCGACTTCGATCAGCCATTAGTTGAACTCCTTAACTATTTCGTCAAACGATTGTTCCCAACGTTTTACGATTTCAGGCTGAACGCTTCGAAGCGTTGGATAAATAAACCAACCGCGCGAACCGCGACCTTCACGACCTGACCAAACTGGAAATTGCTTATAGCGGTTTGAACCGAATTCATAACCGCCCCACAATTGTTGCGTTGTTCCGCCACCGCTTAACTTTTGACTAGCAAAACCAAAAGAGATTTCGCCAATTTTTGACGACTTTGAAACCTTTGAACCCTGTGCAATTTTCGGTGCAACCCTGTTTTTCGAATTTAAAGCCGCACTGATAATTTTGCCACGAACAAAATCAGCAAGTTTTGAAGTTTGTGTTCGGGCTTGGTTTGTTGCTTCCTCGTCCATTGCTTTGAAAGAACGAAGAATGGCGCGCAATTCGGCTTTGTCATAACTGATCGCTTCAGTCGCCATTTCCCCGCCTTTCCAAAATTTCAATGACCGTCAGAATGTCCTCTGCACTTTCGAAATCGTTTGGGTGTAGCCCCGTTTGAAGGGCTACTTCCCAAACTATTCGGCTAAGACTTCCGACTGGATAACTTTTGGGTTTGCTTCACCGACACTCACGTCAGCAATGGTTTCAGTCCAAACCTCTAGGGTCTTGATTGGCTTACCCGCTGCTTCACGCTTCATTGCATAGTAAGCAAGAAAAACAAGATCGGAAATTCCGATTTTGTCTTGCGCCTGTGCAATTGTGTTGCCTGTGTGCTTTTCCCAACGAACCCATTCAGGGGGTGCAGCAACAAATGTTGCTTGCTCTCCACTGGTGAACTCGATCGTAATTGGTAGTTTCATTTTGTCTCCCGATTGTTTGTGTTAGAACGCTTCGGCTGGAACGCCGATAACGGTGAACGATAGTGACACGGTTTGCGCGTCTGGTGCAGTACCGCCCGCGCTTGGGAACGCTGGCAGAATTTGGAACGTAAATGTTGCGCCGCTTGTTGCAGTCAACACTGTTGAAATTCCTGTGTTTGGTGCTGATTCAGTTGCATTCCATAGACCCTCGCAAAGTGAACCAGTTGCGCCCCAGTCTGCAAGCATTTCGACGTCGAACGAAAACTGGTCATCAATGTGACGGTAGACCTTGCCGTCTAAAGTTTGGTACGTTTCAATTGTTGGGCTATTAGATAGAACCGCGCTTGTTGCTTGGGCGTCGTAATTATTGCCACCAATAGTAAAGGTGACGTCGCGCCCAGTTATTACTGTTGTTGGCATTTTTACTCCTTAGATTGTCTGTGTGTAGTAGGTTGAAACGTTAATGTCTGCGACGAGCATTGGTGATTGACCCACTTCAAGCACCGTTGGCTTCTCTACGACGCCAACAACGTATCCCGCTGGCATTGCAGCGAGAATTCCTATGATTAGTTTTTCCAGATTGTCTAGTGAACCTGCATTGCTATTTGACGCAACAATTGCGGTGATCGCAAAATTGATTTTGATTTTGACTGCCGTTTTGCCGATAAGTACGACTTCGCAATAAGGTGAATCTGGGACGACCACGATCGCTGGGGGGATTGGCGATTCTGGAACGCTTGGGTAAATGTTTGCCGCTAGTGATGAAAACGCGTTGGCTAAGGCTGAACGGGTTTCGGCAATTGAGTTGGCTGGCATTACTGGACGACCGTTTCAACGTCTAAAAATGGCATAAGCAGTGTTGAAACACGGTTGGTAAGGCTACGACCCATGCGGTATGGCGTTGAAGTGAAATCAACGCCTTCGATCTGTCCACCCGCTGCGACGCGTGACTGGAAAACTTCAACGCTGACTGCAAGCACGGCTGATTCGATTGGTGCACTGTTGGCATAGATTTCAGCGGCTGAATAACCTGAAAGTGTTGCCGTGCCCGTTGGGATTATGTCTCGCAATGTTACGTCGGCATTTGTACGCGCTGCGGTAAATGAATACGTCGTTACGTCGATCACTGTGACGGTTGCTGAAAAGGGTGAAGGTAATCCAGCAACTACGACTGATTGACCCGCAACAAAATGGTGTTCGCGCTCTGTGTAATACGTTGCGACGTTTGATTTCAATTCGTAAGCGTTGACCGCAGATGTGTTTGCGACCAGCATGGGCAAAATGACCGCTTCTGCGGTGTTGATAATTTCGTCAAGATAACTGTCTGGGTAAAGTGAAACGGAAACGCCAAGTACGTTTCGCAGTTGCTGCGTTGACACAATGCTTGGCATTTCCGTTCCTCTCGACTGCTGCGCTACGTTCGGGAGTGACCGTAGCGCATGATTAGTTTTTTGTTAGATTGTCTTATCGTTACGGAAAGCACCATTAGGAAGTTTGATTGCAGTTGCACCGAATGAATAAAGACCAACGGTGATTGAACCGTCTGCGGTTGATTCTGAACGCAACTGGAAATTAGTTGATTCATACCATGTGTAAGCGTCTGGGTTGACGATAATCATTGAACCGTCGTCTGAACCCGCTGGTGCTGAGAAGTCAGCATAAAGGTCAAGACCCGCAACGTTTCCACGAAGTGAATCTGGACGAAGCGCACCACCCGCATTTTGCGGTTGGCTTGCCATGTAAATTGGTCTTCCTGCGTCGTTGAGTGACATTGTGTTTGCCCACTGGCTTGCACCCATGATGATGTTGCGCGCAAAGCCCTGTGTATTTGTGTAAACCGTTGCAGCACCGCGTGAAACGAATCCAAGCAATTCAGACGCCGTTGGAAGTGCATTCAATGCCGTTCCGTCGATTGCAGCGTTTGCGACAAGGATTCCACTGACGTATGCATTCTGCGACTTTGCTAATGCTGCAACCATGTTGCGAAGCAATTCGTCAAAGAATAATGGTGAAGAACGCTCTAACAATTCAACGCTGAATTTTTGTTGTCCGGCAAACTTAACTACTGGAACTGAAAGGAATGAACTTTCTTGGTCAGTATTTGAGAACGCTACTGTTTCAGCCGTTACTGCAACTGTTGGCATTGCGTCAATGCGTGGAATTTCAAAAGTCATTCCAGCGTCAGGCAATGTACCGCGAGAGATCGCGTCAATGCTTGGACGAATTGTGTTGCCCAAACCATTGATGATTTCAGTCAACTGACGTGTTGGAACAAGTCCAGCGTTGTCAGTTGTTGTTGCACCATTGTTTGCTGCGTGAACGTAGTCGCGCGCGTCAAGATCGCCCATTGATGAACGAATTGTGTTTTCTAGGTACTTTGCAGCAGTGACTTCAATGCGTGGCTTTGTTGTAAAGCCGCCCACCTTTGGTCGTGCTGACGCAGTGATTGTTTCTGCGGCTTCTACCGTCTCGACGGCTTCCGCTTGTGTGACGGTGTTGTCCACTTCGTCTCCTTCTGTTGTTGGTGTTTCTTCAGGTTCAATTGTTGAATCTGAAACTTCATTTTCGTCAGCAGTTGTTGCGGCGACTGATTCGACGCGGGCTGAACGAATTGCTGGCTCTGACGTCAATGCGACACCAGTTAACTCACCTTTTAAAATGCGAACTGTTCCGTCTTTAAGTGTTTCGTATTCGTCAAATGAAACTTCTACACTAAATCCGTCACGCATTCCTGTGCTTGCTTCAACCAAACTGTCATTGCCCGCAGTTGTTTCCACGATTTTAAAAACGGCTTCAATTCCTGAATTGTCGCTTGTCATACTCAATGTTGACCCAATTCTGCGGGTACGGTCATGTTCAAGGTTGAGCAAAACGGGTGTTGGTTCGATTGAACCAGCAGCAAATTGAACTTTGCCAATTGAAGCACTGCCAGTTTCTTCGAACGTAACAATGCGACCGGTGATTGTGCGACGGTTGGAATCTGCCGCCGTTATTTGCATTGGTGTGATCACTTTTTTCATAGCAGCATGTCCTCTTCTTCGCGAATTTCGTCGATCGACATTGCGCCGATACGATTTAAGATTTCATAAACTTGCGCGCGCTCGTATGGATTGCCACGAAGGAAGTCGTCTAAATCAAACGACACGCGATTTCCTGCTGGTGTGAAATCCGCAAAAGATAAACGTTGTTCAATTATTGACATGTAATTTCTAAACGCGAAATCCACCAAGTCACGTCGTTTGTCCAATGCGTTGGAATAGGTGAAGGTCGATTGCTGCGAATCTGTAAAATACGCGGGCAAACCTGCTGCGCGGCTTAATTCAAGTGCCAAGTAGTTACGCGCTTCATTTAACTGTAAATTCTTTGGGTCGTATCCAATTGTTGAAAGATCAACGTCGGCGTTTAAGTAAATGACCGATTTTTTTGCACGGTTACGAATTGCACCCAATAACTTTGAAACACGATCGGCTGGCAATGATGTGCCATTTGATTTCAAAACCATTTGCGGAATTGGGTCTGCGGCGAAATCTAATGCGGCACGTTCCAACGCAGCAGCGGCGCGGATTGTGCGACCTGCACGATTTAGCAAACCTTCTTGCGCGCCAGCGAACACGACCAAATTGGTTGGGTCAACATAAGACCCGTCGATTGAATAAGAAACGATTTCCGTTCCAATGCCATTTGTTTGAATTGTTACGCGCTCTGGTGCAACACGTTCCATTGCACGAATTTTTCCTGTGTCTGCGTAGCGTTCCATAACGTACGCATAAGCACTTGGAAAAAAGAACAAGTCGGAAATAACCCACGACCAAAATGTTGTCCCCGGAATTCTTGGGTCAGGCTGATTGATAACGCGTGGCTGCGAAACTCTTTCTCCTGTTGCTTCATTGCGTGTGTGCATAGGTAAAGACGCAACTGTTTGAATAATTCCAAGTGAACGTGCGATTGTTGGAATTGTCATTGCTTCGGAACGAATTGCGCTAGTTACACCAGAAAAGAAAAGTTGTCCCTGTTCTGGGTAATACGGCGCAATTGCAGCAGCGTCCACCGAAGCGGCAGTGACGGCTGCCTTCGGCTTCGGCGGAACGAATAAATCAAATAAACCCATGTCCAAATTGTGTCAGGCTTATACGATCAACCAACCATGATGTCAAGATCATTGTCTGGGCGTGTCGCAAAGTGTGTCGCAAGCGCAACTGCCACTGCACCGCAAACGACGGATTGTGACGCCCGCCTTCCAATGACCCACCCCCCGTCACCACGACGCAATTGCACCGCAGCCAAGACTTCTTCGGAAAGTTGGCTTTGCCCTCTGTGTTTCAAACGACCACTATTGATCGCCGACAACATTTCGTCACACGCTTGCGGATAGGCGCTGTCCATGTCAAAGACGGCGATTCCAGCGGGTGCAAGGCGGGCTGCCACTGCCCCACTTGTCTTGCGACTGTAAAGGACGTATTCGGTTGGATACTTGCGGGCATAGTCTGCCAATTCGTTCGCAATTGCTTTGTCGTCTAACTGCAACTCATTTGACCAAGTGTGAAGCAATTTGACCACGAAGTTTTCTGAACCAAGTTTTTGCGCCCCAATAAGACTTGCGTGTCTACGATCTGGTGAAAGATCGATTGCTAGCCACGTCAACTTGTCTGGGTCAAGGTCAACGGTTTTGTCAAGACAATTGCCCCAACTGGCAGAATCGACGGCACTATTTATTGCGACTACCCACCTACACAATACCTCGGTCATAACTACGTCAGGCGGGTCATTTAAAACCGATTTGATGTTGTCAGGGTGGAACAAGTAGCCCATTGAGGGATTTGAGTGTCTAGCGTTCTCAACGCTCATTTCGTCAGTTGGTGCTGACCATTCAAAATAACCAATGTCATCTTCAACCCCAGCAATTGAAGCCAACGCCCTATCGCGGAAAGAATTCAAAACTATGCTTGCGGAATCACCAGCGTTGGTATACGCCATAACCATTGGGTTCGCCGCCGCCATAAGGGTATAGCGAAGTGACGCAAACGATTCAATGTCGCTCATTTCGCGTAATTCGTCCAAATGAATTGTTGAAGGGCGACTTACGCCGCGAGCAGCCGAACCACCAGCACGCACAATAAAGCGATTGCCAGTCATAGTCTCGATTTCCTCGCCGCCATGTTGCCAACGTATCTTCTTGACCTGTTTTGCCAAATTGTCATTGCCTTCGATCATTTGAACCATTGCACGGAACTGTTCAAGTGAAGTCGAAAGACGGTGGGCTGAACCAATTTGCAGTTTTTCGTCCCACAGGAAAAGACCACCCATGATTCTAATTAACTGCAAAAATGATTTTCCTTGTTGGCGGGCTACGACGATTGTATTCACTGGGGTAGCCCAGCGACCGTCGGGCTTGACTTTGTGCGTGTGGATAAGCGCAAATTTCTGCCATTCCATGAGTTCTATGCCCAAACTGCTGGCAAGATCGATCAATTCGCCCCCGCGTGAGGGTAAATCGTTCAATGGCGTGTGGATTCTGGGCGTTTGGACGCCAAATAGCGTGTTTTTGCCTTCTGTGTCCCTACCCATTTCCGTTTGCAGCCGTTCTAAGCCTTCTTTAGTCGGTTGCTGACCTTCTATGACCTTCTCAGTCATTTTCGTGGCTCTTTGAATCGTTTTTGGGGGAATGTAATACAG
>Ga0105098_10000413_pt1 | contig 14468 bp, 11 predicted proteins | sample PPLLak21cMay2015_FD_79137 | JGI IMG/M metagenome (GOLD analysis project Ga0105098, IMG submission 79137) | Freshwater sediment microbial communities from Prairie Pothole Lake near Jamestown, North Dakota, USA - PPLs Lake P7 Core (1) Depth... | ecosystem: Environmental > Aquatic > Freshwater >... | reverse complement strand
TGGAGCCGAAAGCGACGGCCAGGGCAAAACTGGGCGTGAACGGCCAGTGGATCAACGTGCAGGATCCGAAGGGCGATCAGGGATACGTGGCCGCATGGTATGTTGCCGACACAAAGAGCCAGCCCGCCGCTGTCACCGTTGCCGCGAAGGCCCCGGCAGCCGTTAGACCCGCGGCCGCTACCGCGCCAGCCGTCAAGCTGCCTGCGGGCGCCCTGGCTTTTGTTCCCACCGAAGAACTTTCCTTCCGCACCCAGCCGGTCATTGCGCCCGAGACGTTGATCCGCCGCATCCCCACGACAGAGCAGGTCGTTAGCATAGAACCCGCCAACCAGGCGATCCCAAAAGTCGGTGTGACCGGACAATGGCTCAAAGTGCGCGATGCTTCGAATAAGGTCGGGTATGTGGCGGCCTGGTACGTCAAATATGCCAGCGGCTCGACCGCGCAACAGCCTGCCACGGCAGCTCCCGCGGCTGCCAGTAATGGCGGCGCTGTGAAAGTCAAAGCCACCGCCGAAGGGATCGCTCTCCGCAAGCAGCCGATCGTCAGCGATGCCACGTTGATCAAGCGCCTGCCGCTTGGCGCCGAGTTCGTCGTCCTCGAGCCGAACGTCGACACAAAGATCGGTAAGAACGATCAGTGGCTCAAAGTCAAGGATCCCACCGGTGCTGAAGGGTTCGTCGCTGCCTGGTTCGTTGCCCGCTAAACAGGAAAAACATGACAGACACAACGCAGGGCGCAAACGGGAGGGTCTTTATCTCCTACTCGCGCAAGGATAAAGCGTTCGTCCAACAACTACACACCGCGCTCGATGGAGCCGGTGTCCAGGCCTGGGTGGATTGGGAAGGCATTGAACTGGCATCCGACTGGATGGCAACCATCACCAACGCCATCCAGGGCACGGATGCCTTTTTGTTTGTGATCAGCCCGGATTCACTTCACTCCAGGGTTTGTGCGGATGAGCTCTGCCTTGGGCTCCAGCTCAACAAGAAGCTGATCCCCATCCTGTATCGCGAGCCAGACAAGGGCACGCCGATGCACGAAAAACTCGCCGCCACGAACTGGGTCTACCTGCGCCAGGAAGATAACTTCGCAGGGACGCTTCCAAAGCTCGTCGAATCCATCAACACCGACCTGGACTGGGTCCGCCAGCACACACAGCTTTTGGGGCAGGCGGCGGAATGGGAAAAGAAAAACAAGGACAGCAGTTTTCTGCTGAACGGGGTCGAGCTGGCAGATGCCGAACGCTGGATGACCGAGGCTTCCGGCAAGGCCAACCGCCAGGTCCTGCCACTGCAGGCGGAATACATCAGCGCCAGCCGCAAAGCCGCTGACCGGCGCCAGCGCCTGGTCCTGGCGGGCGTGTCATTTGCCCTGGTACTCAGCATCGTCCTGAGCATTTTTGCCTTGCTCGCACGTAGCGCAGCGAAGGCAGCCGAAGCCAAGGCATTGACCAGCGAAGCGGCCGCATTGACCAGCGAATCCGTCGCGATCACAAGGCAATATGAAGCGGCGACTGCCCAGGCGAACGCCGAAAACAGCCAGCTGATCGCGGAAGACAAGACAAGACTTGCCAAGGCAAACTTCAGCGCGGCCCAGTCCCAGGTCTACCAGTCCCGGGCAGGTGAGTTGGATACCAGTACCCTCCTGGCGATCGATTCGTATCAACGTGAAGCTTCGTTCCAGGCGGAGAATTTGATCCGCGTGAACACAAGCCGGCTGGCAATGCCTGTCCAGCAGATGTCACAGGGGGGAGCGATCTGGGAGATCGAGTGGACGCCCGACTACAAATATTTTGTAACCCCCAACGTTCACAATCCTGCCAGCAAGGACTCCGTCAGCCAGGCATGTGTATGGCGGGCTGACAATGGGGAAAAAGTCTATTGCGTGCAGCACGAGAACGATGTCAACGACGCCATATTTACGCGGGACGGGCAGTATCTCATCACGGCCAGCGCAGATAACAGTGTCCGGTTTTGGAACGCAGCGGACGGGGAGGAAATACAGGAAAAACGGCTCACGTTCGAAGGAGCGGTGATTGACCTGGATGTCAGTGATGCCATGCTTGCCATCGGCAGAAAAGATAAGTTTCTGACCCTCCTGAATTTGAAAAGGGCGGATTCGAAACCTGTGCATCATGCGCAAACGGAGAGTGTCTGCACCGTGAGATTTTCACCGAATGGGGCCTTGCTCGCACTGGCGCTGACCAATGGAGATGTGCGGTTCTGGCAGGCAGCCAACGGGGGCTTCTATCGGGGTCCCAGGCACGTGAACAGCAATTATGTGGCGCTGGCATTCAGCCCGGATAGCAAGTGGCTGGTTTCGGGAGGCGGCGATAGCCTGGCGCGCCTGACAAAACGCGATGGGACCATTGTCTATCCTGTGCCGCATGGAGACTGGGTGGAAGATGTCGCTTTTGGTCCTGACCCTTCCTGGTATGTCACGGTTTCAGACGACAACAAAGTCCGCATCCTGGACACAGTGACCGGTCAGGAAAAGCTGCGTATGTCCCACGCAAATTTCGTCCAAAAGGTAAAGGTCAGCCCGGATGGGCAGTGGATCGCCTCGACCGGCTATGACCGGGTTGTCCGCATTTGGGATGCAGCTTCGGGAAGCCAGATGCTGGAATTTCCGCTGAAGGCAAATGGATCCGCAATCTCATTCAACCAGGATGGGACACGTGTCATCGCCGCGGACGAGGGCGGCAACCTCAGCATTTGGGACATCTCCAGTCTGGCCAGCCGCATTGGATATATCGCTTTCACCGAATATGTCCACGAGGCGCGCCTGACGCCCTCGGGCGAATACCTGGTCATCAATGCAGACGACTACAGGATCTGGAAAATCCCCGCCGCAGAGATCAGCCGGATCAAAGATGGCATCGAAGGGGATGTCATTCTGAAAGCCAGGAGCCTGACCTATGACATGGCGATCAGCCCGGATTCCAAATGGGTGGTCGCGGCTGAATATGACAGCGAGAATCCCCAGAACAACCGCGGCCTCCTCGTCAGCCTGGATGGAGGAACACAATTCCCCCTTCAGCACGGCGGTCAGGTGACGGGAGTTGCTTTCGACAAAGACAGTCGATTTGCTCTCACATCCGGACACAATGGGCTCGTTTCGTTCTGGGATGTCAGCTCGGGTGAGAAACAAGCCTTTAACCTGGACAATTCCGAACGGATCCACTCGCTTGCCGTCAGTCCCGTGGATGACCTGGCAGTCGTGGGTTTACATAACATGATCAAGGTCTGGAGTATTGGCACCCGCCAGCCGGTCGATAGCCTTATACAAATCGGGGATATTATTTCCCTGGCTTTCAGCAAAGACGGAAAATGGCTTGCCACAGGCAGTGCGGAGGGCACGGTTATTTTGTGGCAGGTGGATGGAACAACCCTTACCCGGACAGTAGACCCTTTGACAGGAAATCTTTTGCAGCTCAAGCTGAATGGGAGACCCGAGGCGCTGGCTTTTAGTCCGGACGGCAAGTGGCTGGTGGGCGGCAGTTCCTCGGGCTTTGCGAATCTTTGGGATGTCGCCAGCGTGCAGGAACTGGCGCGTATCCCTCACGGCGACACGGTAACTGGCGTATCGTTTTCACTGGATGGCTCGCAGCTGTTCACTGTCTCCCGCAAGGTGGTCAGGATCTGGAATGTCTCAGCCATTCCACCGATCTCAAAAGATCAGTTGATTCCCTCTGCCTGCGCGCACCTGGTGAACAATCTCAGCCGGGAGGATTGGGACGCCCTTTTCGATAACGAAAAATATCGTCTCCTCTGCCCGGACCTGCCCGAAGAAGAGTAACTATTCGATGGAAATAAAAAGTAATTTTGGATCATCAACGGAGGTACCTGCCATGGAAACCGAAACACCGAAACCCGCACCCATTCTAAATATTGCCTGGACGCGCGTCGCCAATTTGGATGCAGCCTCCAAAAGGCGCTCGCGAGGGCACTATCGTATACGCCGCTGGATTGCCATATTCGGTGTACTGGCAACCCTGTTTGCCATCCTGACACAGTTATTCCTTCCGGAGAACTCAGGGATATCGCCTCTGTTGCGCCTAGCTGCCAAGGCGCTGTTTGTTGCAACGCCCGCACTTGCGTCTGCGCTGGCGTTCTTTGCCACCAAGAAATATTCAAACGGTGACTGGCTGATCACCCGCGCCGGGGCAGAGGAGATCCAAAAGGAAATTTATTTCTATCGCACGATCCTGCAGAAGAAAAAGACACGCCGCAGCTATCTTTTGAAACGCCTTGCAGAGATCCAGCGCCAGGTTTATCGCGGACTGAACGGCGAGTTCTCATTCGAGACGTATAACGGGCCGATCCCTCCGAACTACTATCCTGATGATCCCAGCAGCGATCCCGGCTTTGCCGATCTTACCGGTGATGAATATTTCAGATACAGGCTCGAGAATCAACTTGCCTGGCATAACAAGGAAATCAATGAATACAAAACGGAGCGCGATCGCCTGATCATCCTGGTCGTGGCTGCCGGTGCGCTCGGAACGATTTTCGCGGCCTGGGGCGGAGGACTGAGTCTCTGGGTCGCTTTTACAGCCTCGATCACAGCCGCGCTGCTGGGATGGCAGGAATTACGCAACATCGATGTCATTATCCGTAATTACAGCAAAGTGGTTCTGGAACTCACTGTGCTTTATGACAATTGGATCAACCTCGAACCGGAGGAACGCACGACCGCCGAGTTCTATCAAATGGTGCGGGACTGCGAGGATGTGCTCTGGGCGCAGAATACGGAATACATCCGGTCCATGCAGGAGACGCTCAAGGATAACAGCCTAGACGAAGAAGCCGGTCTGATTAACCGGGTTATCCAGGAGTCGGTCGAAGCGGCGGAACGCACGCAACGCGCCATGCGCGAGGACCTCCTGGTCTTCACGGAAGATGCCCTGCAGGAGGCGGAACAAAAAGTTGAGGAGACCTTCCAGGCCGTCCTCGGTTCGCTGGCAGAAGAAGCCTCCTCGGAGATCGTCCAGCAGGAGCTCGAAGCCATGGGCAGGGCGGTCGTCGAAACGGCTCAGGATGTGAGGGAGCGCGCCTCGGCCTTGACCTCCTCGCTGGCGGAGGTCGCCGAGGAATTCGCTCATGTCGACATTGGCAGAGACACGTCAAAAGAGGAACTGAACGCCATCCTTGCCCGCTACCCCAAGACCAACGATGTAAAGGGTTAAGCAGGGGCCGATATGGGTTTACAAAGCTTTTTCGGAAAAAAGAAAGAGGAGCCAGCGATGCAACCAACGCCTGCTGTACCTGCTTTACCAGACACCCAACCGTCAGCGCAAGCTGCTGCGCAGACTCAGTCCTCTCTTGAACAACTAAAGGAAACAACACTCCCGCCTGCCCCTGAGGAACCAAAGAAGACCACACCCGAGGTGAAGACTCTCGATATCGAAACAGAAACCGCGACCATGTCCGGTGCGATCCGGCCGGAGGTGCGCCCTCACGCGTTCGTCATCATGCCGTTCGGAAAGAAGAAGGGCGGCGACGGCTCGCTCTATGACTTCAATGCCATTTACAGCCAGTTGATCCGGCCTGCGCTCGAGATGGCGGGCTTCGAGGCCTTCCGCGCCGACGAGGAGACCACCAGCGGCGATATCCTGACCGACATGTTCCAGGAGTTGCTGCTGGCAGATCTGTGTATTGCGGACATGAGCATCGACAATGCCAATGTGTTCTATGAGATCGGCATTCGCCATGCCTTCCGCAAGCGCGGGATCGTCCACATCCAGGCCGGGCGCGCCTACATGCCGTTCGATGTCTTCAACGTCCGCACCATCCCCTATCACATCACGCCGGAAGGTGTCCCTGACCCGGCATCCCTGGAAAAGGACAAGATGGCCATCTCGCGCGTCACGCGCGACACCTGGGCTTCAGACGTCGAAACGATCCACAGCCCGATCTTCAACCTGCTCGACGGCTTGATCGAGCCTGACCGCAAGACGCTGCGCACCCCGCTCGCGACCGGGTTCTGGCGCGAATACAACGAGTGGAAGGAACGCGTCACGATCGCCCAGCGCCAGAAGCGCATCGGCGACATCCTTTTGCTGACGGAAGAGATCCGGAATCCGCTGATCAAAGAGGAGGCGATTGGCGAAGCAGGGTTGGCGCTCAAAAACATGGGGCGCAATGAACTGGCGCTGGTCCAATATCGCAAAGGGCTGGAAGTCAACTCGAGGAACCTGACCTTCCGGCGGGAAGAGGCGTTCAACCTCAACCGCCTGGGACGCGTGGATGAAGCCATCGTCAAGATCGAAAACCTGCTGGCAGACGTCCCCACCGATACCGAGGCGATATCTTATCTTGGACGTATCTACAAGGAGATGTGGCGCGAATCCTGGAAGTGGGTCGAGGAAAAGGAGCTGCGTCTCAAAACTGCATTCGAGTCGTATCACTGGCTGCTCAAATCGTTCGAGACCTATCTGAAGGGTTATCGCCTGGACCTGGACCAGTTCTACCCGGGTGTGAATGCGCTGACCCTTGGAACGATCCTGGTGCACCTGGCAGATCAGTTCGACGACAAGACTCAGCCCGACCCCGAAATTGGCTGGGTACGCGACAATTTGAGCGAATTGCGCGGCTCACTGATCTTTGCCCTCGAAACAAAGGCACGCGCTGAAACGGCAGATTACTGGACGTTGATCTCCCTGGCGGAACTGCGGGTCCTCACGGCAGAGGTAACCCAACAAGTTGTCCGCGCCTACCGCAAGGCGCTCACGGCCTCTCGCCGCAACCAGTTCTATCTGCAATCGTCGCTCGCCCAACTCGAGATCCTGCGATCGCTGGATATGCGCGCCGAGTTTGTGGAAGCCGGCATCAACGCGCTCAACGAAGAGCTACGGCGTATCCGCAAGGAAGCCGCGACGGAAGAGGCGGATTCTCGGAAAAGAAAAGTTGAGATCGTCAAAGATGCGAAATCCGCAAAGCCGGAGGGCATGGTATTCCTGTTCACCGGCTATATGATCAGCAACCCCGGGAAAAAGGAAAATCATTTCCCGCCTGAAAAGGAAAATGAGATCCAGGAAGCCATCAATGCCGTGCTCGATAAATATGATGCCGGACCGGATGACCTGGCCGTGACAACCGGCATGGACGCCGGCAGCGAGATCCTCTTTGTGGAGAGTTGTGCCGAGCGTGGTGTTCCGGTGCAGGCGTACTTCCCGGTTTCCGAAGCGCCCTATGTGCGGGATTTCGTCAGCTCGGGCGGCGAAGGGTGGGTGGAGCGCTTTTATCGAATGCGCAACCATCCGCTGGTGGACGAGTACTATCAGCCGGATTGTGTCGGCTTGCCGAAAGAGGGCGACAACATCCATGAACGTAACAATCGCTGGGCGTTATACTCCGCCCTGACGCGCGGCATCGACAAGGTCCGGCTCATTGCATTGTGGGATGGCAAAGGCGAAATGTGCAGCGACCTGGATGCACATCTGGTCAAGCACATGGTGGACCTGATGCGCGACACGGGCGGCATGATCGAGCATATCAACCCCACGAAGCTGGCCCGCATCATAGGACCAAACCTTGAATCAAAGACCGGGCTCGCGCCGGTCGAGCCTGTTCAGGAAAAGATGTCGTCCAATGGTAAATCCTCGAAAAAGCCGGCGGCACGCAAGAAAAAGTAGAACCTGTCTAAAAAACATGCACAATATCCGTCATTGCGAGCCCCGAAGGGGCGAAGCAACACCTGCACTCGCGCCAGGTGCAAGTATCTCACATGAAATTGCTCAAAAATCGAGTAAGAGATTGCTTGCCACGGGCACGCTTCGCAGTCGTCGGGACAAACGCCCTCCTCGCAATGGCGCCCAGGCGCCACAAGTGTGACGAGAAAGTGTTTTTGAGATAACTTGTAATAAACACAGATGTTTTTTCCTCATTGATAATCCGTGAAATCTGTGGCGATGTATGGGTTCCGTTGAAAGGAATATCAAAAACCATGATGCCCGCTGATCATTCAGCGGGCATCATCACGTCACCGATCTTTTCTTTTGGATAGGGCCAGATCTCACCCTTGATCCCCTTGGCAAGATAGAAATCGCCTGCTCTCACGGTTTCACCTCCCTCCAAACTCATAATGGTCACTTCGCGGTCTGGATCGCCCGTGATATCTGTAAGCGGGACCAAAAGCGTAATCGCTTTCTTTACACAATAACCGGGACGGATAATCACGTAGCTTTCTTCGAAGATCACGGGGTCGATCGCCCAATAATCATCCGGGGTTTCCACTTCACTGATCAGAAAGTCTCCCTTGCGCGCCGTCAGTTGCGTGCCCCAGGGCGTGTTGATATCCATGGTTTGAGGCTCATCCGGAGCTGGAAAAAAGGGGACAACCCGCCGTTCCACTGTGCTTCGATAGGGCTTGAAGTTCAGCGTTTCCAAAATTCGATCGCTGGAGGTAATCAGAAGTGGTTCGCTCATAGATTTAATCATCGGCATTCTACCATAATGGCAAGTAACGAGAATTGCAGGTTCAAGACATATGTCTGATGCAGGGAGTGGATAATGGTGTGGGCTTGCCGAATCGTTTCACCACGGAGCCCACAGAGCGCACAGAGTTTTCCCCTTTATTTTCTCAGTGATCTCAGTGTTCTCTGTGGCGAGAAAGTGTTTAGCCCATTCTTTTAGCCGCCCCCTGATGCAAATATGTTGTAAAGCCGTATAACGTATGCTATAAATGTGACGTTTGCTATTTTGTGAAATGCTTTGGAGGTATTGGTATGGAAGTACCGTTTAATCGTAGTAGAACCGTATTGCTGCTCCTCTCAAGCCTGATGCCGGCCTGTTCCCTGACTATCCCCAACACGTTTTCCTCTGAACCCGAATATCGCTACGATGACCTGCCGGACGAGGCCAATGAAAGTCAGGGTCCGGAGTTGCTGCCGCAAACCATCACCATCGAACAGATGAATGGAAGCTGGTTCATCACCACTGTGGACTTTTTCGACGCACCCGCGTTTTGTAGTTGATCGCGTTACTCCAGCATGATTTGCCAGGCAAATCGCGCTGGAGTAACATGTGCATATGTCTAAACTCATCGCAGTCGTTGGTGCAAGTGGAGTTGGAAAGACCGCGTTCGTCGGCGCGCTGAGCGCAGCGGCGGAGTTTGCAACAGCGTATGAGCAGCACACGGAACGTCCATTCCAAACGCTCTTCAAAAACGATGCACGTTATGCGCTCGCAAACCAGGTTGACTATTTTCTCCTGCGGGCCGAACAGGAAAAAAGTCTGCGCGCCTCGCCTCAAACGGGATTGATCGACGGCGGACTCGACCTCGATTTCCATGGCTTCACCCGCCTCTTTCACAGCCGAGGCCTGCTCCCGGACCCGGAGTTTGATCTCTGCCGGCGCGTCTACAATCTGCTGCGTGAGTTCTCCCCGCGGCCCGAGCTCCTCATCCGCCTGCGCGCGGATGAGATAACGGTAGCCCGCCGTCTCGCCGCGCGTGACCGGATCAACATCGCCAGCGCCGAAGACACGACCCTGTTCGATTCCTTTTTGGATGAGTGGCTGGCGTCCATTCCGGCCGACCAGGTCTTGGAGCTGGATGTCTCGAATGAACCTTTGGAGTATGAACAAAGTGTAAGCATCGCTTTGGATAAGATTCGCGTTGAGCGCAATAGGAGTTCTGAGTGAAAATACAAGATGTCCTGCCGGTAATTCTCTCCATCCTCGTCATCATTCTCGTTGCAGTGATCGAAAAACAAAGCAAGCTCTTTGCTGCGCTGGTCGCAGTGATGCCGCTCGCCGCGCCTTTGGCGCTCTGGATCGTGTACTCATCCAATGAGGGTGACAAGACCGCTGTTTCGCAATTCAGTCTGAGTCTGTTGTTCGGTCTGCTGCCCACGTTCGCTTTCCTGATCGCGGTCTGGCTGGCGGCCCGCGCCGGCATGAAACTGCTGCCAATGCTGCTGACCGGTTATGGTGTCTGGGCGGTTGGCGCAACGATCTTATACTTATTAAGGAGTACATTGGGAATCAAATAATCAATATCAAAGACCGAATGCCAAGCTTATCAATAATCTTCTAAAAGGATGCCAGGATGAAAATAAAAACGTTACTGAAATTTCTTTGTATATCTGCACTCATGCTTATTAGCGCTTGTGTCCCATCAACTCCCGGTGTGGATCTGACCGCTACGCAGGATGCCCTCAACCAATCCGGGACACAGACAGCCGCAGTACCACCACTCCCTTCGGTTCCGCCGCCGACCGCCACTTTGTCGACTGACCCCACTCCTGCCGAACAGACTTCCCCAACGCCCACGCAACCATCCGGCTCCGGACAGCAGCTCCTTGCCTACGAGAGCAACGGGCAACTGCTGGTCACCGATGTAACCAACGGCGTGCAGGGCGGCACAACCCAGTACACCGTGACGGGTGAAAGCGATCAAGTGTCGGACCCCGTTTGGTCACCTTCCGGTGAGTTTGTGGCTTTTGTGTCCGCAGCCACAGGTGAGCCGCACATATTCTACATCTTTGCCCTCGGCCAAAGCTCCCCCACCGACCTGGGCCCCGGCAGCGCACCAGCCTGGTCGCCAGACAGCCAATCCATTGCATATATCGGCGGCACATTCCCGGATGACAATATCTGGATCACAACGATCGATAACCCTGCGCCGCGTCAACTGACCTTCGAAACGAACTATGCCTGGGGTGCCCCGGTCTTCACACCCGATGGACAGTCGCTGGTTGTGGCCGGCACAGACCGCAACAACATGGGCGCGCAAGGGAACACCACTTTTACGCTTGAATCTCTCACCCTGGATGGCAGCGGGACGCGCACTGCCCTGCCCGGTGCAACGCCGTTCGAGGGCGGACGCCTGCCCTATGATCTGCGCTTCTCGCCAGATGGCACTCAGTTGGCATTCTCCACATCGTTCCACCTCAGCGCTTGTGCCTCACCCAGCGCCTACTACATCAGCGGCGGGGACGGGGGGGACCGTCAGGAAATCGTCAGCCCGTCTTTGAGCGCTGCCATTGACCCGAACCAGGAGCACTACCACGTAGCGCAAAGCTACGACTGGAGTCCAGCCGGCGATTCAATCGTGGCTCTTGGCAACGTCATCGACTGCAATCCCAACAGCCCAACCATGGGGCAGGTCCTTGCCGGACCGCAGATGTCGATCATCGGTTTGCCCGCAGGACAGGGGGAATGGACGATCATCCCTGGCTTCTTCTACGGGATCAGCATGGATCGCGGCGGGACAATGATCGCTGCCGCGCACTTCGAGGATGGCTTCCAGGACCTGGACCCGACGGTGGAAGTTTACTCGGCGCAGGCCGGGCAACTGGTCCTGTCTCTGGGCCCGGGGAGTAATCCGCAGTTCCAGCCTTGAAGCAGACAGCAGTGATCAATGCCCGGGTGCAATTTGATTTGCACCCAGGGCATTTTGATTCGACTGTGGTCGTTTCTGGCAAAGATCCTCGCCCGGTGAAATAGCCCTGCAGCGACGATTCTAAGCATATTTCACGCGATAAGGCGGGTAACGGTCTCAATTTTCAATTGCCGCCTATTCCTATAAAACTTATCCAGAAGACGATCTGGATCGTCTTCTGGATAAGTTTAAACAGGAGAACTTACAATCCCTTAACAATTAGTTACATTTATCACTTGTACATCATGACACAGAAGTTGTACAAACAAGATAAACACATTCCAATTTTTAGTGTCGGGCATTTGGTGGAGGCATCCAATAGCGCCTGATTGTGCATACCTCACAATCCTCGTGTTCAAGGGGGAAAGCTTGCCTGAACACCAACAAATCGCTGCTCGCGAGTTAAATATCTGAGATTGGCCATCTCAATGTCGAAACTGTGATCTAGAACTTGAAAGGAGTTCGTACCATGAATCACAAGTTGCATCTTCCCTATTGGCAGAAGGGCTTGTACCTCCTGTTTATGGCTGTGCTGATCACCGGATTAGGTGTCCAACCTGTTCAAGGGGTCTCAGCCGCGAGCAACGCTTCTGCTGATCTCAAACCCACGGAGGTCATTACCATTGAAGCTTTGATCGATGGTAGAAGCTGGCTTATTTTACAGAGGAATATGATCCAGTGGTATCACCTTGACTTTGCAGCACCGGGCCGACATGAATTTGTCAACGTTCCTACCGTGATCAGTGGCAAAGAGTGGTTCCCCATTTGGCCCGATGTACCGGATGCAGAGAACCGCGATTGCCAATGCTACTCAAACAGATTCAGGGGTGTCAAGCCTGGTCTCCAGCGAAGCAAGGCGCCCGTTGAAATCAGGGTGTTGGAAGGTCGGGGGACAGTTTCCATCCTGGAACAGCCATCTAAACAGAATCAGCATGCGCTGGTCATCGAATTTGACGACAATCCCTATGGCGGTCCAGCCACCTATCAGATTGAGATCATTGTCACGTTGAGAAGCAAGCCCTGAGACGTTCGAGTTCTACAATTCAAACCGGAGAGGAAATCCATGAAAAATCGAAGCGTAGTCAAGAGCCTGCATTTGCTTTTCAGTGCTGTATTGGTTGCTGCGCTTGTTCTAAGCGTGGCGCCCGCTTCAAGAGCCCGCGCGGATGAGACGGTCCCGACCTCGGATCTTGCCGTCAGTCTGGTTTCCATCCAGAAACGTGCCAGGGCTTGTGAAGTCTTCGAAGCATTTTATAGAGTGACAAACCTTGGACCAGACACTGCCTACCACCTGTATTACGGGGTCTCCATCCCCGACCAGTATGAAGTCGTTGGCATCATGCGAGCGCCAGAGGCCCTGGACGTGGGGCGGACCGTAACCTTTTCAGTCGTCCTCAAAGTCACAGCATTTGTGCCGGGCGAATCGCGTACAGGCTGGGTTGGAGTTGGCGTAGTGACAGACTCATACCCGGGAGGCAGCCTGGATCCCAACCCGGACAATAATGGTGTCAGCACAGCAACAAAGCTGGTCTCGAAGCCCGTAATGAATTGTTGGGAGTAAGTTCAAAGCAGATCGCGGGGGCAATCATTGAAAACAGCCAGGACACGCAACCGCCCGCGGATGAATAATCCACAGGCGGTTGCTTTTCATTACAAACCAGGATATGGTGATCTTTGTCAGTTGTCAAAAACTCTGTTGCGTGCCAAAATCCTTGTGTAATAATGTTAAGCAATCATTTGAAAATGTTCGGAGTTGACAAATGTCAAACGATATTGAAACTGCCATAAACAAGTTAGTCCATGCTGTTGCGCGTCACAGTCCCGTCCGCGCGATCGGGTCGAGTGGAGGCGAGCGGCCTTTTCCCGGGCCGGGCGAAGGCGATATCGACATGTTCGTTTATTGCACGGAAGTTCCTGCTGCCAACGAACGGCAGAAAATGTTACTGCCGCTTCATGAGGAAATCGAGCCCGTCGAAATCGGAAAGCTCGAAAGTGGACACTGGGGACAAGGGGATTGTCTCTCACTGGCAGGCGTCGAAACGTGGCTCCTGTATTTTACGGTCGTCGAAGCCCGCCTCGAGTTGGACGAGATCCTCAGCGGCAAATACCCGGGGCGCCTGGATAGTTATTACTACCCCATCGGTCGTTGTGCCATGTGGAAGACCATGAGGGTGTTTTACGATCCGGACAACATCCTGGGGTCTTTCAAACAGCGCCTGGCTGAATATCCCCAGGAGTTGGCGCTGGCAGTGATCGATCATCATTTGAAAGCTCTCGAAGATGTCGAAGACCTTGAACGGGCGGTGGCTCGAAAGGACGTGTTCTTCTTTCACTTTGCATTGGATCTGGCGCTCGATCATTTCCTGCAGGCTTTGTTTGCGCTGAACGGGGATTATTTTCCGAGCCGGAAACGCTCAGAAGCCTACTTACGACGATTCAAGATCAAACCTGCGAGATGTGAACAGCGTTTGCGTCAAGTTGTCCTACTGGGGGGAGATCCAGAAACGCTGGGGCAGTCTTATGAGACCTGGAATAGTTTGGTGCGCGACTTGAAGATGTCAGTAACAAATCAGTGACAACGATTCATTCACTCATGTACTACTGAGAGAATCGGCTGGGTGAACGTGTAATACCTTCCTCTCTCGCCTCATCTATCCTCGCATGAACAACCTTAGAAGTATCTCTCAAGTCATCGAACCGCAAACCGCCATCGAAGGCGCGGGGGTCAAGCTGCGCCGTTCCATTGCGCCGCGCGTCAGCAACGAGTTCGATCCCTTTCTGCTCTTCGACCACTTTGCGTTCAACGACCCGATCGAGGGTCCCATCCGCGGCTTCCCATATCACCCGCATCGCGGCATCGAGACCGTCACCTACATGCTCGAAGGCTCCACGCACCACCGTGACAGCCTGGGCAACGCCGGCCTGATCGGTCCCGGTGACGTGCAGTGGATGACCTCCGGTCGCGGCATCCTGCACGAGGAAATGCCGCGGCGCGGACCCAATGGAGCCATCTATGGTTTCCAGCTGTGGGTCAACCTCCCTTCTCATCTCAAGATGATCGAGCCGCGCTACCAGGAAGTGA
>Ga0105098_10000412_pt1 | contig 14536 bp, 13 predicted proteins | sample PPLLak21cMay2015_FD_79137 | JGI IMG/M metagenome (GOLD analysis project Ga0105098, IMG submission 79137) | Freshwater sediment microbial communities from Prairie Pothole Lake near Jamestown, North Dakota, USA - PPLs Lake P7 Core (1) Depth... | ecosystem: Environmental > Aquatic > Freshwater >... | reverse complement strand
TATCCGCACGCTCGGACGCCGAAATCTGCACCTTCGCCTTTGCCAACAAGCTTGTCGATGTTCCGCCTGAACAGGCATTCTGAGGCGCCGGTCTGCTTCCGCGGCCGACAACAGGAGACTCTCTTCGAAACAGTCGGTGGGCTAATAGCCGGAGATGGCTATGGCCAGTTCGGACTCACCTCGTGAGGACTCAGGGAAGCGCCATGGCCTGGTCCCGGAAACCATTCACCAGGGGACAGTCCGGCCATTTGCAGTTCTTCATCTTGTCCTTGGCATTCTTGGCCTTGCTGTACCGGTTCACGTAGGAGCACTTGGCGGTGGCATCAGGCTTAACCAACACGGTGGCGAAATCACCCACATAATCGCACTTCAGCGTCGTTGCCGTTACTTTCCAGCCCATGTAGCACTCCTCACAAGTCGGGATTCAAACATCAGCCCAGCCAGCGCTTTCTTCTCTTGTAGTGCTTGATTTCGCGGTAGCTCTTGGTCTCTCCCACGGCGCCCAGCCCCATATAGAACTCGCGGATATCCGCGTTCGCTCTCAGCTTCTCGCCCGTGTCATCCAGCACAATGCGCCCGGTCTCCATCACATATCCGTGCTGTGACAGAGACAGTGCCGCCCTGGCATTCTGCTCCACCAGCAGTATGGAAACGCCTTCCTCTTCGTTGATTCTCTTGAGTATGCGGAAGATCTCCTCAACCAACAGCGGAGCCAGCCCCAGCGAGGCTTCGTCCACCAGCATCAGCTTCGGGTGGGACATCAAACCTCTTCCCACTACCAGCATCTGCTGCTCTCCGCCCGAGAGATAGCCGGCAGTCCGGCCGCGCATATCCTTCAGAACCGGGAAATACGCATAGACCATGTCCAGGTCTCGCTTAATGTTCTGTCCCCTGAATGAGACAGTGGCCCCGGCCCGCAGGTTCTCCTCCACCGTCAGGTCTATCAATGTCCTTCGGCCTTCAAGAATCTGAATGATGCCCAGCCGGGCTATGTCCTCGGGGTTGCCGTTCTCTATCCTCTTCCCTTCGAACTCAATGCTGCCGTCCGTCACCCTGCCTTCCTGTCCCTTGAGCAAGCCGGAAATGGCCCTGAGCGTGGTCGTCTTCCCGGCGCCGTTACTCCCCAGCACAGCCACGACTGCGCCCTTGTCTACCTCCAGGGATACCCCGCGCAGAACCAGGATGACGTCCATGTACTTGACTTCAACGTTCTTCAACTCCAACATTGCCATCGGTCATCACCTCAAGCCGTGACTGTCTCTTGCTCTCCCAGGTAGGCTTTGATCACAACTGGGTTCTTCTTTATGTCATCAGGCAGCCCCTCGGCTATCTTTCGACCAAAATCAAGAACCACGATCCGGTCGGCTATGTCCATCACCACACCCATATCGTGCTCAATCAGCACCATGGTGATCCCTTTCTCTTCCTGGACGTCCAATATGAACCTGGCCATGTCCTCTTTCTCTTCCATGTTCATTCCGGCCATCGGCTCATCAAGGAGGAGGACCGCGGGCTCCTGCGCCAGGGCTCGTCCCAGGTCGATGCGTTTGCGCAAGCCGTACGGCAGCGTGCCGACGACTGCCTTCCTGAAGCGCTGCAGGTTCAGGAAGTCAATGATCTCTTCTACCTTCCAGCGGTTCTTCACTTCCTCCCTGTGCGCCCGGCCATAGTAGAGACCGCTCTCCAGCCACGTCGACTTCATATAGAAGTGCCTGGCTGACATGAGATTGTCCACCACGTTCAACCCCGCATACAACTGTATGTTCTGAAAGGTCCGGCTTATGCCCAGCCTGGCCACCCGGTCAGGCGCCATTCTGGTTATCTTCTTGTCGCGGAAATGCACATCACCCTTCTGAGGCCGGTAGAACCCGCTGATGCAATTCAGCGTGCTCGTCTTGCCGGCGCCGTTAGGGCCGATGACGGCGACAATCTGCCCCTTTTCAACATCGAAGCTGATGTCAGCCAACGCTTGCACTCCGCCAAAACTCAGACCCAGCTTCTCTACCTTCAACTCAACACTATCGGCCATTCTCATTCAGCCTCACCGCTAATCTCAGCAGACTCCCCGGTTCTCTTTCCTGTTCTGTTCCGGAATCTAAGCGCCACCGGCACTGGTCTCCCATCTTCCCTCTCTCCCCTTGCAAAGCATCACATTCAACCATCATCGACAGCGTGAACAAGTCAGCCCTAGTACGAGAAAGGACGCAAGCGGTAGTAGAGTTTGATCTTCTCCACGCGGTGGTGTATTCCTCTCGGCTCAATCAGCAGGAACGCCATGACCACCAGGCCAAACACGATCAGCTGAAGGGCAGGGCCGACGCTGGTCGCATACGCCGACGGCAGGACCTTGCCCACCTGCGGCGTCATGTATTCGACCAGCTTTTGCACCAGACTCATGGCAACCGCACCCAGCACAGCTCCAGAGGTGCTGCCCAGGCCGCCAACAATGACCATGCCCAGCATGGAGAGGGAAAGCGCAAAGCTGAACATTTCCGGGTGCACGTAGCGGACATTATGTGCCATGAGCCAGCCCGCGATGCCGGCATAGAAGCAGCCCAGGAAGAAAGCCAGCAGCTTGGTGCGGAACAGATTGATGCCCATCACCTCGGCCGCCAGATCATTGTCCCTGACCGCAATCATCTGCCTGCCCGGCGAAGTCCTCTGTATGTTCTTGGCGAAGAACACCGCTGCGAGGACAATGGCCAATGCGAGCCACCAGAACTGGACCTGGCTCAGCGCGGACCCGCCCACCGTGACCTGCGCCACACGCATTCCATATCCCTGTCCGGCCCAGGATGGCTGCTTTATGGCAAAGAGGATGACAAACTGCGCCGCAATGGTAGCCATCACCAGGTAGAACCCCTTAATGCGCAGCGCCGGTATGCCAAAGACCAGCCCGATCAATCCCGCAGTCAGACCCGAGAGCGGCAGGGTGATCCACGGGGACCACCCGAGCTTTTCCACCAGCACCGCAGTGGTATAGCCTCCCACCGCCATGAATCCAGCATGGCCCATGGCGAACTGCCCGCAAAGGCCCGTGGTTATGTGCAGTCCCAGCACCGCGACAACGTAGATGCCCGTGGTGATGAGCCAGCTCTTCCAGTCCATCGGCACCCACAGCACCATGGTGAAAAGGAAGACGACACCTGCCGCCAGGAGAAGCCACTGCGTCTTGGTCCGCACAATTGCCATATCCTGCTGGGGGTTTCTGTTGAACACTCCACTGGGCAGCATTGGTCTAGATCCTTTCTATCCGCTTCTGGCCGAAAAGCCCCTGCGGCCTTATCAGCAGTATGAACAGCATGAAGAGCCACGGCACTATCTCTCTGAGAGCCCCCACCCAGTACGCTCCCAGCGACTCGCTGGCGCCGATCAGCAGTCCGCCGACGAGAGCGCCCGGAATGGACGTCATACCGCCGACGAGCAGTATCGTCAGCCCCTTGCCCAGCGCAACGTCACCAAGTGAGACGTCGATGCTGAAGACCATTCCCAGCAGGACTCCGCAGATCGCGGCGAACGCTCCGCTGGTGGCCCACGATATGGAGAAGATCCGGTTGACCCGTATGCCCAGGCTTTGAGCCACTTCATGATCCGCCGCCACCACCCGCATAGACAGACCTACCTTGGTGTAGCGGAAGACCAGAACCAGAACCAGGAAGACCACGAGAGCGACCAGGAAGGCTATGGCTGCGTCAGGCGAGATCTTGATACTGCCTATCGCCCACATCCCCTGGGGCCGGAAGGGTATGTTCCATATTCTTCCGGGCCACAGCAGCACAATGACGCCGTGGATCACAGTGCCCAGCATCAGGGTCATCATCAATATGGCCAGGAACGATTGCCCCATGAGCGGGCGCACCGCGAGCCTTTCCACCAGGACACTGATCACGGCTCCGGCCACCATGAGCAGCAGGACAGCGGCGACAGCCGGAATTCCCCAAGGAACCATGATTTGAAACAGGATGTAGCAGAGAATGCAGATCATCCAGCCATAGGCCATGTTCATCACCTGGCTCGACTTGAATACCAGGACAAAGCCCAAGGCTAACAGGCCGTATACTCCACCGATCAACAACCCTTGGACCAGAACATTCGCCATGTTTACACCTCAGTCGACCTGATTCACCTTGATATCGGCCTTGATCACGCCCTGTCTGCCATCCCTGTAGACGACCTTGATCTCCACAGCAGCGATCGCCCCGGTTCCATAGAGCGCGGTGATGAACTGCTTGTAGCGGTCTTCGACGAACTTCCTTCTCAGCTTCATGGTGCGGGTCAGCTCAGACTCATCCGGGTCAAGCTCCTTGGGCATGTTCAAGAATCTCCGGACGGAATGTTCCTTGGGAAGCCTCTTGTTCAACTTCTGGACTTCCCCGCGGATCAGATCACAAACCTGAGGCTTCTGGGACAGATCGGCAAACGTGGTATAGGCTATCTGCCTCTTCTCGGCCCAGTGGCCCACGTTGTCGTAGTGGATGTTGATGACCGCGCCTATGTAGTCTCTCGTCTCGTCCCCAACCACGAAAGCGTCCTTTATGTAGGGACTGAACTTCAAACGGGCCTCGATGTACTGGGGCGCATATCTGGTGCCGTTGGACAGGTTATTCATGTATTCCAGCCGGTCCAGATAGTAGACATGCCCGTCATCGCCGATATAGGCGGCATCGCCGGTACGGAACCAACCCCCAGCAAAAGCCTCTTCGGTGGCCTTGGGGTTCTTGTGGTAGCCCAGTGCCGAGGAATGCCCTCTCACCAGGATGTGGTCGTTGTCCATCACCCTCACGATCGTCTCCGGGTTGACCCTGCCGACCGTGTCGAACTTGATATCCCCCTTCATGTGCATGGACACGCCCGCTTCGCTGGACCCATAGATCTGGCGCAAGTCGACCCCGATGGCGTGCATCATCCGGAAGACGTCCGGTCCCAGCAGGGCTCCCGTGGTGAAGGCATATCTCAACTTGCTGAAGCCCAGCTTGTCTTTGAGGGGATCGAAGAGCATGAACTTGGCCAGAGGATGCAGCATCCGCCAGACCAGGGCCGGCTTCTCCCCTTTCAACTGAGCGTCCGCCACCTTGTATCCCACCGGCATGAAGAGTTGGTATATCGCCCTTTTCAGAATAGTGGACTCTGAGATTCTGTTCTGGATACTGGAAGCCGTGTTCTCCCACAGGCGGGACTGGTACAACAGGACGCTGGGGGCGATCTCCCGAATGTCCTGCTGCACCGTCTCCGGTGATTCCGTGAAGTTCATCCTTACGCCGCGAATCAGGCTGCCCAGGAAACCTATCCCCTGCTCCGCGGACCAGCCCGGCAAGATGAATGATACCCACTCATCGTCTTCATTCATGGGGTTCAACGAGAACCAGATATGGTTGCTGGAGAAGAGCGTGTCACAGGTGAAGATGCCGCCCTTGGGAAGACCGGTAGTGCCCGACGTGTAAATGATCATGGCCACGTCGCTGCCCTTCCCTTTGGCCACCTCCTCCTCAAAGAACCCGGGGTGCTCAGCGCCGAATTTCACTCCCAGCTCCGACACGGCCTCGAAATCCGCCAGCAGCGGCTCGTCGTAGCCAGCCAATCCCTTGGGGCCCCAGTAGATGATCTTCTTCACCAGAGGTATCTCGCCTTTGATCTGGAGGACCTTGTCCACCTGCTCCTGGTCCTCGGCCACCACAATCTTGGCATCCGTGTGCTGCAGGAAGAACTTCACCTCATTCGGCCCGCTGCTGGAGAAGACGCCTGTGATGGCACCCCCCAGAGCCATTGCGGCCAACTCGGCCCAGAACCAGTGGGGGTCATTGTCGGCTATGACGGCCATGACGTCTCCGCGCTGAAAGCCCAGACTCGCTAATCCCAGCGCGAAGTTCTTGACCCGCTCGTAGCCCTCGGCCCAGGTATACTCCCTCCAGAACCCAAGGTCCTTCTGCCGCATCCAGACCCTTTTGGGCCATTTCTCGCGGTTGGCGACCAGCAGTTTGGCTATCGTCCGGTCTCCCGACGACGTTCCCATACTCTGCCCCCTGTCAGTTGCCGCAGTCACCATCGGCTATCCACAACCTTCTTCGCGTCCTGGGGCAACGCACCCTTGCTGAGGTAATTGATCTCGTCCATCCTGAGCTTGAAAACGTCCTGGCAGCGCTTGTTGATAGCTTCGGACAGCGCCTTGCGGTCCACCCCAGCGTCCGTTTCGACACTAAGAGCTATCCGGTCCCTCTGATCGACCAGCTTGAGCACCAACTGGAATCTGGAAACCTCAGGCAACTTCGAGAATGCCTCGTCCAGCTCCCGCATGTGCACGAACATGCCCTTGACTCTCACATGGTCGCCCACCATACCCAAGATGCGGGTAATCCGGTGAGCACTCCGTCCACAGGCACAGACCTCGTCCGTATATGAAGCGAGATCGCCGGTGCCGAACCTCACCAGCGGATACACCTTGCTCAGCAGCGTTACCACCACCTCTCCCTCTTCCAGTGGCTTGACCTGCTTCCCGGTCTTCGGGTCCACGATCTCGATAACGCAGATATCGTCCTCGTAGTGGTAGCCCGCCCCCAGCCCACAGTCGTAGGCCACCCCGCCAAGGTCGGCGGTGCCGTAACCGTCGCCGACAGCCAGCCCGTACTGGTCTATGAATACCTTCCTCAGCACCTGGATGTGCCTCTCACCGCCGCCAGAGACGTACTTCAAATCGAAATCCTTCTTGAAGTTGTACCCCATCTCCTCCGCCCTCTTGATGAGGCTCATGCTGAAGCTGGGGAAAGAGAAGATGGCCGAGACCTTCAGGTCATGCATGATCTTCACTTGAAGATCGGTCTGGCCGATGCCGGCGGGCACTACCGTGCATCCCATGACATCCAGGGCGTCCGTCAGCGCCAGGCCAGCCGGAACCATGTGGTACGCGTTGGATACCATCACGACATCGCCCGGCTTTGGCATGCCGGTCCGGACCAGGCCCTTGACCATGTTGGTGACGCGCTCCGGACCCCAGGCATCGTAGATCGGCCCGGGCGACACATAGACCCTGTTCAATGAGTTGATTGGAACAGCCAGGTATCCCCCGAACGGAGGGGCCTTCGCCTGCAGCTTGACCAGTTCATCCTTGGTGGTAACCGGCAGTCGCTCCAGATCCTTTTCGGTCTTTATTTGCCGCGGTGATACGCCGGCATCATCGAACTTCTGCTTCGCGGCCGGCGCATTCTTGTAGGCATAGCTGACCTGTTTCGCCAGCCTTTCATCCAGCCAGGCCTTCCTCTCAGCCGGTGGCATCTTCTCTTTGGACTCATCATACAGAGAAGCCAGTTGTTTAGGACTCAAACGACGCAACATCTAAAATCCCCCTGTCGCACACCGAATAGGCGCCACATCTACGGCCCTTCTTGCTCTTCTTCCGGCCGGACTTCCCTCGTTCATCATAAATACTCCCTGGCTCAGTCGCGCTGATCTGCCTTGCACCGCAGAATCTAGTTCGTCTTGGTCTGCGAAGGCTGCAGGTAATCGAGCGTTGCCTTCTTCGTTCGCAGTATCAACATGGTCTCAACGTCTCTGAGACCGGTAATACTGGCCAAGCCCGTCGTAACAGTGTCGTACAGTTCTTCAAGATTCCGGCACAGACACCACACCACTATGTTGTAACGTCCTATACACAAAACCGAGGTCTGAAGATTCCTCAGGCTTCTCAGGTGCGCCAAGACAGCCTCAATCTGTCCCGGCAACACGGACAAGCCGAATACCGCCATAACTGAATACCCCATCATCACCGGGTCTGCTATCACCACCGCTCTGACGATCTCCTGATCAAGGAGGCGTCTCAGTCTCGCGGCAACGGTGTTCCGGTTCATGCCCAAGGCCGAAGCCAGGGCGAAGGCCGATTGCCTGGCGTCACACTGCAGCTCCCTGATGATGGCATAGTCGCCTTCGTCAAGGCTGGCGCCTATGGCTTCTCTCTCTCTGGGATTCCCTTGCCTCTCCAATTGCTGGCCCTCGACCACTGCAAAAGTGACTTTGCTGAGACCCACCGTAATCATGGTTTCAACATCCACGACTCCCGGAGTCTTGCTCAGCTCGTTGGTGACGAACGAGAGCAGCTCATCCTCATCCCGAAACAGGCTCCCGGCCAACAGGATGTCGTATCTTCCCAGGCAGACATGAACGTGGTGGATGTTCGGGAGAGCCGCCACCCGTGTCGCCACTTTCTCGATCTCACTTGGCACCACCTTGATGCCAATTATCGCCGGAGCGCGGTAACCCAGGGTGCGAGGGTCAACGTAGACGGCCGGTCTGATCACCCGCTTCTCTATCAGTCGATTTAGTTTGACCCTCACGGTGTTTCTGTGGATGCCCAGCGCATCGGCCATCTCACTCAAGCCGCGCCGCCCGTCGTTCTCCAGTTGGGCAATGATGCCGAGGTCATATTCATCCAACTCAGGATCGTCACGTCTCAAGAAAGGTCGTTTCGTCACCATCTATGACTCGCTCTCCGTTGAGGCCCCTCTTCTCCCTCCACCAGCAGTCAAATGACCATCCAACTTCCGATGAGGACTGAACACCATGAGGCAGGTCCGATAGGGTTCCGTCGACTCCCACACCACTTCCGTTGTCCCCCTTGAGATGTAGTGCACCGGATTATGCCACGGTTTGTGCAACGTGTCAAGCCCATTTGCGTTTTGCAGGGCATATCGCATCATATCCCGAACCATGGGCACCCAAATGCACTAGCACCTCGCCGATATGTGTGCCACATGCAATTTGACAGAATTACCTGCAGCCGCTATAAACAGCCTGAATGAGACTGTGAGGCCCCGAATACTTGATTCCGAATAGAATCCAGGCAGGTTGATTCTGGAAGCCCAGACGAAGGATAATCAGGATCTGGGTCGTGACGCTGGGCCTGCTTGTCTGTGACCGGACGGGATGGGCTATTGGCATGAGTGCACTGAACGAACTGACGGAGATCGCCCCGCACGTGGAACTCAGGGACCACGATACCTTCAGGAATCGTCGTCATGCCTCACCTTCCCCGTTCCGCCCGGTGGGGATCACCATGAATCGAGTCGGCTGATCCATTCGCTTGGTAATGCAGGAAAATAGTGCCGGTCCGAGCTTGACCGGAGGAGGACCATGCTCATGAGCCAATGCTAGCTTCTGACTTCGGAGTCTGACAATCGGACGACTTCCTAGAGCGCATAAGAAATCTTCTATCTCCGATGTCAAGTCCGCGCCCGGTTCTCTTCCGGGTTTTCATTTGTTCCTTTTCACGCGTTATGACTAATTGTGATTCGAGGAGACCGAAGATAATGCTGGATATGGATCGCCTATTCCATCCCAGGTCAATCGCCATAGTGGGGGCATCAGCCAAGCCCATGTCGCCGGTATCAAGACTGTTCCTCAGTCCCATGATCAGTTTCGGCTATCAGGGGCAGATCTATCCGGTCAATCCGCAGGCCACCGAGATCATGGGACTCAAGGTCTATCCCAGCCTGAAAGCCATACCCGGGCATGTGGACTACGTCATCTGCGCCGTCGCCCGACGTCTGGCAGCCCAGGTGGTCCAAGACGCTGTCGACATAGGGGCTGGAGTGGTCACATTGTTCACCTCCGGCTACAGCGAATCGGGTACTGAGGAGGGCAGGCTCGAAGAGAAGAGACTGGTAGAGATAGCCAGGCGCGGGGGCGTCCGACTCATAGGCCCCAACTGCCTGGGCTTGCACTGTCCCGAAGCCGGCATCTCGCTGGAGGGCCTGATCCCCAGAGAGAGCGGCAAGATCAGCTACCTTTGCCAGAGCGGGGGCAATGCCCAGGACTTCATATTGGCTGCAGCGGAGCGCCGCATATTCCTCCGCAAGCTGGTCAGCTTCGGCAATGCCGCCGACCTAAACGAGTCGGATTTCCTGGAGCATTTTGCGGAGGACGACGGCACACAGATCATCACGATGTATGTCGAGGGGGTGAAGGAGCCACGCCGGTTTGCCAAGGCGCTGCGCCATGCAGCAGCGAGGAAGCCCGTCATTCTGCTCAAAGGCGGGAGGGGCAAAGCAGCCGTGGAGACCGTAGTATCACATACCGGTTCATTGGCCGGGAACTGGCTGGTCTGGGACTCCCTCTGCCGCCAGACGGGGTGTGTTCAGGTGAAGAACCTGGAGGAGCTTGTCGATTGCAGCACGGCGTTCGCCTATTTGAAGCCCCCGCATGGGAAGCGGGTGGGCATCATCAACATGGGTGGCGGATCGAGTGTACTGGCCGCCGACGAGCTTGAAGACGCCGGTCTCGAAATACCCTCCTGCCCTCCGGAAGTTGTGCGGGAGATGACGACGTTGATTCCTGGGGTTGGCATGGGGTTCCGCAACCCGATCGATTCATCGAGTGACCTCTTCTTCAACCCGGCCTTGCTGGCCGAGGCTATCGGGATCATGAGCCGATGGAACGGCGTAGATCTGCTGGTGGTGTGCATACCGGCCGTTGGGGGCGTCAAGACAACGACGGAAATCTTCCGGCAGGCAATCAGCGGGGTAGTGCTGGGCAGCCGGCAGATAGACAAGCCCCTGGCGGTCGTCCTCCGGAAGGGGCGCTTGGGCAAGGGCGAGAAACTCGTCGATGAAACTCAGGACGACTGTTTCAAGGTAGGACTACCAGCGTTTGGCTCATTCAGCAGCGCGGCCAGAGCCATAGGGCGCTACGCGTCCTACTACGACCGGCGCGGTTGGGCAGCACAACCCACCAAGTGACTCCATCGGTGGTGGGGTAGCCATGGAGACTGCCTCAGAACCTGTTTTCAACCATCTGCCAGAGACGATTTGGTGCACCCTCTTGTAGACTGCCATTCCCGCGCAGGGGGAATCCAGAACACGAGTCCGCGGAACAGGGTATCTGGACCCATTCAACCCCCTCACCCCACTCTGAGACCATGAGCCATGAGCTGATAGCTCGTAGCCTTGGGCTTCGCCCCTCTGCAAGCCCCAATGCGACGTTTCTGTCCTTGGTGGTGCTGAAACCAATCAGCATGACAGATTCCTACCAAGCCAACCCCTCTCCGCACCGTGCTATCCCGCAAACGCCGTCCAGGAATGCTAGAATCTCATGGTGACTGTAGCAGTCAAGCCACAGGCCAGGGCTTTTCACGATGCGGGTACCCGATAATGCATGAGTTGCCGATAGTCCAGAGCATCTTCGACATCTGTGTCAAACATGCCACGGCCAACAACGTGAAGAAGATCATAGCCGTCAACCTCAAGGTGGGAGAGGTCAGCGATTTGCAGGACGAGTGGATACAGCGCTACTTCGACTTCCTGAGCAAAGGGACTATTGTGGAGGGCGCCAAGCTGAACATAGAGCGGGTGCCGTTGGTGATGCAGTGCAAGCTGTGTTCGGAGTCCTTCCGCGTCGACCTCCGCGACGGGCGGAAGGTCGAGTGCCCGAAGTGCCAGGGAACAGAGTTCGCCTACGTCTCCGGCCGGGAATACACTGTCGACAGCATGGAGGTAGTCTAGTGGACGAAATCCGCCTGATCGAGGTCAAGGAAGGCATACTCTCAGAAAGTCAGGCTATGGCCAACAGACTGAGGGAGAGGCTGCGCAGCACGGGGACCTTCATGCTCAATCTGATGTCTTCGCCGGGCTCGGGTAAGACCAGCCTGGTATTGAGGACTATCGACGCGCTGAAGAGCGAGTTCCGCATAGGCGTCATCGAAGCTGATATCGCCTCCACCGTGGATTCAGAGAAGGTCGCCGCTCACGGCGTCAAGGTGGTGCAACTCAGGACCGGCGGGTTCTGCCATCTGGACGCGGCCATGGTTTCGGAAGGACTCGACGCCATTGGCCCGCAGGACCTCGACCTGGTGATTATTGAGAACGTGGGGAACCTAGTTTGCCCGGCGGAGTTCGACACCGGTGCCAACCGGAACGCCATGATCCTCAGCATACCGGAGGGCGATGACAAGCCGCTGAAGTACCCTCTGATGTTCAGCGTCTGCCATGTCCTGGTGCTGAACAAGATCGACGCGATGGGGGTTTTCGATTTCGACGTCCGGACCGTCGAGCAGAGAGTGCGCGTCTTGAATCCCAGCATCCGCATCCTGACGACATCCTGCAAGACCGGCGAGGGCATGGACAACTGGACCAACTGGCTCAGGGATGAAGTCGAGATATCTCGCCGGAAGCCCGGCTAGTGACCGCCATCCGACCGACGTACGATCGCCCCATCGGCCCACAGACGTACCGCGTTGCGAAGGGGTTTCCGGCCTCTCTGGCAATGGCTGATCAGTCTTGATGAAGCCAAATCATGATGCACCCCTGCGCTTTTGCGTGAGTGCGGTGCAAACCACCATAAGGCGGATCGCATCTTCACGCCGCCCCAGGCTCTCCGAGGCACATGGCTTCGGCGTACTCCTCCGCCACAGCCCCCAGCAACGATCGCCCAGGTGCCATATTGCAGTTCCATGATTTCAGATCGATTGCCGGGCCCACGTGAAAGCATGGCGCTGGTCTTCTCGGGATGCCGGCAATGATGTAGAATGGGCCAAGACTCCAGGGACACTTCATTTCGGAGTGAACCTCACGAGCAATCCTCTGGCGATGGTTTCTCTTGGGGCCGCCCGATTGACGAAGTGACAGCAAGGGAGGCATATGGACGCGAGGACGAGCTACTACCAGAAGCCCTGGCTGAAATCCTATCCCGCAGGGGTTCCAGAGACCATTGAAATACCCGACAAGTCTCTGCCTCAAGTATTCGACGAGGTGGCCGCGAGGTACTCAGGCAGAGACGCCGTAATATTCTATGGCAACAAGATCAGCTACGGGAAGCTGAAGGAAGACGTTGACAGATTCGCCGCTGCTCTCCACGCATTGGGAGTCGGCAAAGGGGACAAGCTGGCCCTCTACCTGTTGAACAGCCCTCAATTCATCGTGGCCTATTTCGGCGCCCTTAAGGTCGGCGCCACCATCACCCCCATCAGCCCGGTCTACACCAGCATCGAGATCAAGCACCAGCTTCATGACAGCGAGGCCGACAATATCATTTGCCAGGACTTTCTCTATGACAACGTTGAGCGCGCCGGGATGAAGCTGAAGAATGTCATCATAACCGAGATCGGGGAGTATTTGCCCGCATCAAAGAGACTGCTTGGCAAGAGCATTCTGGGGCGATACGGGAAGACGGAGCCGATGTCGCCTAAAGCCATTGAAAGCCTCGGGCTCCATCGATTTCAGAACCTGCTCAAGAAGTACCCGCCGCAGCCACCGCAAGTCGAAATCAATCCCAGGGAGGATATCGCCGTACTTCCCTATACCGGCGGAACCACCGGAATGCCTAAGGGAGCCGTGCTGACTCACCGCAATCTGCTTGCCTCCCAGATGCAGTGCCGGGCCTTCCTGCCGACGCTGGAGGACGGCAGAGAGGTGGTCCCGGCGTTGCTGCCCTTCTATCACATCTACGGCCAGGTGGTCGTCATGTTGAACGGCCTGGCCATCGGTGCCACTCTTGTTCTCTTCACCACGCCTGACCTTGATGAAGTCCTGGAGTCCATGGAAAAGTACAAAGCCACCACGTTCTTCAGCGTCCCCACGGCATATCAATTCCTGAAAGACTACGACAAGACCGGCAGGTTCAACTGGAAAGACCTCAAGATAATCACCAGCGGCGCAGATACTCTTCATGAGTCGACCATCAAGGAATGGGAGAGAAGGACGGGTTCCAAGATACAGGAGGGCTACGGCTTGACTGAGTGCAGCGCGGTATCCCACCTCAACCCGCTGGGAAGGTCAAAGATCGGCTCATTCGGCGTGCCCTTGCCCAACGTGACGGCGGCGGTGGCGAACTATGAAACCAATGAGTTCGTTCCCACCGGCGAGATTGGCGAGATGCTGCTCCAGGGCCCCAATGTCATGAAAGGCTACTGGAAGAAACCGAAGGATACCCAGGATGCCGTGATAGAGATCGATGGCAAGGCATGGCTCAGAACCGGAGACCTGGTCAGGATGGACGACGAAGGTTACTTCTTCTTCTTTGACCGGAAGAAGGATATGATCAAATACAAAGGGTATTCGGTCTTTGCCCGTGAAGTGGAAGAGGTCCTTCACCAGCATCCCCAGGTCAAAGCGGCCGGAGTCCTCGGAGTCCCCGATCCCACAGTCGGACAGGTGGTCAAGGCCATCGTGGTTCTCCAGCCCGAAGCCAGAGGGAAGTTGTCCGAGGAGGAGATAACCAAGTACTGTGCTGAGAGAATGGCTCACTACAAGGTCCCCAAGATCGTGGAGTTCAGGGGCGAGCTTCCCAAGACGGACGTGGGGAAGGTCTCACATAGAGAGTTGCGAGAGGAGCTTGAGGAGTCGTGAGTCCTGGCGCATCTTTCCTTGAGGTTGAGAGCCTGACCAAGCATTTTGGAGGTCTGACCGCGGTCAAGAGCGTCAGCCTCCAAGTCGACAAAGGCCAGATCGTGGGCCTGATAGGTCCGAACGGGGCGGGCAAGACAACACTGCTCCGCCTGATAACCGGAATCCTCAGACCTGATTCAGGCAAGGTCAGGTTCAAGGGCAAGGACATCACC
>Ga0105098_10000411_pt1 | contig 14559 bp, 10 predicted proteins | sample PPLLak21cMay2015_FD_79137 | JGI IMG/M metagenome (GOLD analysis project Ga0105098, IMG submission 79137) | Freshwater sediment microbial communities from Prairie Pothole Lake near Jamestown, North Dakota, USA - PPLs Lake P7 Core (1) Depth... | ecosystem: Environmental > Aquatic > Freshwater >... | reverse complement strand
CTTCAGCCAAAACTTTATCAACGCTCATATTTATAACCATTCCACCCTTGCAAACTGGACAAGTTGTGATTTTGACGAGGGATGGTATGGAATTTTGATTCATCCTGACGCGGATCACGTTGTTCAGAATCAAAGTTTTCATCAGCCACGATTTGAGCTTCTTAAAAATGCGGTTACGCTTGATCCTGGAGACTACGCCGCTGGAGAGGGAAGGTTTGGTATCCGTGGCGTTTCATTTTATATGCCGTATGTTGAAAGTACGACATACGATTCTTTCAGATTTGGGCTTGCGTTTTCAGCGCCATCGTTTGCAACAAGAGGGGTTGCAAGCGAAAGATACGTTCTCAATCCGTCAATATTCATGGGTTTTTGGGCTGAAAATTACGATGCCGATACCATGCACATGGTTTTTTCGGCAGGGACTTATACGACCTACGGCGGTTCGTTTACGGTCCCATTCGCACGTGCTGGTGCGGTCAATCCCCCACCGACCAGCGATTACAAGTTTTTGCATAATTTAAACGACGGCTTTGGAGCTTCAACTGTTGGCAACGAACCGATAGGCGAAGGATGGATGGCTTTTAACGGAGCCACGGCCATTTCGCTTCAATCTGGCGGGAACTTCGACCGTTTAACCAGGGAAAGCGCAGGATCATATACGGTTTATTTTCATCGCCCGTATGATGCCGGGTATGCTTATTCTTTGGTCGGTTCATGCCCAACTGGATATGTTAGCGTTCTTTCTGCGTCAACGAATTTGGCCAATATTGAAGTTTACGATCACGCAGGAAACAAGGGCGACCGCGAGTTGATTAATATTTTTGTGAGAGGATTGAGCAGATGAAAGACCTGTTTTGGTCCGTCAAATTCGTTTGTGCTACATTTGCGATTGTCTTTTTTTTTCTGTCTTTGCCGATTATTGCCAGTGTGCTTCCGATGCCGTGGGAATTGTTTGGTAAATAGGAGATATTGAAATGCCCTTGATGCCGACACAGGAAGGGCTTTACGAGGGTCTTACGGTCAATGACCTGAAGGCCAGGACCCTCGACCGCCTGAAACAAAAGGCGCTCAATTACGACCGTTTCAGCGAAGACGCGATAATGCGTGCGCTGATCGACACGGAAGTCGAGATTGCAAGGGCGAAGCGCTGTCTCCATGCCTTTGCGTACATTGTTTTGAAGGAAGGATACGCTCAGTATCGCGCTCCTTCGAACATGCTGCTTTTGAAGAAGGCTTTTTATTACCAGTCCAATACCCAATATTGGGAACTCGACCAGCGAAACCGCGCATGGCTTGATCGGCATATTCCTGGATGGAGAACGGTCACAGGTGATCCGACAGTCACTTACCCCGGAGACAATTACGGGAACATTCGGAAGATTGGTTTTTACCCACAGCCGAATACGGCTTCAGGTTGGGAAATTGACCCCGATACCGGGGCTTACGAAAAATCAACAAATATTTCTCCGTCAAACAATGTCAGTGGTTTGAACTCGACCGCGCACGCTACAATCTGCACCGACGCTTCGGCAAAGGATTTTGAAGCCCTTGCGGTAACAGTCGGGATGATGGCGCTAAATGTTACTGATGGAAGTCAAGGACAAATTTCATCGGTTGATGGTAGTCAGTTCACTTGTGCATTGACCGGAGGGACCGCGAACACTTGGGCCGTTGGTGACAGTTACACGATTCTATCCGGTGAGTATGGCGTGGTTACTTCATGGGACAGTTCCGAGAGCTACGTTTTCACGACCGATTATGGAGTTGTGACCGGAGTAACGAACGAGAACAACGTATTCCTTGAATATTTCAGACGGCCGGTGAAACTGACATTCGGGGAGCAATACCCGGAGATACCGCCTGAAATTCATCAGTACATGCCGGATAATGTCGTTTGGCTTTTGAAGCGTGGCGCTCCAAGAGGTTCTTCTGATTTTGCCGACGCACAGGCCGGCAGGGAAGCCTACCTTGCGGGACTTGGTGGATATGTTGACCTTGACCGGGCGAGCGAAGATTCTCCTATGATGGATAGTTATATTTAATGCCAAAGCCCCTCATCCCCATACGAATCAGCGGCGGAATGAACAACCGCTACACGCCGATAGCCCTTGCCGGGAGAGACCGGGGAGAGTGCGTCAGGTTGATTAACGCCGACCTAACGACAATCGGGAAGATAACTCCGCTTTGGAGACTTGCAGCTATTACGTCAAAGGTCAATTATGCGATCCATTCGATGATTCGGGCAAATGGGTTGCTTGTCGCCGGATACGACAAAACCCTTGCCTATCTAAGTTCGGGGGTGTTCAATTCACTCAGCGGAGATATGTCGGGGGACAATATTTCATTTGGTCACGCTGGGAACTGGCTTTACCTTTCTGATGGAACCAACCTGAAGTCGCTTTATATTTCCGGCCCTACGCTTTGCGATTGGGGGCAAACGATACCGGCAGCAGGGCCGACTTGCGTTTCAGGTGCCGCGGGAAACCCTAACGGAACATATTCATGCTACTACCGCTACCGGATTAATTTGCCGGATGGATCACGGGTTTTGACGGCGCTTTCGACCATTGCTACGTCCATAGCGGTTGTAAACCAGAAAATTGAATGGAGCAATATCGTTCACGCCTCATTTCCAGGAGCGACAAGCGTTCAGGTTGATCTTTTCAGAACCAAAACCGGGTTTGCCGGGACGTATCTTGTAACGACCTTGAATGAAGGGACGACAACTTACAGCGACGACCTTTCGGACGCGACCCTTCAGGCAAACGTGGCATACGCCGAATCAGGGCATTTCCCGCCGCCTTCATGTGTTTCGATAGTTGCCTATCACGCATCATCCGATAGGGTTTTTTGTTCAGTTGGGAACTCGGTTTATTGGAGTGAAGCCGGGAAATATCACGTTTTCGGATACGATGAAACGACCGGAGTTTACTCAAACCTGAATGATGTTTTCTTGGACGGCGAGGACGTAACAGCGATCATCGTTCTTGACGAGCAGATTTACGTTGGAAGTCAACAGACATGGGTTAGGCTCCGCGGGAGAGATCCCGCTTCGTGGATTTGGGAAACTACTTCAGCCGAAAAGGGACCGGGTTACTGGCGATCATGCGTGGTAACGCGCTTCGGGGTTATTTTCGTCGGGAATGACGGCCGCATTTGGCTTTTCAATGGATTTAGGTCAATACCATACCTTGAGGATTTTGTATTCTCAACTAACCCAGGAGCCGAATGTCACGCGACATTTGACGGAAGGTTCTACCGCCTGTTCTATGAAGATACGACTTACCCTGAGCTTGTGGTGGACTTCTACGGTTTTCCTAATGTTTCTCCGAGGGTCGTTAAGTCAACCCGTTCGGCGTCGGCATCGTTCTACGATAGGGCTAATGGAGAACTCTACGTTGGAGACTCGGACGGATACATTCGAAATGGAGAAGACCTTACGCAATCGGTTTCTATCCTGATTGAAACTCCCGAAGTTTCAGTTGAGGACATGGCCGCACTCGGGGACATGGGGAAACTCGTAATCCGGGCGAACACAGGCGGATCCAACTTGGCCATCATTCAGAAGGAGGATGGGATTGAGAAAACGACTTTGACGCCATTCAAAACGACAAAGCTTGAGTCCGAGCAAAAGTCCATCGCGCTCAACACATACTTGACACTGGCTTTTGTCCTGAGTCTTACGGCTACGGATTCAGCCGTTGAGATTCAAGACCCGCTGATTCTGGCGAAGGATGAAGGGTGAAATGCTATTTCAAAAGTACTGGCACATTTCGGACAGGCCGTTGCCTGATATTCTCAGTAACTATGCTTGGATTTTTTGCCCTGCCATGGACGAACCGGGGCATGACATCGGAGCAAAGAGGGCCGGGCATAGGGAATTTTTGGCCCTGGAAAGGCACATCCTGAATGTGGGTAAATACGGTTGGGTTGCTGGCGTTGGTGTTGATGATCCCCATGTTTTGCGGTGGACTGCCCGCATTGGCGGAAGACCGTTTGAACTCAATATCAGAGAAGACAAAATCTGGTTTATCAAGACACTCAGAAAACAAGGAGATACAGACAATGTGTGACGGTGGTGGTGGCGGTCCTGGTGTAACTGGCGATACCGTAAACGCCTTTAATTCGATGGATTCAATTAATTCAGCATTGAATGCTGCAAGAGGCGACTTTTCCGAGTCAGGGTTTGATGCGGCACAGTCGGTCCCAATGGCTTCAGAAAATGGGGTTAGTGTAGGCGTTAACCAGCCCATGAATTGGGGATTCGATCCGAGGTCGGCTCTTACCGCAGGCAAAACAGGTCTGACTCTTGGCGCAATTCCAGGGCTAATTGCTGCACTTGGTGGAGGGATATACGGAGGTTCAAACCAAGGTGATATGTCGTTGGCATTTGGACAAGAAAGCCCGGATACAGGAGAAAATAATCTTGGATCTTTGGACGCCGGGATACCCGCCGGCGGGCCAGGTAGCGCCACTGGTGGCGGCGATTCTCCTCCTGGCGCGGCCCCCGGTTCAGGGGGTGGAAGTTCTCCATCCCTTGCGGCAGGTCCGTCTTCGGGTCAGTATTACAACCGTTTCACCGGAGCGCAGCTTACCCCGGAGCAGTTCATGCAAAAATTGAATTCGGCCAAGTTCATGCGGTAAGGAGAATGAATCATGGGATGGTTTGACGGTGTAAAAAACTTCTTTGGTGGAGGTGGCGGGTCCGATGGGGCCACGTCAACCGGAGGCACGGATTGGACCTCGCTTATCGGGCCGGCGCTTTCATTGGGGGCGACCGTTTACGGGGCCAGCAAGCAGGCTGACATGGCGGATAAAGCCGCAGACGCCGAACGGAAATCATATAAGGCGTATCTCAACACCATCAATCCGCCCGATGAAGTGAAAGAAACACGGTTCAACGAACTAAAGAGCCAGGTTCTTTCTCAGGTTCCGGGGATGCAGCGTCGGCTTGAAGATCAGCTTGCTTCCAGGGGCATCCGTGGGGCTGGGGCCGCCGCTCCGATTGGCGACTTCGACGAGGCTACACAGAAAGCCTTGAATGACGCCTATTTCAAGATTTATGGGCAGTACAACGTGCCGAACACTCCGGGACCGGCGACGGCAGCGCCGAGCACAACCGACATTCTCGGGTCGAATCTCGGTCAAGTAGGGGCATACATGCTTCCGTATTGGGCCAAGAAGATCAAGCTCGATCCGAGCAGCATGAAGATTCAGTATGACGATGAAGAAGATCAGTACAATCCGAACAAGCTTCTTCCGCCGTACAGCTCCGAGCGGTTTAAATAGGAGATCGGGAAAATGCCTTACGGTGATGCGGCATCCCTCATACGGCCATATCTAAACCCGCTGGCGGGGACGTTCATTCGTGGGAAAGAACAGGCCGACAACCAAGACCTGCAAGAGCGCCAATTTGGTCAGGAAGTAAGACGATACACTGAAACGACAGCGCCATACACGCAGGAATTGACCAAGCAGATGCAGTTTGCCAACAAGAAAGCTGAAGAAGCGCAGCGGCTTTACCAACAGGCGACCGGTGGCGGCATGGATGTTTCAGCGCCTTCAGGGGTCAGCCGGGACGATGCGTTAAAAGGCTATCTTGGTTGGAGTCCTACCGCGCAGAAGATCAAGTTCAATTTGCCGAATGTGGGAGAGGTTGAGGGGACAATCGACCAGTATATAAATACTCTTAGGGCTGACAAACCGGAAGAAAAACGCTATCCAGTACAGTGGAACGGAAGAACGATAGAAGCTACTCCGTCTGAAATTGCGAGGCTTTTCCCAAGCCGAGAGCCAGACAAGCCACCTGCGCCTATCGCTGTTTGGAAAAAAGATGCCAACGGCAACGCTTACATGGAATTTGTGACCCCGCGACCAGGGTTGAGAATTGACGACGCAATGGCCGCTGGTAATCGTCCGCCTTCAGCGGGAGGGTCTGGTGACCCGACAAAGTCTTTCAAGCTGATGCTCATGAAAAAATACGTTGAAGGTAACGCTACGCCGGAGGAAATGCGGATAATTCAGGTTGACAAAGATCCATTCATGGCCGCAGCAACACGGGCAATCCTTGCGAATCCAGCAGTCTTCGGGCAAGATCCCGCAGCCGTTGACGCAATGATACAAGCAACAAGGGATAGAATGGCGCAGTCGATTCAGCAGGCACCGTCGCCGGCAGCTACGGTTGATAGCGATCCTTTGAGAATACGGAAAAAATAATGAACCTGAACGAAATCAGGACAAAGTATCCGCAATACAACGATTTGTCTGATGATGAGCTTGCACAAGGTTTTCATAGCAAGTTCTACTCAGATATTCCGTTTCCTGTTTTCGCAAATAGGATTGGCGTCCCTGGATATACCGAATCAATTTCTGCTTTAACGCCCGAACGTGAACAAGCCGACAAAGGGTTTATCCGCAAGGGCATGGAGGCTATCGCTGGCACTGTTAGGATTCCAGTGGAACCGCGCCAATCCATGCGAGAGGAAGAAAAGGCGAGGGCGACAATCGAGCTCGCCGCGAAAGATGCCGGGATACCAGTTGGAGAATATCGCACTGGTCCGGGGATGCTTGAGCAGGCCGCCGCCGAATTTACGGATGCAGCGTTGCTTGGAATACCGGGGGCAATTCGCAGAGCCGCAGTCGGCGGGGAAGGACTGGCGCAAAGACCGACAACGCCAGAAGAAAAGATAGGCGCAGGTGTTGGTACTCTCGCCGGCATGGTATCCGGTGCGCCAATGGGTGCAATCGCTCCGGTTTCGAAAGTCGCAACGCCAATCGCCAGAACGATTTTGACGCCGGGATATAGCCAAATCGCAAAGGTTTCTCCCGAATTGGCTAACGTTGCCTTTCGTGCGCTCCCCTGGTGGAAAAAGGCCGCTCCGGGAATGATGGCTCAGGCACCCGCATTGGCCGCCGGAACCGCCGCGATGGGTGTAGGTCGGGCGCTTGAAGAACCGACTATCGGAAAGGCCGCTGAAAAGGTAGGAGAGGCCGCCGCAGAAGGCGCGACAACCGGGGCGATATTCGGTGCAGCCGGCGAAATTCCCAACCGGATAGCTCGTATAGCTACTGGAATGGCGCTTCTCGAAGCCCAAAAACTCCAAGGGACAAAACCTCCAGGAATGGAAGGCGAAGACAAGTCTATTCAGGAACGGGCGTTTGACTTCGCGCAAAACTTGTTTTTCCTTTGGAGCAAGCATGGCGGTAAAGCGGTAAATGTTGCCGAAAAATATGTCAACAACAGAATTGAAGGCAAAAAACCGCCAATTATACCGGAAATTGTTTGGGAGAATGAAGGCGCGAAAGCTATCCCGTGGCAGGATTTTGTCATGGGTAGTCGCTACATCCCGCCGAAGATGATAGGTGAACATTCGGCGCTCCAGAATCCTCCGACGCTTGCCTTGCCCGAAGCAGAATCTTTTACAATGGCCGGATCGCACGATGCGTTTGATCCATTGACCGCACAAAGATTGAAAACGGTTATGGACGCCACGCGCAAAGCATTACCGGCACCTCCCGGTTATGGCGAAGGTTTCTCGTTTAAGGATGTACCGCCAGAACCCAAACAGGTTGGGCCTAAATTCCCGCCGCGACCGGCCGAGCTTTCCGCCGCTGTTTTCCAGAAGGAACTTGATAAGGTTCAGTCCCCGCAGGGCATGGAACTTTTGAAAAAGCGCCTTTCCGATGAAGAATCGGCAAGCCGCATAGTGACGCCAGAACAACGCCAACAATTGATTGATAAAGAGTTCCCGCCTGAAGTCGATATTCCTCCGCTAATCCGTACCAAAGATGCGATGGAATACGGCGACAGAATCAGAGGGACGGCGGAAGAGCCAGCGGTGAGATCCGAGCTTCAACGTCGGATTGCAGAATTGAGGTCTGAACAAGCCGAGTTTATGAAAAGGCCGAGCAAAGACAAAACCGGATATGATGAGAATATTGAAAAATCTTTCCAGGTGCAGGCATACGAAGACGCAATTGACGGCCTGGATGGTAAGCTGCCGGCGCTCCAAGAATCGGCCCGTAGAATAAACCAGGAATTGCGCCAGAAGGCGCAGGCTGAACAACCTCGTCCGATGCAGCCGATGACACCCACCGATGTGCAACCTCCCGACGTAGGGATTATGGCTCCGTTTCCCAAACAAAGGAAACCGCGCCCACCGGTAGAGGCGACGACACTTTTAGGCGCGATCCGTCAAATGGGCGGAATAAACAAAGGCAATTTCAAGGGGGAACTGAAAGAAGTTCCCCTAAAGCTAAAAATGCAACTCAAGGCTTCGGGGCGCGGAATTGACTTGGCCGAAATACAACTCAAGGAAGAAGGCTGGCTTTTACCTGATGAAAACCTGATCGACGTTTTGCGCGAACCTAAGAATTTAAGCCGAAACAAAGTCGCTGGCGATGGCGTTCAAAAGCGACCGCAAGACATGAACAAGCAGGAATTACAATTCGAGCGTGAATCTAATTGGGAACCAGAAGAGCCGCCGAAGGGTGAATACGTTCAGATGATGGCCGAAGACCTCCCGGTGGGGAAGGAACTCACCATTATCGACGGTCGTTCACGGGATGGTTGGGATAAATACAAGGTTACAGAAAAAGACCCGTTTGGCGTGACGCTTCAGGACGGAGAAACGATTAAGCTTGGTCCCTTCGACTTGGTTGAGGCCAGACGCGAAGACATTTCAGAACAGCCGAATCCTCCGTTGATCCTCCAGGGTGAAAAGGCTACTCCAAAGCCGATAGCCGAAATGCGGTCGCGTGGAAGAAAAGTTAAGGCAGCAGACCAGCCGCCGCTTGAATTCGCGCCTGAGAAGACTCCTGAAGTACTTGAATTGCAAGGCGAGAAAGCCACATCGCAAGACGCAGCAGCGTTTAAGGAATCTGCTAAACCGCAATGGAAGGAAAAGACCAACAAAAAAGAAGGCAAGACATATCATACTTACGGGCGGGATGGAACGGTATCAGGCGATGAGTCAACCGGATATTACGCCTTTGACAATAAGGGGCAGATCATCGGAGAAGGTGAGATAGTTGAACCGTTCAAGACCGTTGCAGAAGCAAAGAAAGCAGTTGAGGACCATGGCACGACAAGCGAGATTGCCGACCGTGTCTCTCGGTTAATGCAAGATGAATCCGGCCAGTTGAATATCGACTTCGGAGCGATTAAAGCCGGAATCAAAAATATGCGGGCCAATATCAAAGACGAAGATATTGGGTTAGTACGTCAAGCATTCGGATTGCCTAAGTGGGTTGCCAAGGAATACCCTAAAGAAGCTGGGCCGATTCAGGAAGTCATCGATAACCGGCTTCGGATGAAACATCGTATCAAAAACGATTACCACAAAGAACTTCTTGATTCGTGGGAAGGGCTTTCAAAGCAAGATATTGAAGTTGTGGGAAAGTCGCTTTGGAAGGGTGACGAACTAGGTCAAGTGTTGAGCGATGCCGGAAGGAAAAAGCTTACTCCAAAACAACTTGAAGCCTATGATAGAACCCGCGAAGTGCTTGAATATATATGGTATGAGGACCGTCCGGAACTCATGAAGGAAATGGGGCTAAACGACAACGAGATCCGAGAATATTATGCGACCACAGGGCATAAAATCGGATATATGCCGCATCCGCGTGAAGGCAGATACGCGGTTACGGCAAAAGACCCGAATACGAAAGAAACGGTTTACCGAAAAGACTTCGATGATTTTCTGCTTACGCTTACCGGGAAACGCTTCGGCGCTAAGCAGGCTTTGATTAAGCAGAAAGTCGAACAGGACTTTCCGGGAATGCTGATAGACGTAAAGGCCAAGAAAAAGGTATTGGCTGAGTCGGCCTATCGTGAAGTTTCTCCACAAGCTACGCAGGAATTGATTGAAGCATCCATGCGCTACTTGAATGCTACCGATGCACAGAAAGCTGAACTCGGTCAGGCCATGAAAAAGGCCGTTGCCGATGTTTTCAAGGTCCGTGGATTCGGTGAGCACTTCATGAAGCGTAAAGATATCCCTGGATTCGATAAGTCGAATTGGCAGGACGCTGTATTGAATTACACATCCGCGTGGGCTGGATACAAGTCAAAGCTCGTCGCTGCAAAACAAATGTGGGGCGCATGGGGCAAGGTGGATTGGAGCGGGAAAGAGAACCTTCGCAACTTCATGTCTGACCAAGTGAAGGATACCTTTGCCAATGAAACATTTGCCGATAGAGCCGTTGACAATGCAAGGGGAATTCTTTTCCGGCAGTACCTTTCGGGTGTGCCTAAGTCTGCAATCGTCAACTTAACGCAAAGTTACATTGCCACAATTCCGCGGCTGACCATTGATACAAAATGGGCCGACGCGAAAGTCCATGCCGAGATGATGCGGGCCGCTGGCGACGTTTTAAGCGCAATCAAAACGCCGGCGCAACCAGGCATGAGCCGCAGGGAAACGGCGCAGGCTGGCCGTTTAGAGCCTGAAATCGTCCGTGGACTCCGGGCGGCGAGAGAAGACGGCACAATCGCCTCACAGACAACGGACGAACTGATCGGACGCAGGGCGGGAAAGTTTGGTTCAAAGATCCGCTCTGTTGACAACGCACTCGGATGGATGTTTAGGACCGCCGAAGTCTTCAACCGCGAAATAGCTTTTGTTACGGCTATGCGGATTGCAAAGAACGAGAAAGGCATGAGCTATGAAGACGCCTACAAATACGCGCGTGGCATCGTAGAAGAAACCCAAGGAGTTTACGGAAAGACAAATCTTCCGCCTTTCGCTCGCGGAGACTCTAACTGGAACAAGGCTGGACGCGCCGGATACGCCTTCAGACACTATTCAAACAACCTTTTCAACCTTTGGTCGAGCATGTTGAAAGAAGGGCCGCGTGGAGCGTTGGCTTTAAGCAAAAGCCTTGCTGCAATCGCAACGTTTGGCGGAATTTCGTCAATGCCGTTTATTGATACATTCCTTGCGGCCTACAACAAAATGACCGGGAATGACGGTAAAACCGAACTCGCACAATCCACAGGTGACCTGGCCGAAACAGTTTTATACGGAGCGCCAGGAGGCGTAGCGGGCGTTGATATTTCCGGATCGCTTGGAACGGATGTCCCAACTTCAGTTACCGATATCCTCGGTCCTATGGCTGATTGGGGTAAACGAGCCATGCTGACAAAAGAATCGTTTCAAGCCGGAGATTACCAACGGGTAGCAGAGGACTTCCCGCTTATGCCGGCCGCGATTAGAAATGTCATGGCCGGGTCGCGGCTTGCTACACGTGGACTTGAAAAGCGAAGTGGTAAAGATGTCAAAGATGAATCTGGAAAACCAATCGTAATCGACACCAAGGCCGCTGTTAAAAAGGCAGCAGGATTCCAGCCGACTGAAGTTTCTGAAACATACCGACGCGAACAGGCAACAAAAAATATCACTGGATACTGGAACGACCGCGCCGATATAATCAGAAAGAAAATGCGTCTCGCATTTGATAATGGCGTAAATTCGGATGAATACAAAAACGCATTGAAAGACATGAACGAGTACAACGCCGAGGCTCCGGCATACATCCCAAAGATCAACCCTAAAAACGTGATTGTAGATAAGCCGACGAAGAAAGAAACTCTCTTGAAAAAGAGTGTGAAATAAAATGCCAAGCTCACAACCATCACAGCTTCGAGTCCAAAAAGACGACTTCGAGGAATTGCAGCGGCAATTGAATTATATCATTGCCGACCTGTACGCCTGGATAGGTGAGCTTCGTGGGACTGAGGGATTCAAGCATTCGGAAGATAGCTCGGAAACATTTATCACGGCCGATGGTGTTACCTACGAAAACCTTAACACTAACGGCGATGTAGGAACCGCAGCGGATCAAGTGGCGCAAGGATCGCGTGGGGTTACGAACGGAGACAGCCACGATCATGTCGGGGGCGATGGGGCCGCGATTGCCGAAGCTGCTCTCACTCTTTCCGACAATACGACTGCTGACGTTTCGACGGCAAAGCATGGATTCACGCCAAAAGCCCCGAACGACACGACGAAGTTTTTAAGGGGCGATGCTTCATATGCCGTTCCGGATCATGGCTCTCTTGGCGGTTTGACTGACGACGACCATACGATCTATGCTAAGGCAGCGGCAACACGGTACAACTATTCTCCTTCTTCAGTTACGGTAAACACCGGGACCGGAAGCGGAGTTGTCGCCAATGTTTCAGATATGTTCGAAGGTGATACTTACGATGTAGCCGAAGCAGCGAGTACTCCTGGTTTTGATGTTGAATTCGCTTTCTCAAGCATAACGGTTCTGCCGAGGAAACTTGTAATTCGCGCATGGTACAACGGTACTTCTACTCATGGGGTAGGAATAGATATTTACAACTATGATACCACAGCATGGGATCGTTTTCATTCTTTTCTTGGAGATCACCTTGATTATGTTCAGTTTTGTATAGATATACCATCAGCAACAAACTATGTTGATGGTTCAGGTAATGCTAAAATAAGATTCTATCATTTCAGCGCCGGAAACGCTTCACACGATATTTATATAGACTACATTCAGCTTGCATCAACCTGAAGGAGAACAGAGAAAAATGAAAAACCTTTTTGCCGCGCTTATCGCAGTAGCCATCATGATGGTATCTATCCCGGCTTTCGCTGGAGTTACATGGTATGTCTATGGGAATGCAACAATCGGATATGAAATCCAGGCAGTCGTCACATTGACGCCCGCAACAATGGCCGATCCGGTTGTGATTCAAGATGATGCGGGTAATCCGTTGGATCTTTCAACGCAATACCTTTATATCGTTGAAACGTACTATGGTGGGACTGCACCGACCGACAACTCCGACCTTTATATTTATGCTCATTCGACTTCCGGGAAGGACGTGCTCGGAGGGGGTGGCGCGAACCGGGTTGACAACGCGACAAACAACATCTTCACGCCACTTGTTGACTCTGCGCCTAAGACTGTTCCGCTGTATGGTAAATGTTATCTGTTCATCAGTGGGAACTCTCAGGCCGGGGCGATTACGACTGTCATTATCAAGACGATTCCCAAAAAGTAAACGGAGCGATGAAAATTGGCGTTGATAGACCTAAAAAGTGCGGCTCGGAATCTTGTAAAATGCGAGTACGCCATGATGCAGACCGGATTCGATCAGGAAGACCTGATTCGAACGGTGTATAATTTGGCGCAATGTCTTCACGTTTTATGCAACAACCTTGATTATTATGGAACAGCATCAGTATCGGTGCAAAATGATTTTTGGGTTGAGTCGCTTTCAGTATCCGATAATACTCCATCATCGGGGAATATAACTTTCGGTAATTTTACGATACATTATGATGGACAATCATACCTTGTAGCCGGGTTAGTAACAACCGTAAAATATATCTATTGGCTTGCGAGTGAACCAGATTCGATTTTGGGGGCAGCATCTGACCCGAGAGAAGCGGTCGGATGGGATGATGAAACGATGTTCGTCATAATAATTAACACCGATGGAATTAGCGATATCATACAACCTGAATCAGAATATAGTTCAACGCCATCTCCTGTTGGGACTGATTTTTTGGCAAAAATCGGAACGCCGCTAAATACGGCTTCACGTAGAAAAATATTCAGGCCAACATCTGAAAGAACCACAGAGGGGATAACACAAACTCAAACTGAGGAAGAATCACAGGAAGGGCTAATTACGATTGATGGCATCCCAATCCATATTGACGGCAAATTTATAACGGTGACTTGATGAAAAAAACAATCATAGCGGTAATGATATTTGCGGCTTTATTTGGAGTATCTTTCGCGGCGTCCTGGCCGTTGATAAGCCCTTCATCAGATGCGCTTGTCGGATGGGACGAGTCGGGAAATACGGTTGACTGGTTCACGGTCGGGGCAGGGTTGTCAATAGACGCTTCCCGCGTGATTTCGGTTGGCGACCTTTCAGCGACTTATCAACCAGTCGTTTCTGGCGTTAGCAGCACCGAAATTGGTTATCTTGACGGCGTAACATCGGCAATACAGACGCAGCTTAACGCCAAGCAATCTTCAGACGCAGATTTGACAACCTATGCGGGTATAACCCCTTCAGCCGATGTTCAGAGCTTGCTTGGTGCGGCTAACTACGCAGCGATGAAAGCGCAGCTTGATCTTGAAATAGGAACTGACATATCTGCACAAGGACATACCCACGCGGATATTTACGAACCAGTTTTAACCGCCGCTTCTCAGGCCGAGATGGAAGAGGGGACAGAAGGAGGCTTGCGGTCAATGTCTCCTCTCAGGGTCGCTCAAGCAATTGCGGCCTTGGCGGGTGTTGGGACCGGCGACCTGTTGGCGGATGGAACAGTCCCATTAACTGCTGATTGGAACGTCGGCGCTTTTTCTATTACGGCAGAAAGCTTCATCGCTGCAAAAACTTCCGGTGTTGCGGGTGAGGTTGGCCTATATGAAGCCAACTCAACTGACACGGACGCAGCGGGGTTTCGCGGCCCAGCGAGTATGACCGGGGATACCTCATATCGTTTAGTTCTACCGGCGGCCGGTCCCACATCCGATAACATGACCCTTACCTGGGCGGGG
>Ga0105098_10000408_pt1 | contig 14574 bp, 15 predicted proteins | sample PPLLak21cMay2015_FD_79137 | JGI IMG/M metagenome (GOLD analysis project Ga0105098, IMG submission 79137) | Freshwater sediment microbial communities from Prairie Pothole Lake near Jamestown, North Dakota, USA - PPLs Lake P7 Core (1) Depth... | ecosystem: Environmental > Aquatic > Freshwater >... | reverse complement strand
TCACGGGCGGGGAGCATATCCGGCAGGCGGAGAGGGACCCGATCCCGAGGGTGTCCTTATGGGGGTATTCGGACAATGGGGGCTTGTGGGACCGGGTCGGTCCTCTCCGTCGGGCGCAACCTAGCGCGGCGCGCCTGCAGCGCGCCGTCTCTTCACGCAATCGTTTGGGAGATGCCCGAGAGCATGTCCCAAAAGGATGGCCAGGTCTTGGCTACGACCTCCGGGTCTGCGATCTCGATCCCGGCAACGCAGAGGCCGACCAGGGCGAAGGACATCGCAACCCGATGATCCCCGTAGGTCTGCACTCGGGCGGGGTGTAGGACGCCGGGCACGATGATGAGCTCATCACCCACGACCGTCGCGTCCGCCCCGAGCCGGGTGATCTCGGCAGCCAGTGACGCCAGTCTGTCCGATTCCTTGTGGCGGAGTGATCCGAGGCCGCGGAGCCGGCTTGGGCCATCGGCGAACAGGGCGGCCACCGCAACCGCCAGTGAGCCGTCAGGAGATCCGGAGAGATCGATTTCGATCGGGCGCAGCCCATCGGTCGTGGCCGCGACGGTGGTCGCATTGCCGGTCTGTGTGAGGGCGCATCCCATTTGCTCGAGCACTCCGGCGACGGCGAGATCGGGTTGGAGGGATTCTGCTCCGAGACCTTCGATGGTCACACGGCCACCGGTTATGGCGGCAGCGACCATCGGGTAGACGGCAGCCGATGCATCTGGCTCGATGGCGACGTCTGTGCCTCGGTACCCCCCGGGCTCGACCCGGTATCCCGCCTCGACTTGCTCGACGACGGCGCCGAACTCCTCCATCATCGAGATGGTGAGCTCGAGATATCTGCGTGAGCCCTCGAGCCCTTGCGGAATGACGACCATCTCCTCTCGGGCGAGCGGAGCGACGAGAAGCAGGGCACTGGCGAACTGGCTGGTCTGATGGGAGGCCACCGTGACCAGTCCGCCCGGAAGGGCTCCCCCATCGACGGTCACCGGAAGATGCCCGTCGACTGAGGACGTCTGGACGCCGAGAGCGTTGAGGGCATCGACCAGCCCGCTCATGGGACGCTCCGGCAGCCGATCCCTCCCCACGACAGTGGTTGTGCCGTGGATGAGGGAGGCCAGGGCGATCACCGAACGTGCAGTGAGCCCGGATGCGCCGGCGTCCACTGGACCGCTTGGCGCCTCGAGAGCGCCCCCGGACCCGGTCACCCGCCAGGGGTCACCGGCAGCGGCGATGTCCACCCCAAAGTGCCCCAGGGCCCCAAGGGCAGCCCGGGTGTCGTCTGCATCCAGCGGCGCCCATAACAGCGAATCACCATCGGCCAGCGCGGAGACGACCAAAGCCCTGATCGTGTGGGACTTCGAGCCGGGTGGTCGAATGGAAGCGTCGATCGGGCCAAGGGCTGGCTGGACCGTGCGGAACCCGCTCATGGATAAACCCCGGTGCCCGAGGCAAGGAGGTCGCGTATCTCGGCGGCCGACAACTGTCGGGATTGTCCTGGTTTGAGAGACCGGTCTGTGATGGGCCCGATAGCCGTCCTGACCAGAGAGCTCACCTCGAAGCCCAACGCCTCGAACATGCGGCGCACCTCGCGGTTCCGACCCTCTCCCATCGTCAATTCCACCAGTGTCGCCGCGCCCTGGCGCCCAACGACCTGCGCCGATACGGCGCGAGCCGGGCCGTCGTCGAGGTCGATGCCCTCCGTCAGGCGCCTTATCTCGCCTTTCCCCGGATTCCCCTTGACGAGGGCCACATACTTCTTGACGATCCCGTATCTGGGATGGGTCACCCGATTGGCGAGATCGCCGTCGTTGGTGAGGAGGATCAGGCCCTCCGACTCGTAGTCGAGACGGCCGACCGGGTACAACCGGCGGCCGGGCGCCACCAGATCGACCACCGTCCGCCGGCCCTGCGGGTCAGATGCCGACGAGATGACCCCGGAGGGTTTGTAGAGGAGGTGCGTCTCTAGATCGGGGTTCACCGGGATCGGGACGCCATCGAGGGTCACCTGCTGCGTGGCCACATCCACCCGGTCACCCAGGACCGCCTCTGCGCCATCTATGGCAACCCTCCCCTGGCGGATCGTGTCCTCGGCGGCGCGACGCGACATGAGCCCGGCTCCAGAGATTGCCTTTTGAACGCGGATCAAGTCCGCCATCGCTCACGTCGTCCCGGGGCGAAGAGTCTCCTCCAGGGATTCGACGGTGTCGGCCGGCGGTATGTGATCCGCAAGAGGAGGCAACCCGACCAGCGACTCGAGACCCATCTTCTCCAAGAAGAGATCGGTGGTGACATAGACCGCCGGGTTGCCCGGGATGGTGAGACGCTCCCTTTCCTCGACAAGACCGAGTCGCTCCAGCGTCCTCACGGCAGAATCGGAGTCGACCCCCCTGATCTCGTTGATCTGGCTTCGGGCGACGGGTTGCCGATAAGCGACCACTGACAGGGTCTCGAGAGCTGCCGGCGACAGCTTGCGAGCGGTGGCCGACGCCGAGAAGCGCTCCAGGTAGGGATAGGCGTCCGGGTGGGTGTAGAGCCTCCAGCCCCCGGCCACCTGACGCAGTATCAAGCCGCTCTCCCGATCCTCCAGCTCCCGGCTCAATTCGTCCAGCAGCTCTTCGATTCTCGTCTTGGGCAGCTCGAGCACCTCGGCTAGTTCGCCGATCGGCACCGGCGCCTCGGTGACGAAGAGAACGGCTTCGACTGCGGCGACCTCCCTCACGACGCCCACTCCGAGTTGAGATCCACCGCTCCCTGGCCCCGGTCGCGGACCACGATCTCGGACAACCAATCATCCTGGGAGACCTCGATGAGGCCCCAGCGAGCCAGCTCCAGCAAGGCCAGGAAATACGCAGCCACCTCGACGGTCCGGGTGCATTCAGCGGTCAGTTCCTCGAAGGTGGACATCGTCTCATTGGTCACCCGCGCCCTGATCTCCTCGATCGCTGCCTCGACCGAGGGCAGGTCGAGGTCCAAATGGTCGAGATCTGGCTCGGCTCCTTCCCGGGAGAAGATACGAGCGGCGAGAACGGCCAGATCGTCCACGTCGATCGGCACTACCAGATCCGCGGGTCGGGATGCGATGGGCTGGTCGACTCCACTCGTCCGGGGGACGAACCGGTTGGCCTCCTGGAGCCGACGTTGCAGCACAGCCGCCACATCCTTGAACGTCACGCACACTAGGAGACGAGAGAGGAGCCGATCGCGCTCTTCGATGAGGGCGAGCTCCTCGTCCAGATCGAAGACGCCTCTGGTTGGGAGGAGCGACTGAGCCTTGAGCTGGATCAGGGTGGCTGCGATCAGCAGGAACTCCGAAGTGACCTCCAGATCTAGGTCCTTCATTTCGTCGATGAAGGCCACGTACTCCCCCACCACCTCAGTGAGTCCCACCGCGGTGACCTCGACCTGATGTTTCGTGATCAGCTGGAGCAGGAGGTCCAGGGGTCCCTCGAAAACCTTGGTCTTTACGTGAAAGGTCATCAGCCGCCTCAGGTTATTCGGGCCTGCGCGTGGCGCTGGTCTTTGGCGGCTGGTCCGCCAATTGCAGCAAGTCCCAGGTACTGGTCGAGATACCCGGTGGCCGTTCGCCGTGGTGGTGACGAGCGAAGTCGACGATGAGATCCTCACACCCCAAGCTGGCCAGTTCCAGGGCGGCGGTCTCGCCGTGGTCCCGGTAGAGCTGCCAGCGGCTGGTCAAAGGTAGGCCGAGCCGCATGGCCAGCGAGGCATACGTTCTGCCGAGGACACCGAGGCGAGCGTGTCTCTTGCCGACGTCGTGGAGAAGGGCGGCTCGAATGACGTCGAGCTCGCCACCCCCCGCGATAGCGACAAGGGCGGCATGGAACCCGTGTCGCTGGTCCGGGTCCGGCTGTGAGAAGAACACCCAGGCTTGTCCACGGTCCAGCCAACCTTCCACGGCCGTCCGCTCGGCCGCATCCAGGGGGCTGGAAAACAGGACGTCGAAGAACCGACGGGTCAGATGGCCCAGGGAGCCCGGCACGCTTCTAGTGACCGGCCGCCTTGGCCTTGCATTCGACGCAACGCACCGACTCGGGTCGCGCTTCGAGGCGTGCCGCGGGTATGGCCTTGCCACAGTCCTCGCAGATCCCGTACGTGCCGGCTTCGATCTTGCCCAGAGCCTGGTCGACATTGGCCAGCTGCGCCTTGAGCGAATCGACCACACCGAGCACCTCGGTGCGCTCGGCCGTCACGGCCGCGGCATCGGCGAAGCTCCCACCGAAGTCGAGATCGGCACGAAGATCACCTGTCTCGGCGGCGCCGAGCTCATCCAACTGATGGACGAGATGAGCTCGCTCTTTGCGCAGGGCCTTCTCGGCACCGGCGATGTCCAACGTGGTCATTTGCTCCTCGGGTGGGCCTGGACATAGATCTCTACGAGATGGGCAGGGCTTACCTTCGTGTAGATCTGGGTTGTTGAAATCGTAGCGTGACCCAGGATCTCTTGTACGGTCCGAAGGTCTGCTCCCGCCTCGACCATGTGCGTCGCCGCCGAGTGCCTGAGCACGTGAGGCGAGACTTTCTGCTCTTGGATGCCGGCCTTTCGGGCGTTGGCACGAACCACTTCGAAGATGCCCTGGCGGCTGAGACGCCGGCCTCTCAGATTCAGGAACAGCGGGTCCCCGCGTTGCGAGCTCCTGACCAGATTCAGTCGGTCTGGAAGCCATCGGGAGATCGCGATCACTGCTTTGCCGCCGATCGGCACCAACCTCTGTTTGGCCCCCTTGCCTGTGACGATGACCACTTTGTCCTCGAGGTCGATATGGCCGAGGTCCACCCCCACCGCCTCCGAGACACGGGCCCCGGTGGCGTAGAGGAACTCGAGCAAGGCTGAGTCACGACGCCCCTTGATCGTCGTGATGTCCGGCGCCTCGACCAGATGGATGGCCTCGTCGATCGTGAGGGCCTTGGGGAAAGGCTCAGGACGCCGTGGGGACTCGAGGAGGAGGGTGGGGTCGGTCTGCCGCAGGCCTTCGATCACGAGGAAACGATGCAGACCCCGAATCGCGGCGAGCTTACGACTGACAGTGGATGAGGCAAGTTCCTCGCCCCGCAGATGGGCCACGTATCCCTCGACCGCGGACTGGTCAGGCTCAGCGCCGTCGAGGAAAGCGAGATACTGGGCGAGGTCCCGCTCGTAGGCCTGGATGGTGTTGGACGAGAGCCCACGCTCCACATCGAGGGCGAGGAGGTATTCCTCCACGCCTTCCGGCAGTGTCAGCGCGCCCGAGCTCAAACCGAGGCGAGTGCCTCTTGTGGCGGCACATGTGCAACCCCAAGGCTCTCCGCCACCGCCGGGTGGCACACCGACTTCCCGACGACGTTGATCCCGCCGGTCAACTCGGGGTGGCGTTCGACCGCGCCGGAGACGCCGTAGTTGGCCAGGCTGACCGCGTATCGCAGGGTGGCATTGGTGAGGGCGTAGGTCGAGGTGTGTGGGACCGCCCCGGGGATGTTGCCGACTGCGTAGTGCAGTACGTCGTGAACGAGGTACACCGGATCGGTGTGGGTGGTCTCACGAGAGGTTGCGAAACACCCACCCTGATCGATCGCGACGTCGACGAGAACCGATCCCCGCCTCATCGCCCGAACCATGTCTTCGGTGACCAGTTTGGGAGCCGACGCCCCGGGGACCAGGACAGTTCCTATCACCAGGTCGGCGTCGAGCACCTCCTCCTCGATCGTCAGTCGGTTCGAATGCAATGTCCTGACCCGGCCCAGATAGAGCGAGTCCAGGGTGCGGAGCTTGCCGATATCGGTGTCGAGCACGACCACGTCGGCCTGCATTCCCACCGCGATGACAGCGGCGTTGGAGCCGGCGATCCCTCCGCCAATCACCACGACCTTGCCCGACCTCACGCCGGTGACGCCGCCCAGGAGCACCCCCCTCCCGCCTTCTGTCTTACCGAGGAAGTAGGCACCCGCCTGGGTGGCCATGCGCCCCGCGATCTCGGACATCGGGGCGAGGAGGGGCAGCGAGCGGTCCGGAAGCTGCACCGTCTCGTATGCGATGGCGATCACGTCCCTTTCCAGCAGACCGGCGGCCATCCGCGGGTAGGCAGCCAGATGCAAGTACGTGAACAGGACCTGGCCCGGTCGAAACATCTCGATCTCGGAGTCCTGAGGCTCCTTGACCTTGAGGATCATCTCCGCACCGTCGAAGACCTCGCCTGCATTGGGCACGATAATGGCCCCCTGGGCCTCGAACTCCTCGTCGACGATCGAAGACCCTTCACCGGCGCCCTTCTCGATGAGGACGGTGTGACCGCGCTCGGTCAACTCGCGCGTTCCGACCGGAGTGATGGCGACACGGTGCTCTTCGGTCTTGATTTCTTTGGGTACGCCGACGATCAAGACACGTCCTTCCTGGCACTTGGCACCATATTCGGCAGGCTATCGGCCCAGAGCAGGCCGTGCCTCACTCGATGGTCAGATCCACCGATTCCGGCAACACGACTACCTGATCGGCCCTCGCCGCTGCAGCCCCGACCAGGCCCATGAAGAGCGGGTGCGGCGTATCGGGACGGGAACGGAACTCAGGATGGGCCTGAGTGCCGACGAAATAGGGGTGGTCGACGAGCTCGATGTACTCGACCAGGTTGTCGTCGGGTGACAGTCCGGACAACCTCATCCCCGCCCTCTCCAGGTCTTTGCGGTAACGGTTGTTGACCTCCCACCGGTGCCGGTGTCTCTCGTATACCAGCTCCTGGCCGTACAGCTCCCGGGTCTTCGACCCCTCTGCGAGCTTGGCCGCATATAGACCGAGACGCATCGTCCCGCCCTTCTCTTCGACGTCCTCCTGGCTGGCCATCAGGTCGATCACCGGGTGTGGCGTCGAAGGATCGAACTCTGTGCTGTTGGCGTCAGCCAAACCGAGGACATTGCGGCCGAATTCGATAACGGAGCATTGCAGTCCAAGACACAGACCCAGCAAGGGCACACGGTTTTCCCGGGCGTACCGGATCGCCTGCACCTTGCCCTCGACACCCCGATAGCCAAATCCGCCGGGGATGACGATGCCGTCCAGGTCCTCGAGGTAGGAGTCCGCCAGCAAACCCGTCAGCTCGTCGCTCGGGACCCAGACCAGGTCGAGCCCAAGACCCTGGCCGGCGGCGGCATGCCGCAGAGCCTCGGCGACGGAGAGGTAGGCGTCGGGGAGGCCGACGTACTTGCCAACTATCCCGACCCGGATCGTCCGGGTGGAGGACAACGCCCTGTCCACCATCGAACGCCAAGCGTCGAGGTTCGGCGGGCCGGTGACCATTCCGAGCCGATCGCATACGACGGCGTCGAGCCCGCCGTCGTGGAGAATGAGCGGCACCTCGTAGATATCCCGGGCATCCGGCGCGGCGATCACGGCCCGTGGCTGGACGTCGCAAAAGAGGCTGATCTTCTTCCTGACGCCCTCGTCGATCTCGCGGTCCGATCGAACGATGATCACGTCCGGGGTGATCCCCTTGCTTCGCAGCTCGGCCACCGAGTGCTGGGTCGGCTTGGTCTTCAGCTCCTCCGAAGTGGCTATGAACGGCACGAGGGTGACGTGGACGAACATCACGTTCTCCCGTCCGATGTCGTTCCCGAATTGGCGGATGGCCTCCAGGAAGGGAAGGCTCTCGATGTCCCCGACGGTCCCCCCGACCTCAGTGATCACGACATCGACATCCTGCTCGCCGACCCGACGTATTCGGTCCTTGATCTCATTCGTGATGTGTGGGATCACCTGGACCGTGTCCCCCAGGTAGTCGCCCCGACGTTCCTTCTGGATCACGGACAGATAGATGGACCCGGAGGTGACGTTCGAAGTCCGCTTCAGGTTTTCACCGGTGAACCTCTCGTAGTGTCCCAGGTCCAGGTCGGTCTCACCCCCGTCATCGGTGACGAACACCTCCCCGTGCTGGAAGGGATTCATCGTGCCCGGGTCGACGTTGATGTAGGGGTCGAGCTTTTGGTTCACGACGCGGAGGCCGCGCGACTTGAGCAGACGCCCTAATGAGGAAGCGGCGATCCCTTTGCCCAGGCTGGAGACGACGCCGCCCGTGACGAACACGAACTTGGTGGAAGTGGGTGGGCCGTCGGTCTCCTCAGAGGGGTGCTGAGTGGTGGATTCTGAGGTGAAAAGTGGCCCGTCCATGACGGGATGCCAATGTAGCACCGATCAGGCTCCGGGCCAGCATCATCGAATGCGGGCACCCTCGAGGAGCTCGGCGGCGGCCTCGCGGCCGCGATCACTCTCGGGAAGTCCGGCCAACATCCGGGATAACTCGGTGAGCCGATCTTCCCCGTCGACCTTTCGCACAGATGCTCTCGGCCCGTCACGCTCGATAACGAAGTGATCCTCGGCGTGGGCTGCTACTTGTGGGAGATGGGTGACGCAGAGCACCTGACAGGTCCGCGCGAGGTCGGCGAGCTTGCGACCGAGGGCCAGGGCCGTGGCTCCCCCGACACCGGCGTCGATCTCATCGAACACCATGGTGCCGGCGCCCCCGGCCCGAGTTGCGAGTCGAAGGGCGAGCATCAATCGCGACAATTCGCCTCCGGACGCGACCTCCTGGATACGCCCTGAGGCCAGACGGTCGTCCGAGGCGAACAAGATCTCGACCTTGTCGATGCCGGTGGGCCCCGGTTCGACGGGCTCGGTCGTGATGGTGACCGACGCCGCCGGAAGTCCGAGTGCGGCCAGGTGGGTGCGAGCTTCCTCCTCGATCTCAGCAGCAACTTGACTCCGGGCTGTGCTCAGATCGGCTCCTATCCCGGCCAACTCGGCACTCGACCGTTGCAGCAGTTCGTCGATCGTCGATGCCTTTTGGATCAGCTCCTCCAGCTCCGATGCTCGGCGGGAGGCACCGGCGCCGAATTCGAGGACCTCGTCCAAAGTCCGACCATATTTCCTTTTCAGCTCGCCCAGAGTGGTCAGCCGCTGCTCGACGGTCTCCAGGGCCGCCGGGTCTTCGAATGCACTGTCGGCCACGGCGCGCAGGTCGCGGAGCAGATCGTGGGCGACTGCGTCCAGGCCTTCTGCCGCACTCATCGGACCTGTCATCTCCGGGTCGAAGACCGCCAGCTTTCGCAGCCGGGACACGACTTCACCGGAGCTCTCGGCCAGCCGCTCCAACTCCTCGGTCGCGCCGGTCAGGTTCTCCCGCACCGCCTCGGCGTTCTTGAGCCTCGCCGACATCGACTCGAAACGGAGGTCGTCACCCCTCTCCAGCCCGGCGCCGGCGATCTCATTTGCCTGGTAGCGGAGCAGATCGAGCTCTCGCTCCAGGGCCGTCCGATCACCCCCAAGACGACGCTGGTCCTCGACCGCAGATCGATACCTTGCCCAGGCCTCGACGTACCGCTCCCTCGTCTTCAACCCTGGCCCGCCCAGCATGGCGTCGACGAGAGCGAGGACGGTCTGGCTCCGCTGCAGAAGAAGACGGTCGTGTTGGCCGACGATCTCCACCAAACCGCCGATTCTCTCCTCGAGAACGGCCGAGGCGGCGAGGGCTCCATCGAGATATGCACGACTTCTGGCGTCCCGGGGCACCACGCGAGTGACACCGATTTCCCCGTCGTCGTCGCCGAACAGGCCTTCGGCAACGGTCTCCGTATCGAAAGGCCCGACCGCACTCGTCTTTGCCTTTTCCCCGGTCAGAAGGCGTAGTGCGCCGAGGAGCATGGTTTTTCCTGCGCCCGTCTCACCTGTGATGACAGTGAAGCCCGGCCCGGGGTCGATGGATGCATCCTCGAGCACTCCGAGGTTTGCCACCCGGAGGTGGTGGATCATCGGTCGAGACCGAACTTGTCGGTGATCAGCCTGGGGAATGACCGCGGGCGGAATCGCGCGAACTGCACCGGGCGCTCACCCCGCTCGATCTCGACCGTCTGGCCCGCGCCGAGATGGCCCATGTCGATCTTGTCCACGGTCACCTTAACCGGTCGGTCCTTGCCGACGACGATCGACAGCCGACTGCTAGCCGCGATGACGAGCGTGCGGTCGAAAAGCGAATGCGCCGCAACCGGGGTGAGGATCAGGGCACTGAGGACCGGGTCGACGAGGGGGCCCCGGGCTGAGAACGAGTAGGCGGTCGATCCGGTAGGCGTGGCCACTATCAGCCCATCGGCGCGATAGGTGAGGAAATGCTCGTCATCGACGGCGACATCGAGATGAATGAGGCGCTGACTGTCGACCTTCTCCACAACGACATCGTTGACACCTGTGGCCGAGGCTCCATCCACCGTCGCCTTGACGGTCATCCGCTCCGAGACCTCGTAGTCACCACCGAGTAGTCGGGTGATCACCTGGTCCAGGTCGTCCGGCTCGGCTTCCGCCAGGAAGCCAATCGTGCCGAGGTTGAAGCCGAGGAGGGGAACATCGTGGGCTAAGGCCCGCTGGGCCGCCGCCAGCACCGTCCCGTCGCCTCCCACAGCCAGCACGAGGTCTGGTCTCTCCCCATCGTCCTCCACCACCTTGCCCCCAGCCGAGGCAATAGCCATCCTCAGCTTCTCGGCGAAGACACGCGCATTCTCTGGCCCATGTCTTACTTCGAGGGCGAACCTCATTCAGGCACCTCCACGGCGATCCCTTCGCCGCCTTTGCGAAGCCAGAGTAGGTACTCGACGTTGCCGTCTCGCCCTTCGATGGGGGAACGGATGATGCCGCGGGCACCCAATCCGGCCTCGCCGAGGCACTCGAGAACCTTGCGGACGGCCCGCTCCCGCACTTCGCGTTTGCGGACTACTCCGCCATGACCGACGTTGCCTTTGCCCGCCTCGAACTGCGGTTTCACGAGAACGATGAGATCCGCCCCGTCCTCGGCCGCTTCATCGAGCTTTCCGGCCACTGCGCACAGCGAGATGAAGGAGAGATCGGCGACGATGACCGGATAAGGCCCGTCGAGTTTGGCGACATCGACCAGGCGGAAGTTGGTCCGCTCCAATGGCACGACTCTCGGGTCGTTGCGAAGGCGCTCGTGGAGCTGAGCCCGCCCGACGTCGAGAGCGGTCACCGATCGCGCACCCCGCTCCAGGGCCACCTCGGTGAACCCGCCGGTCGAAGCCCCGATGTCGAGAACTGCTTTGCCGGTCGGGTCGACCGGGAAGGCGTCGAGGGCGGCGAGCAATTTGAACGCCCCGCGAGACACCCACTTTCTGTCGTCACCTACCAACGAGATCGGGGTGTCGACGGAGACGAGAGAAGCCGGTTTCGGGGTGGGCATACCGCCTACCAGGACCTTCGACTCCGTGATGAGCCTCTGTGCCTCGGTGCGGGTACCGGCGAGCTCGCGTCGGACGATCTCGGCGTCGAGACGCCTTCTGGTCAGGACGGCTCCGATTCCTCGAGGAGCGAGCCGAGGAGGTTGGCCAGCTCCGCGGCCGGTTCGGGCAAATCGGCGGGGTCGAGTTCCTCGAGACGGGCGAGCGCGGCTTCCAGCTTCTCGACTTGCTCCTGGGTGATTTCCATCTCCGGATTATCGCCCAATTGCATACGCGACCACCAGATCCTCGATTCTCACACCGCGCTCTCGTCGACGCGAAGGACTGCAAGAAGCACCCGCATCAGGAGAATCACCGCCAAGGCGAGGCCGATCCAACCGAGGACCTCATACAGGTCGACACCTATCGCTGCGAGCGCCGGGCCACCTTCGGTTCTGAGAAGCAAGACCGATACCCCGCCAACGCCGATGCTGAGAAGCGCCAGCACGATGCGGTTGACGAGACGTTCCAGTACACGGACCTCGTGAGCATCGGTGAAGAGTCTCAACCGGGTCGTCAGACGGCCGTGCTCGAGAAGCGTCGCGATCCGATCGATGTGACGCGGGGCGCGACCGAGGAGTGGGCCGAGCTGGGCCCACTCCTGCTGAACCAAATCGGATACCGATCCCGGCAGCATTCTCTCCCGAAACTCGGCGCCTCCGACGTCAGCTATCACATCGATCAACGGGTAGCCGGGCGAGAGTTGTTCCACTGTCCCGGCCAGGGTCGCCAGAGCGCGGAACATCGTGGTGGTCGACCGGGGAAGCTTCATTCGGAGCTTGTTCGTCAAAGCGAGCAGATCGGTGAGGGCGTCCGGGGAAGGGAGCCCGGAGCTGATGTCGGCGGCGAGAAACTGGGCGAGGGCCCTTTCGATTTCATTTGGATCTCGGGTCGGGCTCACTGCGCCGATCGAGACCATGGCTTCGTAGAGCAACGAAGGCTGCTGCAGCTTGATGGCGACCAGCATCTGAAACACTGAAGCTCGCTCGAAAGTGTCCAGACGCCCCGCAATGCCGAAATCGATGAGACCGAGGTCGCCGCTCTCGAGAACCAAGACGTTGCCTGGATGAGGGTCGCCGTGGAATCTCTCCCCCTTCAGCATGGCTTGGACCTGAGAGATGCAGAGAGCATCCGCGAGCAACCGCCCGCGAGCAGGCTCCATCGCGGAGGTCCCGGACGAAAGGGGGACGCCGGGCAATCTCTCCATCACCAGCATTCGCTCGGAAGTCAAGGAGTTGATTATCTGGGGAGCGACTACCCGAGGTTGATTGACCATTGCCGCGCCGGCTTCGATGGCGTGACGAGCCTCGACGTGGAAATCCAACTCACCCTGAAGGACGTCTGAGAATTCATCGACAAGTGAGGTGACCTGGTATTGGGCCCCCCACGTCGTGCGTCGCTCCGCAGTCCTGGCCAGCCACCGGGCAATGGCCAGATCTCGTTCCACCTGCTCTCTCAGACCAGGCCGCCTCACTTTCACCACCACGGCACTTCCATCGAGGAGCCTTGCTGCGTGTGCCTGGGCGATCGAGGCCGATCCCAACGGATTCCAGTGGACCTCCGAGAACACCTCTTCGATCCCTCGGCCGGTTTCCTCCCGAATCACCTGTGCCACTTGATCTTCAGGCAAGGGCGCGGCCGAGGCGTGAAGACGCCCCAGCTCTGCCATCGCCGCAGGAGGGAGGAGATCCGGTCGCGTCGCCAACAGCTGCCCCAGCTTGATGAACACCCCTCCCGATTCCTCGAGAGCAACGCGAACGCGGCGGGCAAGCTCCTCAGGGCTTCGCGCTGAGACCTCACCCCGACGCAAGCCGACCAACGGGGCGAGGCCGTTGCGGACGATTATGCGGGTCACCTGCCAGCCGCGACGGATGATCCCGGCTCGACGACGTAACGCCTTGAACGGATGAGGCACATGCAGTCCCCGCCGTGCCCGTGGCCGAGCGAAGAGAAGCTCGAGGACGACTATCGCCCCCATGGTGCCGATCAAAGCGAAGGGCAGGGAAAGGGCGAGGACCTGTCCTCCGTCGATGTCCTCCGGCTGGGCGAAATCCCGGACCAGGATCAGGATTGCCACCGCCTGTCCAAACACCACTCCCACGAAAATCGCGAGGAGAGTTCTTCGCCACGTCAACTCGCGGGCTCCAACCAGCCCTCGGGCCACCCAGGCGAACAGCAGCACGAAGCCGACGGTCAACAAGAAGTCGCCCATGCTCGGAGGCTACGGGACGCGGGCTTGAGCCGTTTCCTCTCCTCTGGCAAGCACCAGATCCACCGCTGCCGCCAGATCGGGTGCCACGTGATCGGCGCCCAGCGCCTCCGCCGCGGTGGTCACACCTGAGAGGACGAGGATGGAGGTCCAGTCGGGCTCTGCGCCGGCGAGGGCGATGTCGGTGTCAACCCGATCGCCGATGATCCATGCCGCCCCTATCCCTCTCGCCCGGAGCAACTCCCTCATTGGTCGGTATGGCTTGCCGGCGACCTCGGGGACGACTCCGGTGGTCGCTCGCACCGCAGCGACCATCGCTCCCCCACCTGGGAGCAGGCCACCCGCAACCGGATACGTCGGGTCGGTGTTCGTGGCGATAAACCGCGCCCCGGCCCGAACTGCGTCCGCCGCTCTGGTCAGTCGTTCGTAGCTCAAGTCCCAATCGAGCCCGACAAGGATCGCTCTCGCTTCCGTGGGATCGTCTGTCACCTCGATCCCGGCCCCGGCCAGTGCCGTCGTGATCCCGTCCGACCCCAGGACCATCACCGGACGGTCTCCATCCTCGAGCATTCCCACGGCTGCCTCGGCTGAGGTGACAATCGAGCCGGCAGAAATGTCGATCCCGGTCATCGTCGATATCCGCACGGCGACGTTCGCCGGCGTCTTCGTGCTGTTGTTGGTGGCGAAATAGAGGTCCACACCCGCCGTGACCAGGCGTTGCAGGGCTCTGTCCGAGCCGGGGATGAGCTGTTCGCCGCGATAGACGACGCCATCGATGTCGCAGATGACCGTCATGGTGCGGTGAAGAAGCGCTCCAGGACATGTTCGTAGAGCAAGGTGGTCCGCTCGACAGACTCTGCCGAAATCCTCTCATCGTGGCCATGGAAGAGCGACAGCATCTCGGAGAAGCCCATGCGTTCGTCGAAGAGACCCACGCCGTAACAGATCGTGCCCCTCGCCCGCCAGAAGCGGCCGTCGGTCGCCGCTGTCATCAACGTCGGCGCCAGATTCCGGTGACCGTCCAATTCCTCGACAGCGTCCCCGATGGCATCCCAGAGGGCGTTGCCAGCCGGTGAGACTGTCGGCTCGCTGTCCATCACAGGGATGATCTC
>Ga0105098_10000407_pt1 | contig 14579 bp, 7 predicted proteins | sample PPLLak21cMay2015_FD_79137 | JGI IMG/M metagenome (GOLD analysis project Ga0105098, IMG submission 79137) | Freshwater sediment microbial communities from Prairie Pothole Lake near Jamestown, North Dakota, USA - PPLs Lake P7 Core (1) Depth... | ecosystem: Environmental > Aquatic > Freshwater >... | reverse complement strand
CGTTTCAACGCCATCGCCACCATCGGCGAGCGCGGCGATCCGCAGTCGCGGCAACTGGCGATCATGGCGCTGGCGATGAACCGTGGCGAGGGCTTCGCGGCCCAGCCGGTGCCGGTCAACCTGCCCGCCATCCCAGAGAATCAGGAGCAGCGGGCGCTGAAGTGGGCGGCAATCTTCGCCGGTCCCGCGATCTCGCTGGTGCAGGGCTACTTCGGCTACAGACTGGGCGTGGAACAGAGCCGCAACACGGCGGACTCGACCATCGCTTCGTACAACGCGCTGGGTGCAACCGCGCTGGGCGGCTTCAACGCCAACATCGGTATCGCCAACGCTGGGTTCGGCACCGTACAGAACGTGGCGACCACCGGCTTCGGCACCATCGGCAACCTCGCCGGGACGCTGACCCGGCCCAACTTCATCGTCACCAACTCCGGCGTGATCGGCAGCGGCAGCTACACCGGCCCGTACAGCGGTCCAAACAGCGGCAACACCGGACGCATCGACAGCCCGAACAACGACAACAGCAACTGCATACCGACGCCCCCGGCCATCGTGTGCTGAAGTGTCAACGGACGATGACGACGCTTTCGATGAACGCGAACCACAGCGTCGCAGCGTTGCCTCATCTATCGCAGTGCTGGAGGCCAAGGTACGTATGCTGACCTATCTGTTCAAGCATGACCTTGTCTCAAAACAGGAGTTTTCTCCTGTGAAGCTGCTGGTGTACGGAGCAACTGCTCTGGTGCTGAGTACGATGATCGGTGCCTTGATCGCCTTCGTGATCAAGCAAACGTAAAGGAACCAACATGGCAAACCCGTTCTATGCAGTGATCATCCCGTTGGGCGGAACGCCCGACCAAAGTCTTCCCGGTCAGGGTGGACGCCCCGACCAAGGTCTTCCCGGCTGGGAGCGTCCGGTTGATCCGGGCTACGGCCAAGGGCATCCCGGCGGGCCGACTGACCCCGGCTACGGTCAAGGTCGCCCCGGCTACCGCCCGGATCAAGGACTTCCCGGCGGCGGCAACTATCCGAGCCAAGGTCTGCCCGGACGTCCGATCATCATCCCGCCCAACGCCATCGGCCCCGGTGTGCCGTCGCAGGCCATCGTCATCAACCCGCCCGGACAGCCTGACCAAGGGCTTCCCGGTCAAGGCGGTGGAACCGATCCCGGCTACGGTCAAGGCACGCCGCGTCCCGACCGTCCCGACCAAGGGCTTCCGGGCGGCGGCGGGCGTCCTGACCAAGGGCTTCCCGGACGACCAGCGCGTCCAGATCAGGGTCTTCCCGGTAGCGGTGCGCGCCCCGACCAAGGTTTGCCGGGAGGTGGCGGGCATCCGTCGCACCCCATCGTCTACCCGCCGGGGATGCCGGATCAGGGCTTGCCGCCCACACCCGGACTGCCGCCGATTCACCCGTCGCCGCCGATCATCGGCTTGCCCGGAGAGGGCCAGATACCGGACAACACGTTGCCGGGGGAGCAGCCGCGCCCTCCACGGCCAGATCAAGGCTTGCCGGGTGGTGGTGGCGGCTCTGGTGGAAGGTCTGGTCTTCCAGAAGGTAGCGTGCTGCTGATCCCGGTGCCGCAGGACAAGCCGATGCCGACGCCGCCGGACGTGCCGCAAGGCTCGATGCCGGTGCTGGCGTGGGGCGGCAAGGGAACGCTGCCGGTGGTGGTGTGGATTCCGCCCAAGGCTGCGCCGAAGTCCGCAGACAACATGAAGAAGTGATGTAGCGAACCGGGGGCGGCTTGCGTCCGCCCCCGTCTACAGAGGGATGCATGAGCGCCATCGTCGTCAAGGCTTTCAACGGGCTGAAGCCGATCTCCAACGCGCTTCTGTTGGACCCGTCGGATGCGACCGTCGCCAACAACGTGCTGCTGATCAGCGGCTCGCTACGTCCGCTGAAGGAGACGACCAAGCTGAAGCCGCTGACCAAGGTCGGCGCGAAGACCATCTACCGGTACGACCCGGAGAACGACAGAGACGAAGGCGACTACTGGCTGGAGTTCATGGAAGACACCGACGTCATGCGCTCGCCCATCGCGCAGGACCAGTGGGATCGTCTGTACTGGACCAAGGAGGTGGATGGGCCGAGGTACGCGTCCAAGGACATGGTCATCGGTGGCGGCGGCACCTTGCCCGGGGCCAGCTATGAACTTGGCGTGCCGGAGTCAACCACCGCACCTACGGTCACCGACTTCACCGAGCCGGAGGTGATCAAGACCGTTCCACGCGAGTACACGATGTCTCTGTACGCGGACGTCGAGGGTGCCCCGGTGGGTGGTCCGCCGGGAGATGTTCTCACCGTGCAGGCGGTGGACGGCAAGCCGGTCAAGTTCACCAACCTGACCACCGACAACCGTGGCGACATGCGCGTCACCAACAAGATCATCTGGCGCAAGGTTGATCTGGTCTGGCGCATCGTCGCGGTGATGGCGCTGGCGCAAACCGAGTACGAAGACGTCTTCACCGACGCGGAGATGAAGGCGAAAAACGAGAACGGCGAGGACGTGCATCCGGTGATGCCGCCGACCTACGCCAACTCATCGGCAGCGCCGCAGTACCCACCCATCGTGTCGGCTGGCGAAGCCAAGGCACTGGTCGCGATCAGTCGCGAATATGCCTACACGCTGGCGGATTACTACGAGGGCGGGAAGCACTACGACGAGTCGCCGCTGTCTTTCCCGCCGATTGAGTACGAAGTCGATGAGTCACAGACGATAACGCTGGTGGACATGCTGGATCACACCGGCACCGCCACGTACTTCAACGTCTACCGGAAGGACGCGAACAAGCCCGGGTACTTGCTGCTTCAGCAGCTACCGATTTCGCAGACCCAGTACACAGACGTCATCGCGACATCGAATCCGCAGATCGCGCTTGGCAAGGTAGACGGCCCCACTGCGCCACAAGCGCCGACTACCGGTGGAACGCCGAGTACTGGCGGCACTGTGGTGAAGCGCATCTACATGGTGACCTTCGTCAACGTGTCCGGCAACGAGAGTCACCGCAGCCCGGAGAGCGAGGTTGTCTCTGTAGTCGATGGCAAGACCGAGGTCGCCCTCCATCACAACGAGCCGATCCCGGACGGGGTGAGCAAGAAGCGTCTGTACCGGCAGGACATCACCTTGTCGTCTGGGGTGATCGTCTCCAACGACGCCAACTGGAAGTTCGTCGCCGAGAACTCGGCTTCAGCCACGCAGGCGGTGGACGTGATTCCAGATGCCCAGCTTCCCGGCTCTGGCTACGCGCCGGAACTCCAGAACGCGCCGCCAGCACCGAAGGGAGCGCCCAGCGGGAAGGCCGAGGTTCCGGCCTCTGTAGTGCCGGAAAGCCGCGTCTACGTGTTCACCTACGTCACCGTGTTTGACGAAGAGGGTGCGCCGTCGCCAGCCTCGGAGGTGATCTCCTGCGATCCGGCCAAGCCGGTGACGCTGTCGCTCCCCGGCGCTCCCAGTGGCGACTACAACATCACCAAGAAGCGCATCTATCGGTCCGCCACCGGTACGGCGCGCACCAAGTTCCAGTATGTTGGCGAGACGAACGCCGCGTCATCCACGTTCGTTGACGACGTGCGAACCGCAGCACTGGGCGAGCTTCTGCCATCCGACGGCTGGATTCCGCCGCCAAAGGGGTTGAGAGGCTTGCGCATGATGGCGAACGGATGCGCGGTCGGCTTCGTCGGTAACGCTCTGTACTTCTCGGAACCGAACCTGCCGCACGCGTGGCCGCATGAGTATCCGATAGACGACCAAATTGTCGCCATCGGCACCTTCGGCCAGTCGGTGGTGGTGCTGACCAACAACTATCCGTACCTGTTCAGCGGCATCGATCCGGCGGCGATGGCGTCCACCAAGATGCATCTGCCGCAGGCGTGTTCGTCCAAGCGCAGCATCGTGGAAACCGGCGACGGCGTTCTGTACGCATCGCCAGACGGCATGACCATGATCGGCCAGTCCACCAGCGTGGTGACGCTCAACATCCTGTCGCGGGAACTGTGGCAGAGCTACAACCCGAACACGATGGAGGCGTTCATCCACAACGGTCGGGTGATCGTCGTCTACGAGAATCCGCGACGCGGCATCCTCATCCTCGACATCTCCGGCGCGGGTGCGCTGATGACCACGTCGGACATCAACGACGCGCTGCACGTTCCGCCGTATCCGCCGATCACCGCAGGCCACTATTCGCCGCAGCGCGACATCCTGTACTTCGCGCAGGGCGGTGACATCGTGCGCTTCGATTCCGGCTTGCAGGCGTTGACCGCGACGTGGCGCAGCAAGCTGTTCCGGCAGGGGATGCAGCACAACTTCGGTTGGGCACAGGTGTTCTGCAAGTCGTACGCACCGAACCCGGAGGCGTTCTTCTACGCCGACGGCGTCCTGCGCTATAGCAAGACCATCACCAGCGGCGAGCCGTTTCGTCTGCCGAGCGGATTCCGCGCGCTGGACTGGGAGATCGAGCTACAGACGCGCACCGAAGTCACCGAGGTGCTGATGACCTCCAGCAGCGCCCAGCTACAGGTGGCGTGACGTGGTCGTTCGCGCCACCCAGACCCCGGGCATCCCGGACATCCGCGACGACAACATCGCGGAGGTGCTGCGCGCCATCAAGTCCACGCTGGAAGTGCGCGAGCGTCGCTCTGGAGACGAACTCGACGGCTTCGTCAGGTTTCGCGATCTGGAAGACCTGAACCTCGCCGACAGCAGCAGTGGCGGGGATGGTGGCGCGGGTGGTGGCCTGCCGGTCGGGCCGGTCATCCCGGGCGGTCCCGGCGGCGGCTACAACCCCGGTACCGACTTCACCACGCCACCGGCTCCTACCGGATTCATGGTGTATCCGGTGTTCTCGGTGATCCATCTGAACTGGGATGGCGCACCGTACGCGAACCACGCCTACACCGAAATCTGGCGTGCGCAGGTCGATGACCTGAGTCAGGCACTGATGATCGGCACCGCCGTGCCGAGCGTGTACGCGGATGCCTCGGTCGATTTCGATACCGAGTACTGGTACTGGATTCGGTTCACCTCCAAGGCCGGGATCACAGGTCCGTACAACTCCACATCAGGGACGTACGGCAGGACCGGACGTGACATCGGCAAGGCCATCGAGGCGCTGTCCGGGGAGATCGTCAACTCCGCTCTGTGGACCGAGTTGAGCCAGCGCATCGGCAAGATCGAGGTCGATGGCTACATCGCTAACCGATCCGTTACTTCCAAGCTGGAGTATCTGGAAGCGCGCGACATGCTCGCTACCTCGCGCATCTTCACGCTCGACTCTGTATCCAACGCGCAGGCCACGCGGCTCACCGTTCTGGAGTCGCACGGGCCGACCGCCAACCGTACGTTCTTCACCCCAGAGCGCCCGGACGCTGAGTCGCACGGCGTGGTCAACGACGTGCCGTTGCTCGACGGCGACGTCTGGTACGACACCGACGAGAGCCATCGCAGCTACCGCTGGATTGCCACCGGCTGGCAGGAGTTCACCATCGCTGGCGGCAACAAGGTCTACCACCAGCCAAACGATCCGGCGACGTGGGACGGCACCGACTATGTGGACATCGATGGTCGCAAGATCATCGATGGCGACCTCTGGTACGACGCGGACGACGGCAACCATCCGTACCGCTGGAAAGGAGACGAGTTCGTCTGGAAGGACTTCTCCTCTGGAGACGCGTCCGCCGAAGTCATCACGCTGGAACAGACCAAGATCGGCTACGCGACGCTGAACCGTGACTCGACGCACGGCTACAAGGATTCGGTGTTCGATCACAACGGCCTGATCTGGAACAACGTTCCGGCGGGTGATCCGGCCTATCCGAACAGCGTACAGAACTGGAACGCGATCCATACCGACACCGGCAACGACAGCATGTTGACGTGGCACGTCGGCCTACCGTTCGCCCACGCCACCAAGCACGTCGGCATCACCTCCGGCGGCAACAACGCTACCGTCGAGCAGAACTTCGTGGCGATGAAGCAGGTCGATAGCGGCCTGCTGGCGCAGTACTCTGTAAAGATCGACATCAACGGCTACGTGGCTGGCTTCGGCTTGTCATCGTCGTTGCCGGAGTTCGGCACTGGCAAGCCAGTCCCGGATTCCAAGTTCATCGTCAGGGCCGACACCTTCAGCCTCGCCCCGCCGCAGCCGCCCAACCCGTGGATTTCCAACGCCCCCTACGCCAAGGGCGCTCTGGTGTGGATGGCGGGCGGCCCAAGCAACATCGTCCACTCGTTCCAGAGCAGAGTTGACGGCAACGTCAACCACCAGCCGATCTGGGGCGCGGTCAACACTCCCACCAAGCCCAACGAAGACCCCTACTGGAACGATCTGGTGGTGCGCCTGCCGTTCATCGCCACCACCACCGCACAGACCATCGACGGCAAGACGTATCCGCCGGGAGTGTGGATCAACTCGGCGAACATCTTCGACGCGCAGATCGTCAGCGCGATGATCGAGACGCTTACCGCCAGCAAGATCGCCACCGGCTCGCTGATCGCATCCATCGGCATCGACACCGGACAAATCTACGGTGGCGTGAATCCAGCATACGGCGTCGGCCAAGCCAACTTCGGCAGCGGCTTCTATCTCGGCTACAGCGGCCAGAAGTACAAGTTCTTCTGCGGCGACGCGCTCACTTCGTACGTGCTGTGGGACGGCACCAAGTTTGAGGTGAAGGGCCACATCATCGGCACGTCGGGCAGCATCGGCGGCATCAACATGAGCTTCGGTCCTGCGCCGCAGTACATCGGGATGCTGTACACGACCGGCGTCACCGGAGCATCTGCTGGTGATGGTTTTTACCTCGACTCCACCAGCTACATGCGAATCGGCAGCGCCACGCTGTCGCGCATGGTCTGGGACAAGACCAACCTCACCATCTACGGCTCGACCGGTCAGGTGCTGCTGGCGACCGGCTCCGGCATCAACTGGGGGTCGATCTCTGGTGTTCCCAGCACCATACAGAACAGTTCCATCACCATCACTCCGCACGGCACGCTGAACGGCGCTGGCGGCGGTCAGGTGATCGCGCACTGGATCGGCGCAGCGGAGATCGCTGGCGGCAACGCGCCGACGTTGCGCAACAACCAAGTCAACATCACTCGCGATGGCCCCAACGGCGGCATCATCCTGCAAAACGCCGGGATCAACTCGGCCTACGGCATCATCATGCCGGATTACAAGATCAGGATCGGCAACATCGGCACCTACATGGAGAGCATGGCGGTCAGCAACGCCTACATCGCCGACCTCGCCGTGGGTTTTGCCGAGATCGCCGGACTTTCTGTAGATACCGGCCACATCCGCAACGCCGCGGTACAGACGTTACAGATCGGTGGCGAGGCGGTGATCATCCCGCGCTACGCCAAGTTCAAGGGCGTGCCTAACGCGAATCCTGCGCTCGATACGCGACAGAAAGTCGGCAAGTCCACGGTGGTGCTGCTTAACGGAAAGTACGACGCGCTTGCGCTTACCTTGAACACGGCGATCTCGGTTCTGGTTTTCACCTTCACCACCGAGATCACGCTGGCTGACGTTAACGACACCTCCACCTATCGTCTCACCTGTTTTCTCTCTGGAGCGCAATCCAGACAGGAAACGTTTGCAATCGGCATGATCGACAACGCTCCGACCGGTTCGCACACTTGCGTGTTCTCGTTCGACAATCTTCCGGCTGGCGGCTACTGGTCGCGCATCGAGGCGATCAAGATCGCTGGCAACGCCACTGCGCACTATGTTGACAACCAGCACTTCATCGTGCAGGCGGCAAAGCGATGAACGAGTTCGTGAAGGACTGGGTGGATATCCCGGGCGGCAACAAGCCGGGTCACAGGCCAATCAAGGTCGAGCCGAGCAGCTACAAGGACATCGAGCCGCGCGGTATCACTACCTACCATCCGGCCAGCGGCATCTTGCTGGTCGCAAGAACACTCGGTGGTGCTGATGATGATGAGCCTATTGAGGACGATCCCTACGTCGATGGTTTCCATGACGCCGCCCTGAAGTACGTGGTGGACGGCGTGGCGGTGGATCGTCCGTCCAATCCGACGTTGCTTACCGGCACCACTCTGTACAACGTGCCGCTGCCGTCCTTGGTGCGAGTCGCCGACGCGCTCAATCCGGCGGCGATCTTGGAGTTCGTGACCACCGACGGCACCGTCGAACTCGACTTTCCGGTGCCCGGTCTGTACGGCGTCGAGGTATGTTCGTTCCCGCATCTGGACGTGACGTTTCGGGTCGTCGTCACATGAAGACCACCTTCTACGGCAACGTCGAGAGAAAGCGCGACGTCGAGCTTCCGTCTGTACAGCGCCAACTGGAAGTGATCTGGAAGGCCATCGACCAGTTGAACCGTGGCGTCGAGTTGAGCGGTGACGTCATCGACATGCTCAAGCGCGTACAGGTGCTGCAACAGCAGTTCCCGTTACCACCACCCGGAAAGCTATGAAACGCGATCCAGAGTTCCTCGCTTTCATCAAGGCGTGCTGCCGAGACGACGAGCTTGCCGCTGACTTCGCGGTCACCATGACCGAGGTCGCGCACTTCTTCGATGACGTGTACGACGGCGACGACCCGCCATCGAAGGCCGACGTCCTCAACGTCCTGTGGATGGCGATGGTGTCGATTCCGCGCAACGAGTTCTACCGCAAGAACTTCGTGGAGCTACAGCCGCTGGTTGCCAACGCCATCGTCAACTGGCGGGTCGCCAACGCGCTGGAGGAAACGCCCACTGGCGAGGTCGATTTACGCGTGGCGTTCGTAGTACGTAGCAGTTATGCTGACTTGATCCAACAGACTGCGCTGATCTGCGGCGGTCCTGACTGGGCGGCGAAGGTCGGCGTGGAGGTTCGCAGGCGTTGCCACAGCGAGCCGTGGAAGGACTACCTGAAGTCTGTGGAGGTGTCTCATGGGGTTTTGCAGCAAGCCGAAGCAACCGGACCCCAACCCGGGGATGATCGCGTCAGCGCAGGCCAACGAGCGGATCGCCCGGGAACAGATCGAGCTTGGCCGCGAGCAGTTCGAATGGGCGAAGCAGAACGCAGCGTCGGATCGGCAGATGCTCATGCCGATCTTCCAGCAACAGATTAGGCTTGCCGACTCTGCCGAAACGCGTTCGCAGGAGCAGTACGACTACTGGAAGAACGCGTACCAGCCGCTTGAGCAGAAGATCATCAACGAGGCGTTGAATTTCAACACCGACGCCGAACGGGAACGTCTTGCTGGAACTGCCGGTGCGGACATCGAGCAGGCGTTCGGGCAGCAGCGCGCAGCCACCGCTCGCGAGCTTTCCCGCTACGGGCTGAACCCGAACTCGTCCACCGCGCTGCGTGCCGCCGGTACGCTGGGTGACGAGGAGGCGCTCGCCAAGGCCGGAGCGATGAACCAGTCCCGTCTACAGAGCAGGGCGATGGGCATGGCGATGGCCGCCGACGCCGCCAACATGGGCCGGGGTCTGGCGGGGCAATCCAACTCTGCCGCCGCGCTGGCGTTGCAGGCTGGGCAGGCTGGGCAGGGCAACATCGGCGGGCAGACCCAGAACGCGGTCGCTTCCAGAGGTCTGGGCAACGCCAACTTCGGCATGGGCATCAGCGCCAACCAAGCAGCCGGGAACGTCTACGGTCAGGAGTTCGGCACCCGGATGCAGGGCTTCGGTACAGAGGCGGCGATGCACAACCAGACCATGAAGACGGTTGGATCGCTGGCCGGGGCCGGACTGGCGATGGCGGCGGATGGCGGTCAGGTCGCCCCCGGCTCTGTAGGCAATCAGTCCTCTGTAGCGCAGCAACGCAAGGCCGGTCTGGTCCTCGGTGCCGGTGGTCCGGTGGACGACCAGATCGAGGCCAGACTGTCCAACGGCGAGTACGTGATCCCTGCCGACGTCGTTCGGAAGAAGGGTGAGGAGTACTTCGACCGATTGATCAAGAAGCACCACACGCCAGCAGCGCAGCAGCGCGCAAGGGGGCTGTGATGAGCTTTGGCGAAGCGTTCGTAGATGCGTACAACCAGACGTCGCAGACGATTGAGTTACGCAAGCGCACCGCGCTACAGGAGTCTGCCGAGAAGCGGGCGCAGGAGAAGCACCAGCAGGAGAAGGACGAGTACGCGCTGGTCGGCCAGTTGAGCGAGGAGATCGGTCGCGACCTGCTGGCTCACCAGCAGCGCATGACCGAGCGCGCCAGAGCCAGCAACCCGCCGCAGGTTTCCGCCACGCCGTCGCTGACCGTGCCGCCAGCCAACGGCACTGCGCCGCCGCTGACCGGCTCCACGATGGCAACCGCAACCCCGCCGTCTCCAGAGCCGAGCGCGATCACTCCCGTGCAGCGGGCCGGACTGACGCCACCGGACGGCGTCGGTCAACCGGCCCCGGCACCACCACCGACTGCCGTCAGCGCCGGGGCGGCGATCATGCCGCCGGGGTCCGCTCCGCAGGTCAAGACCAAAGGCATGATGAACTACGCCGACCACATCGATGCGGCGCGCGAGACGGTGAACACCATCACCCCAAAGTTCATCCGCCTGCTGGCCCGGGCGCATCCGGTCGAGGCGGCGAAGTACGCGACGTTGATGGCGAACTCCGAGTTGCAGGACCGCATGGTCAAGCACGTCGCGCTGGCTGGACTGGTTCGCACCAACGCCTCCGACCCTGCCGTCCCGGCGCTGATCCGCGACACCGACCCGACCTACGTCGAGGGCAGCTACAAGCCGCTCAAGCCGGACCCGCAGGGCAACAACGGCTACGCCCAGTACACCCGGCGCAGAGAGGACGGATCGCTGGAGGAGGTGGGCATCACCCCGGCGTACACCGACATGCTGCTGACCTCGACCCTGTCGGCGGAAGGCATCCTCGGTCAAGACCTGAAGGCCAAGACCGAGAAGCGTGAGGGCGACACCGCCAAGGCGCAGATCGAGGACGCCAAGGCGCGGCGCGAGCACGCCACTGCGGTTCTGGATCAGCAGATCGCCGAGTACAAGGGCAACGAGCCGCTGCGCAAGTCGCAGATCGCCGAGAACTATGCGCAGGCGGCGTCGGCTGGCGAAGGCGCGGCGGCATCACGTCAGACGCGTGGCGAGGCTGGCGCAGCCAAGGCGGTCATGCGGATCACCGGTTTCAATCCGTCCAAGGACGAGATCGATCCGGCGGCGCGCGAACGTTTCAACGACGTCTACTCGGCGATGGATTACCTTGCCAGCGAGAACAACATCCCGCTGACCGAGGCCAACGCGTCGCGTCTTGGCCTGCTCTGGACGGGCATCCTGAGTGGCAATCAGGCGGCGTACCCGAAGGACGGCAAGTGGTATCTCAACGCTGGCGATCCCGGCAAGCCGATCCGGGTGCCCAACCAGTTGATCGAGCGGTTGCAGGCCAAGCCGCAGCCCAAGGGCTTGCAGAAGTAGCGGGGGTGGCATGGCTTACGGTCTGACGCACGACGAAGACGACGACACCACCTACAAGTCTTCGAAGGAGGCGCGAAGCAACCTGCCGGTGTACGGCGGGGCCAGTACGCCATCCAAGCCAGCGCCGCGCATGGCGATCCCGACCTCGCCACCAGCCGATCCGATGGCCGCAGCGGGCTACGGCGAGCCGGTCTACTTCGGTGCATCCAGCGGTCCCCGAAAGGGCGCGGTCACCGCTCCGATCCCCCGCGATCCGATGGTCGCCGCCGGTTATGGCGAGCCGGTGTTCTTTGGACCACGCGGCAGCGCAACGCCCGCCGCCGACCCCAACCGGGGCGAGTTCAGCACCGGCTTCGAACAGGGCTGGCTGGGCACCAAGGGCACTCTGTACGGAGCCGCCGGAGCGATAGGCCGCAGCACCGGTCTGGGTGGCTTGCAGCAGTGGGGCGAGGCCGGGGCTGGCGAGGTCGAGAAGCGCCAGCAGGAGATCGCCACCCCGAGCAGCAGCTTCAGCAACGTTCTGGCTGGCGAGGAAGGCGCGACGGTTGGCGGCTTCGCCAAGAACATCGCCGGGAACGCTCTGGAGGTGGTCGCCGAGGGACTGGTCACCGCTGCTGCTACCGCCGCCGCTGGCTCTATAGTTCCGGGCGTGGGCACTATCGCTGGCGGTGCCGGTGGTCTTATTGCCGGGACGGTCAACGCCATCGCCCGCAACACCGCGTTCCGTGCGCTGACCGCTCGCGCCGTCGGCTTCGAAACCAAGAAGCTCGCCCAGAAGGCGGCAGCGGAGGGAGTGGAGTTCACCGCCGAGCAGATCGCCGATCAGGCGGCGCGCAACGTCGCCAAGTACACGATCATCGGCGGCGCTATCGGTAGCGGCAAGGCTGGCGTGCAGGGCGTCGGCGAGGTCTACAACATCGCCGTCGAGGAGTCCGAGCGCACCGGCCAGCCCATCGACATGGCGAAGGTGTACGCCTACGGCGTTGGCAGCGGGATGATGGATGCCGCGTCCAGCGCGTTCGGCATCAGCCGCCTGCTCAAGGTCGGCAAGGGCGGCACCCGCATCTCCAACGCGGCACGCGGGGCGCTCGCCGGGACGCTCACCGAAGGCAGCACCGAGGGCGCACAGACCGTCCTTGGCTGGCTTGGCGGGAACAAGTTCAACCTCGACAACCTCGGCGACTTCGTCAACGACCCGAACGCTCGCCGCGAACTGGTGGACTCCATCGCCGCTGGCGCTGGCATCGGCGGACTTCTGGGCAGTGCCGGTGGCATCACCCATCGCGGCACCCGTGGCGCAGCCGTGCAAGCGCCGGACGATTTGGCCGGGATTCCAGAGCAGGCGCTTCCAGACATCGTCCCCGGCAGTCGCGGCGTACCGATGCTGCCCGCGCCGAGTGCGGCTGGCATCGTCCCGACCACCCCTACAGAGGGGCCGTCGTCGTCGGACATCGACGCCCGGGTTGCCGCTATCTACGAGGCCCGGGACAAGGTCGATCTGGAGCGCGTGCTGCGCGAGGCTGCTGCCCGCCACGACTCTGGACAGACCACTACGCCACGGGTGGACGTCGCTGCCGCGATCCGCGAACTGACCGGGGCCGCACAGAGCGCGCTGGACTCCATCGGCCAGCGTCCCGGCATCTACAACACCATCGACAAGGCACAGACCGATCTGGACAAGCTGGTGCCGAAGGCGGTCGCCAACGCCGCCAAGACCGCAGAGGTGCGTGGCTTGCAGCCGCCGCCGACGACACCACCGGTTGCCGCGCCCGCTGACGTCGCTGCCCAGCCCGCCGCGAACGCGCCGGTCATGGACGCCGTTGCTGCTCCAGAGGCTGCGTTCACCGGCCCGACGCTGCCGGAGCCGACCACCGACATCACCGCTCAGATCACGGCGATGATGGACCCGAACAACCCGAAGGACTCGGTGTTCATCGCCGAGGGCACGCCGTACCCGACGCAACTGCCGCAGGGTGTGATGGCGGCAGAGCATCGCGGTGACGGTCTGTACCTGACCACCAACCCGGACAAGGCCCGGGCGATCTTGGCCGGTCCACCATCCGACCAGACGCGCGCCGACTTTCTCGGCATCCCGGAAGGCAAGGCCACGGTCGCCGCCACGCCGGAGCCGAAGGTCATGGTCACCGCCGAAGACGCCGCCGGGAACGCGACGGCGCAAGCGGTCGCCACGCCGACCAGCCCGAACATCGCGGCGGTGAAGGACCAGACGCCACCGGACGGGCAAACGGTGGTCGAGACGATCCCGGACGCACTCGCCAAGCGCACCGCCAAGGCCGTTGCCGAGCGGGCACCTCCACCCGCCGCCGTTACAGAGGGGGACGCCGCCGAAGCGGTGATCCGCGACAAGGCCAACGACCTCGACCTGCTCTGGGACTCGCTGCCGGATCGTGTCAAGAAGCTCGCCGACAAGGCGGTGGAGGCGCGTCGCCTCGCCGAGACGACCGAAGACCCCGCTCTGGACAAGGCAGCGGTGGACGCCTTCAACGCCTTCGCCAAGGCAGCGATCAAGCATCTCCCGGCAGGCATCACGCCACGGGAAGCCCTGTCGTGGTACGGCGGCTTCGATGAGTTCGCCGGTCTGGAGGAAGTTGCCCCGACGGCGGCGGCTGCTGACACAGAGCCGCCGTCCGTCCCCACGCCGCCCAAGCCGGGACGTGGCAAGGCTCCGGCACCGCAAGTCGAGGCGGAACCGCAGCGGTACGAGTACGAGAAGCAGAAGCAAGGCGAAAGCCCAGTCGAGGTCGAGGCGCGCAACTGGGTGGTGGACGCCATGAACGGCGAGTTGCCGCTGCCGGAACTGATCGACCGGCTGCGTCGTACCGGCCTGCCGGAAGGCACGCTGTTGTCGATCACCAACCGATTGACCCCGATGGAAGAGTTCACCGGGGCGATGCAGCGCAGCCTCGGCGAGCCACTGGCGAAGGAAACGGCGGCATCCAAGAAGGCGAAGGAAACCAGCAAGCGTCTACAGAAGGAAAAGGAGGACGCTGCCAAGCCCAAGCCGGAGCCGACCGACCTCGCCGCTGGCGCGCAGGCCATCCGCGAGATGGAGGAAGAGCAGCGCGACAACACCGAGTACCCCGACATGCCGGGAGGCTTCCGCGCCTACGGTCTGTACGAAGCACAGAACATCCTGCCGGAGCCGAGCGACAAGATCGTTCG
>Ga0105098_10000406_pt1 | contig 14588 bp, 17 predicted proteins | sample PPLLak21cMay2015_FD_79137 | JGI IMG/M metagenome (GOLD analysis project Ga0105098, IMG submission 79137) | Freshwater sediment microbial communities from Prairie Pothole Lake near Jamestown, North Dakota, USA - PPLs Lake P7 Core (1) Depth... | ecosystem: Environmental > Aquatic > Freshwater >... | reverse complement strand
GCTCTTTCACTCTTTCACTCCTTCGCTCTTTCACTCCTTCGCTTTTTCACTCCTTCACTCCTTCACTCTTTCGCTCTTTCACTCTTTCACTTCTTCGCTTTTTCACTCCTTCACTCTTTCACTCTTTCGCTCTTTCACTCCCTCGCTCTTCACTCTTTCGTAAAACCGCATAAATTCATTTTTTCTTCGTGCCTGCATTTTTGATCTGTGATTTAACTATTTTTGAATGAATTGATGGTATCCTGTTTTGACTGAAAAAAGAAAATTACTCCTTATAATCAATCCTGCTGCCGGCAAGTCCTCCTGGGAAAAGCGGCTGCTCAAACTTGAAAATAAGCTTCAAGAGGCCGGACTCAGGTATGAGCGCTTCTTTACCGAACAAAAAGGCCTGGGAAAACTGGCAGGTACCCTTGTAAAGGATCCCTCTTTAACAGAGCTGCTGGTATTTGGTGGTGATGGTACCTTGAACTACGTCGTCAACGAAATGGGGGTCAGGCAACTGCCGATAAGTATAGTAAGCAACGGTACCGGAAACGATTCTGTAAAGTCCCTGCACGGTATCCTGGATTTTGATAAACAGGCGGACATAGCCATTCATGGGAAAGTTTCGAAATTTGACCTGGGTATTTGCAATGATCGGTATTTTGTGAATGGCTTTGGGATAGGTTTTGATGGTCAGGTAGTAAAAGAAATGTTCGGGCGGGAGCGCAAAAAGGGTGGTCATCTGGATTATTTACTCACTGTGTTGCGCATCATATGGGGTTTCAAAGAAAAAAAACTCCTTTTTTCAATCGATGAAGTGGAATTTGAGAAGAACATCCTGCTGCTTACCGTTTCCAATGGCACTACTTTTGGCGGGGGCTTTGTCATCAATCCAAAAGCGATTGCGAATGACGGTTTGCTGGATGTGTGCCTGCTTAAAGAAATCCCTGTACCCCTGCGATTCTGGCATTTGCCCAAATTAAAGACGGGAGCACACCAGAAGTTAAAGGCGGCTGAATTTTTTAAAGTAAAAACGGTCAGGATTGCCGCCTCCAATGAGTTGGTTGCTCATCTGGACGGCGAAGGAATAGGTCATCCGCCTTTTGATATTTCAATAATCAAAGAAGGCTTGTTGTTGAGAACTCCAGAATAGATCTTTTTCAACAAACACCTATGGAATTGGGGTGAATTCGCGGCAGCGCAATATTCAGCTCAATAAAGAATTAAGATTTTTTTTACCTCAGCGTCGGTGTTTTTGGTACCCCAATTGCTGGAAGTTGACCTAAAGTAAGAAATGATTTCTAACGGTTCGTTGATAACATTCAAACTAAAATAAATAATTATGAAGATAACAATATTATTAAGCCTGTGTCTCATCCTTACTGCACATCTTTCAGCCCAATCCGTTCTTGGTGCATGGGAAACGGTATTTACTAAAGAAGGAAAACAAATTAAAAATGTTGTGATCTTCTCTGAGTTTCACCAGGTTTCTACCTGGTACGATTTAAAAGATGGAAAATTTTTAGAGACCAATGGCGGTACGTACAGGTTGGATGGATATACCATGACCGAAACCGTAGAATTTGATTCAAATAAACCGGAACGTGTGGGAACTTCAGTTTCCTTTCAGGTAGTAATTTCTGATTCGACGCTTAAAATAAGTGACAGTGAACAGGTTTGGATAAAAATTGACAACGGGAATCCGGGAGCGCTTCAGGGTGCCTGGCTTATGTCCGGGAGAAAGCGCGACGGAGAAATGCAGCATCGCGATATGAGTGGTCCCATAAAGACAATGAAAATACTCTCAGGCACACGTTTTCAATGGATTGCCTACAACACAGAAACAAAGGAGTTTAGTGGAACCGGTGGAGGAATATACACTACAGTCGATGGGAAATATACCGAGAATATTGAATTTTTTTCCCGGGATCAATCGCGCGTCGGGGCTAAATTAGAATTTGACTATAAACTCGTAGAAAGCAACTGGCATCATTCGGGATTGAGTAGTAAGGGTGATCCTATATACGAGGTTTGGAGCAAAAGGTAACAGACTTCCAAAATCAGGCAGTCAGCTACCTGGTAAAAGGAAGAGCTTCCGGCATATTCTAATCATTAGTTACATAGCTTTCCGTAAAAAATGAACAGCTGGAATTCTCCATAAGTATAAACGGTTTGCCCGATCAATTAAACCACACCGCATAGCGTTTTCTTCTTAGTTCCAGGGCCAGTTTTTCCTCAGCTTTTAAAGCTTCTTCCCTGCTGCTTAACGGATCAATATGATTGTACAGGCTTGGCCTCAGGTACATGCCATACTTTAGAACAATGGAGGAAGAAAGTTTATGTCCCTTTTTATTCACATAGCCGGTTTTGTGCTGCTCAAATCTTTCCTTGGGTGATTTACTGGTCATTCCTACATATAAACATTCCAATACCCCATTGAATTGAGGGTTAGCATCCCTGAATTTTGCATTTTCGTTAAACACACGTTTAGACAGTTCAATAACATAGATTCGATATGCAGTTTTAGGCATGAGACGTTTGATCAGTTTATCCATAAAAAAGTCAGAGATAAAGAAATAATTTTTTTTCTTTTTCAGATCAGAATTTTCTAGAGTCGGCCTATTCCAGATAAAAGACTTCATTTTCCCGTCCGAGCATAATGTCAAAAGGAATCTGTAGCTTGTGGGTACTATTTAAAAACATTTGCTCTAACTCAGTATCTGATCGCGCCGGGTCATAATGAAAGAATACGAGTTTTTTCACTTTAGCCAAGTCTCCGAATTTTATGGCATCATCTATTGAACAATGTCCCCAACCCATCCTGTCTTTGTATTCTTCAACCGTATATTGACCGTCATGGATCAAAAGATCAGCCTGGTATGCCAGGTTAAAGCCACTGCACCACTCCGGATCAATAAAATTATAAGAACCTAGCGCAGGTTCATGATCCGGTATGTAGGTAAATACAGATGTGCCGGCAGTACACCTGAAACCAACAGTAGGCCCGGGGTGACACAGGTATTCAGAAGTAATTGTAAAATCACCGATAATAAAAGTGCTGTTGTCGATTTCAACATAATTAATTTTTGCAGGCAACTCATTTAACCTTACAGGGAAGAAGGGAGGTGAAAAAAAATGCCTGAGCCGGGCTACCAGACTTTCGTTTGATCCGGCTGGCCCCCAAATGTTTATGGTGTAATCCGGATCATAAAAAGGGGAAAAATATCCCAGTCCCATGATGTGGTCCAGATGCAGGTGGCTCAGCAGTATATTGACTTCTTTGGTATCCGGATCCAGGCTGGCTCCCAGTCTTTGAATCCCGGAACCTCCATCAAGGATCAGGCTGGTATTTTTATGGCTTACCTGAACGCAGGAAGTATTCCCGCCAAAAATTGATTTTTCCGGCCCGGGAGCAGGAAGCGACCCCCGGCAGCCCCAGATCGTTATTTTCATTTCTCCATGATTTTCCAAAAAATTGCGATTGCACCGAGAAAACGGTGAGGTCTTCCCATGATCGGGAATGCAGTTACTGATATTTTGTAGCTGGTACCTCTCAGACTTTTTATCCAAAATCCTCCGTGAGCTGGTGTTTGAGTCCCCAGGGTCTGAACCAGAGGCAAGGCTTCGGCCTTTAAAATATTTCCCTGATCATCCATGGGAGTAAAAATGGTTGACCATTGCGCAACCGGCATGCTTCCCGTATCCCCAAATCTCAAGCCCAGAATTTCTTCGGCAGGCTCATTATAAAACAACAGATTGCCTTTGGGATCAACAATAAATACCGGTACAGACAAGGTATCAGCCCATTGGCGACTCAGAATTATTTCAATTTCTTTTGATGACATCGGCAAAATTTGATAGATAGCATTTAAAGGTATTAAAATTTGGTTATCTGATAAAAAAAAACTTCTAAACCAAGGAACCCACAATTTATTGCAATTAGAATTAAAGTATTAACAGATCTTTATTCAGTTGCATTAATTTTTTTTCAAAAGTATATGAAAGAAGACTTGCTTAATTAACTTTGTTCTAAATTGTAAAAATAATGGAAGAACTTACACTCACAACTCCGGCGCTCTTGTTTTCTGCGATCTCATTGATCATGCTGGCCTACACCAACCGGTTTTTGGCTTATGCCGCTGTAGTCCGGAGTTTGCATGAAAAATACCAGAAAAAAAAGGATGATAACCTGATCTTGCAAATTAAAAACCTCAGACAAAGGCTTTATCTCACACGTTCTATGCAGATTTTTGGTATTTCAAGCCTGCTTTTGTGTGTTATAACCATGTTCCTGATCTATGTCAAGCAGCACATTATCGCCGTCTGGGTTTTTGGTTTAGCCCTGATTTTACTTATCCTCTCACTTGCATTATTGATCAGGGAAATTCAAATCTCGGTAAAAGCACTCGAGCACCATCTGGGAGATATAGAGAACCATTTAAAAGAATAACATCCACAAATGAGGGGTTCCTGTTATAGTAATTTGAATTCCTTGTTTGTGGATTCGATCATATTCCTGTCAAAAAACTTACTTAAACGCGATAGTAATCGCCTTTCCAGTTTTTTATCGCTTTTTTGATGTGTTCCTCAGACATTTTTTCTTTGACGGCCCTTTCTGTAAGTTCCGGAAATTCTTCATCAGAAGCAAATCTCAAACCCACCACCTGTCTTACGGTAAGTTCCCCTGGTAGCATTTTTTTGGTCAGCATGTAATACCTGAACTTTTCCTCGGCATAAATGGCTCTGTCCTGTGCTCTTAAGGCGAAGGAACGGGCATAAAAGGCGATTAAAATCAAGAGAACGGAAATCAACAGTATCAGTGATGCCGAGTAGAGGTTATCTTCAGAGGACCTAATGAGGTTCATGACCGAACCCACAAGAAGCAGGAGTAATCCGGTCATGGTGATGTAATGAAATCCGCTAACAAACCGGCGGTGATTGGAATAATTTTGATTTTGCATAAGTTTTGAATTTGTGGTTATACCTCCTAAAGGTAACTTTTTTTTTAGAAATAGATGATGAAAATGCCTGATCAGTATTTATTGGGAGCAATTGCCCTTTTGGCAGGGCCTGTAAGGAACTGATTTTTTAATGTCTGATTCCTGAGACAAGCGGTATAGCTGAAACAATTTTTCTACATTTGAAGGAAGAAAACCACAGGTTCAATCCTACGCAAAAACTCCTGTGCTGCATTGGTATGAAATCAAAATGGACACTCTTTGCCGGGATAATCTTACTGGTTGCCGGGATTGGTTTAAGAAACCTGACGGAAATGAATCGGGCAGCGGTTTCACTGGTTGTACTGGGAGTGCTTTTTAAAACGTATTATTTAGTTCGTATGACCAGAAGCGGAGAGTATAAGCCGGGATACGAAATGTACTTTTTATTTGCCGGCCTGGGCATGTTTCTTTCGGGACGTTATCTCAAATCCCAGAACCCCTCAGATATTCCCGGATTGCTCATCTTCACCGGCATCTTGTTAAAAACAGCCTTTATCGTCATTTTTATTGTCAGGCTCAGAGCCGCAAGGAAACGAAAATAAGCCTACTCTGCAACTGATGGGTTTCATTCAGAATTTTCCCTAATTTTGCCCAATGAAGCGAAATAATAAACAAGTATTTGAAAACATCACCATTACAGCTGCTGCTGCCGGGGGCAAGGCAATCGCCAGAACGTCGGAAGGCAGGGTTATTTTTGTCGGGCTGGCCGTTCCCGGAGATGTAGTGGATATTGAAGTCTATAAGAAGAAAAAAGCTTATTTTGAAGGCAAGGTGATCAAATTTCACAGTTATTCCGACAAAAGAACCAAGCCGGTATGCGGGCATTTTGGTGTTTGCGGAGGATGCAAGTGGCAGCACATGCAGTATGCAGAACAACTGGTCTTCAAACAAAAGGAAGTAACCGATAACCTGCTTCGTATCGGGCATCTCGAACTGCCTGAATCAAACCCGATAAAAGGATGCGCTGAGATCTATCGCTACCGCAATAAAATGGAATACTCATTTTCCGATTCCCGCTGGTTATCCCTGGATGAAATTGCTTCCGGAAAAGAGATCGAAAATAAATATGCCTGCGGTTTTCATATTCCCGGGATGTGGGACAAGATCCTTGATGTCAAAGAATGTCATCTGCAGGCAGCTCCATCGGATGCCATCAGAAACAGTATCAGGGATTTTGCGGCTGAAAACGGATTCAGTTTTTTCAACCCCCGAAAACAGGAGGGCCTGCTGCGGACTTTGCTGATTCGTATGACCTCCCTGGGAGAGATCATGGTTGTTGTTCAATTTTTTTATGATGACCCGGAAAAAAGAAACCTGTTACTCAATTTTGTAAAGGAAAGGTTTCCCGAAATAACTTCTCTGCAGTACATCATCAACGGCAAAGGAAATGATACCATTTATGACCAGGAAGTAATTTTATTTGCAGGCCAGGATCATATCATGGAACAAATGGAAGGGCTTCGGTTTAAAATAAATGCCAAATCCTTTTACCAGACCAATTCGGTTCAGGCCTATGAATTGTACAAGATCGCGCGGGATTTCGCCGGTTTAACCGGAAAGGAAACCGTTTATGACCTATATTCCGGAACAGGAACCATTGCCTTGTTTATAGCCCGTATAGCGAAAAAAGTGATTGGAATAGAGTCTGTGCCGGAAGCCGTTGCTGATGCGAAAGAGAATGCTGTCAGCAACCATATCGACAATGTCTCTTTTTTTGTGGGGGATATGGCACGGGTCTTTACAGAAGATTTTATTGCACAAAACGGGAAGCCGGATGTGATCATAACAGACCCTCCGCGCGATGGCATGCACAAAAATGTGGTTGAACAGCTCCTTTCGGTTTTGCCTGATAGAATTGTTTATGTTAGCTGTAATTCGGCAACACAGGCCCGTGATCTGGCTCTCATGAGTGAGCAGTATGAAATTGCTTCAACACAGGCTGTGGACATGTTCCCGCAAACACATCACGTTGAAAATGTTGTACTCCTGAAAAGGAAATAGCCTGCAATTTTCGCTGAATATTACTCAAAAAATAAGTATTTTCGCTTATCGGTTCACACCCCATACCCGGTAATGACAATTATTATGAAGAAAACCTTGTATCTCTTTTTTCTTGCTCTGCTCGTTACGATTTGGTACGGATGTGAAAGGGACGAGATCTGTATTGAAGAGAACACACCGCGACTCATTATTAAGTTTTTTGACAAAGATGACCCGTCAAGAACAAAGGCTGTGCCCTTCCTCGCCGTTCGTGTGGCAGGGCAGGAAGATTTTTATTTCGATGCGGGTAATAAGCAAAGTCCGGATTCAATAATCGTTCCCCTGGAAGTCACAAAAGACAGAACCATCATTGAACTGGTAAAGAATGCAACTGATGTCGATCCGAATAACAACGAGTCAAATTTCATCGAAATTGTCTCAGAGCGCCAGGATGTATTCGTATCTGAATCCTGTGGTTTCAAAACGGTTTATAACAATGTTGTATTCACACTTGATCAGTCAAAAAGTTGGATAAGTACTATAGAAGCGGCCAATATCCCGCAAAATATTGTAGATGAAAAGCGAAGACATCTTAAGGTTTACCATTAGCAGCTTACTGCTCCTTTGCTTTTTGTCCGCCCGGGCTCAGGAAAAGGAACTGGATACAGCGCGCTATAAAGACAGATACGGCCTGAGGGTGGGAGCTGATATTTTTACCCCGATTTACGGCCTGTTCGATGAAGACCGCCAGGGCTTTGAACTCGTTGCGGATTACCGGCTGGCAAAACGTTTTTGGTTAGCCGGGGAAATGGGATATCTGGACAAACTGGTTACAGAGGACTATTACAATTACCGTTCTGCCGGTGGCTACCTGAAAGTGGGTGCTGATTTTAATGCCTATCAGAACTGGGTGGGTATGGAAAATATGATCGTCGTTGGTATGCGTTACGGGTACAGCAACTACGACATTACGCTTAACGAATACACGGTTAATTCCGACGCATACCTTGACCCGGAAATAAAGAATGCAAGTATCAGTTACGATAACCTGAATGCGCAATGGATAGAACTGGTTCTGGGATTAAAGGTTGAGGTTTTGCACAATGTTTACTTAGGTGCCATGTTCAGTGGAAAAGTAATGGTTACAGCCACTGAAACTGAGAATTTCAAAAATATGTTCGCCCCCGGTTTCAATGGTGTTTCGGTAAACGATTACGGTTTTGGGTTTAGTTATACAGTATCTTATCTGATACCCTTATACAGAAAATAATTGTTTCATTTGAAAGCCTCATCATTCAGATTTTTTTAAAGCATGAAAAAAAGGATCATTTCATACATCACCTTCGGTTTGTTGCTGATTGCTTTGGGAATAATCGGAACCTTTTTAAACTGGGGTCAGGCCAGGGTGTTTTTAGGTATGGGATTTTTATTTGAGCTCCTGGCGGTCCTGTTTTTTGTTTGGTACAAGATCAAAAATAAGCCCTGATTTCATAAATTTGACTAAAAACAAGATTTTTTATGACTAAAAAGAAGTTAAACAGTTTTGACGACCTGGGCGGCTTTGTATATTCCACCAATGATCAGGAGGATTTTAAGTCCTTTTCTGATGAGGAATCAACCGTACTAAAACCTTCAGAACAAAGACTTGAGGCACATTTTTCAAACAAAGGCAGGGGAGGTAAGACCGTAACAATAGTAAAGGGCTTTGAAGGAAACGAGGAGGATCTCAAATCGCTGGCCAAATTGCTCAAATCGAAATGCAGCGTTGGAGGAACTGTTAAGGACGGAGAAATTATTGTACAGGGAAATTTTCGGGATAAGATCATAGAAATTTTGAAAAAGGAAGGATATCAGGTCAAACGCGTAGGCGGATAAATAAAACAATATGAATCAAAAAATAGCTGCTTCCGAGCTGGTATTAAATCCTGACGGAAGTTTATACCATATTAATCTGAAGCCCGGGCATCTGGCTGATGACATTATCTTTGTGGGTGACCAGGACCGTGTTCCAAAAATTTCCAAATATTTTGACAAGATAGAATTTGAAACCCGGAAAAGGGAGTTCAGAACTGCAACGGGATGGTACAAGTCAAAAAGAATTACAGTAATCTCTACCGGAATAGGCCCTGATAACATCGATATAGTGATGAATGAGCTCGATGCCCTGGCGAATATCGATCTCCTAACGCGTACCATCAAATCCGATAAAAAATCACTCAATATTGTTCGTATCGGCACCTCCGGTTCCCTTCAGGCCGACATACCTGTGGATGGTTTTGTTATGGCAGAATACGGTCTGGGCTTTGATGGCCTGTTGCATGCCTACCAAAGTGAAGGAGTACGGGAAATGGAGATGGAAGAAGCATTTATTGCCCATACCAGTTACGATTCCTGCAAAGCAAGGCCCTATATTGTAAAGGGAAGCCAGTTTTTAAAAGAAAAACTCATTTCTGATGGTGTATTTACCGGAATTACAGCCACTGCCAATGGCTTTTTTGGGCCTCAGGGCAGGGTTTTGCGGTTGCCGCTCAAAGACAAAAATTTAAATGATATGCTGGAAAGTTTTCGGTTTAAAGAAAACCGGATCACCAATCTCGAAATGGAAACCTCGGCCATTTACGGCCTTTCCCGGTTGATGGGGCATCAGGCCTTATCCCTCAACGCGATCATTGCCAACCGTCCGGCCAAGACATTTTCAAAAGATCCCTATGCAGCCATTGAAAGGTTGATCATCTATACCCTCGACCGTCTGGCAGAATTTTAACATCCTGCATAATAAATAGCCATTTTCTGCGTTAATATTATAAACCTCCTGTAAGATGTATAAATTAACTCAAATCAAATCGCTATGAAAAAATTAATCTATCTGTTGTTAATTGTAGTAGGTTCTTTCACAATGACATCATGCGGGGCTTCCAGCAAAAGTTGTGTTTCTTCTGAATACCAGATAAAGAATATCAAGTTTCAGAACCAGTCTGTCGTTTTAACAGATGAATATATACAGGCTGAAGACAAAGTCCATTAAATAAACTTTCTATATTAAAAAAAGACTGCACATAGACGGGTGCGGTCTTTTTTTTTGTCAAAAATTACTGAATACACTTGCAGGAGTAAGCAGACTTTGTAATTTTGTACAAACCAATACTCAATGTCAAAAATCAAGTACATTTTTGTAACAGGTGGTGTAAGTTCTTCACTTGGAAAGGGAATTATCGCTGCTTCATTAGCCAAATTACTTCAATCCAGTGGATATCGCATAACGATCCAGAAACTGGACCCTTATATCAACATTGATCCGGGAACCCTGAACCCATATGAGCACGGCGAATGTTTTGTGACCAATGACGGGGCTGAAACAGATCTGGATCTGGGGCACTACGAAAGATTTTTGAACATACCTACCTCTCAGGCAAATAACGTAACTACAGGCCGGATCTATCAAACAGTGATCAATAAAGAGAGAAGGGGAGACTTTTTGGGTAAAACGGTACAGATCATTCCCCATATCACAGATGAGATCAAACGCAGGATTCAGATTCTGGGCCAGACAGATGATTACGACATCGTGATCACAGAAATTGGCGGAACAGTCGGAGATATCGAATCTTTGCCATATATTGAGGCTGTGCGTCAGTTGCAGTGGGATCTGGGCAGGGAGAACGCCATAGTAGTTCATTTGACCCTAATTCCATATTTATCGGCTGCCGGAGAATTAAAAACAAAACCCACCCAGCATTCGGTCAAGGAGTTGATGCAAAGCGGGGTGAGTCCGGATGTCCTTGTATGTCGAACAGAACATCATTTAAATGAAGGGATACGCAAGAAACTGGCTACTTTTTGTAATGTTACGCAGGAAGCGATCATAGAGGCCATTGACGCCGAAACAATATATGATGTGCCCAATCTGATGTTAAAAGAAGGTCTGGACAAGGTTGTACTCAAAAAGCTGGGTTTGATTGCCGACAGAACTCCTGATCTCGACTCCTGGAATGAGTTTTTAAGAAACTTCCAAAATCCAAAATCTTTTGTTGAGATCGGACTGGTGGGTAAATATGTGGAACTACAGGATGCCTATAAATCAATTATCGAGGCAATCGGTCATGCAGGGGCGGAGAATGAGGTCAAAGTCAATATACATTTTATTCATTCGGAAGAACTTTTGCCGGAAAATGTACCTGGCTTACTGAAAGGCTTACAGGGCATCATCGTAGCACCAGGTTTTGGTGACCGGGGTACTGAAGGAAAAATAGAGGCCATCAGATATGCAAGAGACAATAAAATTCCATTTTTTGGAATTTGCCTGGGAATGCAAATGGCCGTGATCGAGTTTGCCCGGAATATTTTACAACTTAAAAATGCCAATTCGACTGAGATGAATCCGCGTACACCTCACCCGGTGATCGACCTGATGGAAGATCAGAAAAAAGTTACCGAAAAGGGAGGAACCATGCGTTTAGGTGCCTGGGACTGTAAACTCGATAAAAATTCAAAGGCATTTGAAGCCTATGGCACAGATTTTATCAGTGAAAGACACCGGCATCGGTTTGAATACAACAATGCCTATTTCGAAAGATTTACAGCGGCTGGTTTAAAGGCTACCGGAGTGAATCCGAATACAGGACTGGTAGAGATCGTTGAAATACCCGAACACCCCTGGTTTTTAGGGGTACAATACCATCCGGAATACAAGAGTACCGTACTGAAACCGCATCCGCTGTTTGTGGCATTTATAAAAGCAGCTCTGAATTACAAATAAAAAAAGAGGCTGATGAAGTCAACCTCTTTTTTTTGGATTTAGAAGGAGAATACCAGCGACGAATTCAGTCTGAAGGTATCTTCTTTGATAACTGCGGAATCTACACTGTCTATATTCAAAAACTTGTAAGTATAATTCCTGTCGTATTGGTCATAGGAAAAGTCCATTCTAACAGACCGGGTAAATCTTATGCCCAATCCAAAAGAATAACCTGTCAGATCCTGATCAATATCACTTTCTTTAAAGGGGCTCTGCTCAAAGCGATAACCACCCCTCAAACTGAAATTATTCAAGATCCATTCAGCACCGATCCTGTAATTGGAAGTACCGCGCAGGTTTTCGGATATGTACTGATTTTCGTCCATGAATTCACCGGTGGGTTGTAATTCCATATTCTGAAAATCTTTGTAAATATAATCAAAGCTTATAAGTCCGTTTTTTCCAAAAATATATGCCACACTTCCCGTAAGTTCACTGGCTGTATTCAGGTCATAATCAAAATAATTTGGGTTTCCGTATTCAAAATAGGTGTCAGGATTGTTGCTCACGTTAATTTCGAGATCTTCAATATATCTCTCTGAAATGTCATACCAGATAGGAGATTTATAGGAAGCACCGATTCTCAGGTTTTCTATGGGTTTAACGATCGCGCCCAAACTAAAACTAAAACCATCGCCATAATCTTCCAGGTACTGATCGGTATAGGCATCGAGCGTATTGTTTCTTCCGTCATTGTTAAATTCAGAATAGTATGCGGATTGGTAAAAATCCAGATAATAAAAATTCAGGTTCATACCCAGGTACAGGATATCATTGTACTGAGTGGCAAAACTGAAATTGAACTTGCTGTTGGATCCGTCCGTGTAGCTTTTGAATTCCTGTTGTTCAACATTGTCGTAATATACATTGTTAAATGGATTTTCGTCATAATTCAAGTAAGGATCATCAACAAAATCAGGTACCCCGCTGTTGCCTTTAACAAAAATCGCATTGTCAAAATTCTTGAGCTGTGTGTAGTTCATGCCGAAGGCAAATTTGTTAAACCCGCTTTGATTTCCCGGATAGAAGATAAATACACCACCCGTTTGGGGAAAGTCAAAACGGTCATCACTGCTACCATAGTTGTTTCCATACCAGGAACTGCTGTTACTTACATCGGAATAGCCCAAAGTCATTGAGAATTCACCTCTGTTAAATACTGCCAGACCGGCAGGATTGATTTCTGCCGCAGACATATCACCACCCAAAGCGCCCATGGCACCACTCATACCCATATATCTGGCTGTGCCGTAGTTATCGTCTGTTGAAAAAAGTACTGCCGCATCCGTATAGCTGAGCACTTGAGCTTGCAAAAATAAAGGCGCAAGTAAGAGAATATATATAATTTTTTTCATGATAAAATTCAATTAGAATTAAGGAATTAATTGATGTAATCACTTAGCGGGAAGAACCGCCTCTTGCAGACCCGCCGGAAGATCCGCCACCATAGGATCCGCCAGAACTGGCCCGGCTATAGGATCCGCCACCGGAAGATCCACTTGAACTGGGTCTGCTATAAGAACCGCCACCAGATGATCCTCCAGAACTTGAATTGTAAGCGGGTGCAGAATAAGACGCGCTCTGGCGGTTGTTTGAACTGCGTGACTCCGAATTCCCTGAACTTTTTGAAGAATATCTCTGTCCCGAATTGTTATTATTCGCAGCATTGCCGGAATTGCTGTCATTCAGCCTGCTATAGACACTACCGGCCTGTCCTGAATTGTTGCTGTTTGTGGGTACAGAACTTCTCACATATTTAGCCCTGTCATTAAAGTTGGCCATTACTTTTCGGTTTGTACTCATGGCATTAGCGATCAGGCTTTCGCGGTTCACTGTTTGAGAAGCTTGCACATACCTGGTTCGCTGACTGAAATCCGACATGACTTTTCGGTTGGTTGAAGCAAGGCCTTCACCGGTTCTGTTCATTCCGGCTATTTTGGTATTGTCATTGATAACACGGCCACTGCCTCCTGAATCTGAAGCCAAAAGGGATGCATCTGAACTGCGGGTAATATTGTCCTGCTGGACCATATCCGGACCGCGTCTGTATCCGCCGCCACCTGAACTGGGTCGCATACCACCCCCTGAGCTTGAGCGGGGAGCTGAATTATATGAAGGCGAAGAACTTCTTGTATTGCTTCGGTTGTAACCCTGGTTTCCGGAACTGTTGGTATTTCGGTTACCTGAAGGATTGTTGTAACCTCGCGTACCAGAGCTGCGCTGATATGAACTCCTGTTCGCCCCGGAAGTACTCGCTGTAACTGATTCACGGTAGATATTGGGCCTGGTTGAAGCCTGCGAACTTCTGCTGTACTGATTGCCCGAAGTGCGGTTATAGGCAGTATTATCAGAACCCCTTACGGAATAGTTAGATCGTTTGCCATAAGTGGAATCACCGTAGTATGGAGGGTAATAACCCGGGTAAGAAGGATAGTAAGGAGGGTAATAACCTCCCCAGCCCCAATTGCCTCCCCAGCCCCAGTAGCCGCCACCCCAGCCCCAGTAACCACCATAACCCCAGTACCATGGATTATAAAATCCGTAATAAGGATAACCCCAAAAACCGCCGTAGCCCATATTAATATTTACCGTAGCATATTCATCGGTATAACCCCAGGGAGCCGCTCCTTCATTGTAATAATTATTTATTATTATATTTCCCTGTAACGTATCATTATAGCTGGAATACGAATCAATATTTGTAAAAATTTCATCTTCGCCGGTATATATATTATTTGCTTCGGTTTCAAAATATTTTTGGTATTTCTGACCGGAACCGTCGTTGATAATGACTACCTGTTCTGATTTCGTCCGGACTGGTGGTGTAGTTG
>Ga0105098_10000405_pt1 | contig 14633 bp, 8 predicted proteins | sample PPLLak21cMay2015_FD_79137 | JGI IMG/M metagenome (GOLD analysis project Ga0105098, IMG submission 79137) | Freshwater sediment microbial communities from Prairie Pothole Lake near Jamestown, North Dakota, USA - PPLs Lake P7 Core (1) Depth... | ecosystem: Environmental > Aquatic > Freshwater >... | reverse complement strand
GCCGGCAGCGAACAACATCCCCGCGGGCTATGCGACAACCGGCACCTACTACGACACATTCAAGGCCAATGCGACCTTTGGTGCCGAATGGGTTCCCGGCTCGTCGGTGTTCGACTATCCCAACGACCAGCGTGCAACCACCCTGTGGTACCACGACCACTCGCTTGGCATGACAAGGACGAACGTGTACACCGGCCCGGCGGGGTTTTACCTCCTGCGAGGCGGACCTGACGACCTGAACATGGGCTTCAACCGGCCGAGCGGGGCACTGAATGTCGGAATGAATCCTGCAGATGTCATAACGGAGATCCCGATTGCGATCCAGGACCGGTCCTTCAACGCTGACGGCTCGCTGTTCTACCCGGACAGCAGGGCGTTCTTCGACGGGTTCACCGGCCCGTACGCCCCGGTGAGCGACATTTCACCGATCTGGAACCCCGAGTTCTTCGGTGACAGCATTGTCGTTAACGGCAACACCTGGCCGTTCCAGAATGTCGAGCAGCGGCAGTACCGTCTCCGTCTCCTGAACGGCGACCAGTCCCGGTTCCTGATCCTGCAGATGGACAACGGCATGCCGTTCACGGTGATCGGAACAGAAGGCGGATTCCTTCCGGCACCGGTCCAGATGACACAGCTCCTGATCGCCCCTGCAGAGCGTATGGATGTCATCGTGGACTTCTCGGCCATACCGGTGGGAACGAACATTATCATGCAGAACATTGGTCCGGACTCACCGTTCGGCGGCGGCGTTCCCTGCCCGATTGGCCAGGACCCGCTTGTCAACATTGGGTGCGGCGACTTTGCACCCGCGGCGGCGACCACCACCGGTCAGGTCATGCAGTTCCGGGTTGTCCCGGCAACAGCTGCTGATCCAAGCACACCGGTTGCATCGCTGATGCTGCCCACGATGGCAAACCTCGGTGCGGCAAATCTGACACGCCAGGTCTCCCTGAACGAGGTTAGCTCAGCATCACCACTGACTCCCGGTATTGCGCCGAAGGCTGCACTGCTCGGTATTGTGATGCCTCCCGCTACACCCGGCGGCATGCCCATGGGAATGCCGATGATGTGGATGGATGCCGTCACGGAGAACGTCAACCAGAGCGATACCGAGATCTGGGAGATCTTCGATTTCACGATGGATGCGCACCCGATCCACATCCACCAGGTCCAGTTCCAGGTGGTCAACCGTGAGATATTCGACCCGATGGTCGGTACCCCCGGGACGATAATCCCGCCGGAAACATGGGAAAGCGGGTATAAGGACACGGTCATTGTCTATCCGGGCCAGCTGACGAGGGTCAAGGCACGGTTCGACATCCCGGGACTGTTCGTCTGGCACTGCCACATCCTTGAGCACGAAGACAATGAGATGATGCGCCCCTACGAAATCCTTGCTGCACCCATCGTTGTCAATGGAACACTCCAGGCATGCAAACAGAATACCACCGGCGCATCACTTCCCGGCTGGGACTTCACCGCTGACGGTGTAACCCAGACTACGGACGGGACCGGATGCACGGTCTTCGATCTCGCACCGGGCACCTACACGGTCACCGAGACCCTACAGCCAGGATGGACCAACATCACCCCGCTCACCCAGGAAGCTATGGTGATGTCGAACATGCAGATGAGCCTCCTCTTCATCAACCAGGAGCCGGCAGGGGTTGTGAACGGAACTATCCAGGCATGCAAGCAGAATACCACCGGCGCATCACTCCCCGGCTGGGACTTCACCACTGACGGTGTGACCCAGACTACGGACGGGACAGGGTGCACGGTCTTCGATCTCGCACCGGGCACCTACACGGTCACCGAGACCCTGCAGGCCGGGTGGACCAATGTGACTCCGCTTGCTCAGGACGCGACCGTGGTAAGCAACACCCAGGCCAGTCTCCTCTTCATCAACCAGGAGCCGGCCGTAGTAGTGAATGGAACCATCCAGGTATGCAAACAGAATACCACTGCAGCCTTCCTGCCCGGCTGGGACTTCACTGCTGACGGTGTGACCCAGACTACGGATGGGACCGGATGCACGGTCTTCGATCTCGCACCGGGCACCTACACGGTCACCGAGACCCTACAGTCAGGATGGACCAACATCACCCCGCTCACCCAGGAAGCTATGGTGATGTCGAACATGCAGGCGAGCCTCCTCTTCATCAACCAGGAGCCGGTCGTGGTAGTCAACGGTACAATTGAAGTATGCAAGCAGAATACCTCTGGTGCACTGCTCTCCGGCTGGGACTTCACCGCTGATGGTGTAACCCAGACCACAGACGGGACCGGGTGCACGGTCTTTGACCTCGCACCGGGCACCTATACGGTCACCGAGACCCTGAAGGATGGATGGACCAATGTCACACCACTCTCTCAGGACGCGACGGTAGAAAGCAACACCCAGGCGAGCCTCCTCTTCATCAACCAGGAGCCGGCTGTTCTTGATCTCTGGTGCGGCAAGGAATCTTCGTTCTGGAGGACTGAAATTCTGAAGTTCCAGAAGAACAACCCGATTAAAAGCCGTACAGTCTGTGGGGACTTCTTCAATGCAGATGTGCTTTCTTCGACTGGCTATTCCAGCTGGACGAACGTGTACAATGCGCTGAAAGATGGAGGAAACTCGTGCGATTGGAAGGCAAATGTCCAACTGCTTGCGTTGAAGCTCGATCAGCAGTACTATGATGACGGACTGAACTTCATGGTTGATACCAGCCTCATGTCCAGCGACGATCCATGTAAGGCCATTCTCAGGAATGCATGCGATGGAAACACCCAGTGTACGGTCCAGTCGATCTATGATGACTGGTCAAGCAACTGCAAGACTGCGCAGAAAGTTGGCGAGTGCCTCAACACCTATACGTTTGGGTGCAACGGGAAAAACTCCCCCGACAACTTCTGTTCATAAGATGCCTCGGGTGAGAATCACAGACGGTGAAATCTCACCTTATCCCCCCCTTTTTGGATAATAATCCGGATACCTCTGAAGTATCAGTCAACACCGACGGTTGATTCTCCCGGCAGCAGGTCGACCACACGAGATGTTTTAATCTCCAAACCTGAGAACACCATTAGTGTAAAACGGCATATCTGATCAAAAAGATCGATCTCTATTAATCAAACGAAAGGAGCCAGAAGGCTTCCTGCCAAAGCGGTATAAAAATTAATGCTATTAATCCAGTACGAAAAAAATATCTCTCTCCAGAAGATCCGGAAGGATGAACGGAGCCAGCCAGCAGGCTATCGTTTGAACATGTCCATTATCCCTTTTTTCGGGACATCCTTTTTCCGAAGTGACGATGAAGGTTCGCGGGCTCCATTCGAGAAAAATCCTGCCGGGGGAGCATCTTTTACCTTAAGCTCGTCAGCAATCAGCGGGAGATGTGCATACTTTTTCGTAGATTCGTTTCCTGGAGAATGGATATCAACGGTCGGTTCATCGGCCACCAGAGGGAGGTGGGCGTACTTTTTCTGTACCTGCGGGTCTCGTGGTGCTTCCTTCCTGTGGTCGTCCTGAGGATATGAAGGGGGCTGTTCCGTTACGTGTCCTATCTGGGGCTCATGTGGACTGGCAGAATGCTTTTTCTTTGTAATAATTACCGATCCCGGCGACTTTTTCGCCGTTGCGGCCCCGCTCTTTTTTGCAGTTTTCAGGAGCGCCTGAATACCTGAAACGGGGGTATCGGATTCAGCGACAGGCACAGCGTGTTCCGGTCCGGATGATATTTTTGTACCGCAGCGGTTACAGAAAACGGCCTGTTCATCGGGGACAACAGACCCGCAGGAAGAACAGACCGGGTACCTGTCTTCCGTGTCCGCTGCATACTTCTGGCCACAGCGGGTGCAGAATACCGACTGGTCGTCAGGAGCAGGGATGCCGCAGGCCCTGCAGATGATAAGCGAAGGTTCAGGTTCGTCCCGTACGTAACCACCGCAGACGTTACAAAAAAGTGACTGGGTATCGACAGCCGGAGCACCGCATTGTTCACATTTTTTTGCCATTTATAACTCAGTACAACGTATCATGAGAGGTTGTATATACTCTGCGGTAATTGTTCCCGGTTTCATTGAAATTATCTGATACGTGTGGAAGCAACCACCGGCAGCGAACCGCGCCAACCCTGTCGACATCAGCAGCAATCCCGCAAAGTATCCCGGCACCTGGAATTTTTGTGTTCCGGCAGAAAAAATCAAGTGCCTGGAAACGATGGAGAACTGCTTTCCGGTTTACCCATCCTTCCATTGGCTGCGGCAGTTATTTTGATAGTTTGCATCCTAATCAGTACACATGACTGCCTGTGTCCACCGGATAGAAGTTCACTACACGATCGATCCCCGGTTACCAACCAGGACTGACCACATACGTTCTTTGGGCTTTCCGGTTGACAAAATATACCTGATCGATGTCTATACGCTGGCCACGAGCTCCCGGGATTTTACCCATCAGGAGCTCTCGCAGATTGGCAGTCAGCTCATCAATCCCGTAGTCCAGGAATGTACGATCGATACGGCAACACGTGCCGTCTTTGACTATGCCCTGGAAGTCGGTTTTTTGCCCGGTGTTACCGACAATGTCGGCATGACTGCCCGCCAGACGATAGAGGATTATTTTTCGATAACGTTTGACGAAGGAGATGCGGTCTATACGTCACAGCTGTATCTTGTCTGCGGGAAGATGACGCCATCCTCCGTGCAGAAGCTGGCATCAACCCTGGCAAACCCGCTCGTGAACCGGGTGACTGTCAGGACCCGGCAGGAGTACGGGACAAAGGGCATGGATCCGGTCGTGCCATCTGTCTGCCTCCATGAACTCCCTACTGCAGAAACGGTGGATCTTGACCTGAATGACCTGGAACTTGCACGCCTGGGAAAGGAGGGGATCATCGATAACCTGACCGGCCTGCGGCGGGGCCCGCTTGCGCTTGACCTCGCCCAGCTGCACGCGATCGGCGATTATTTCCATAAACAGGGCAGGAAACCCACCGACGTGGAGCTGGAATCGCTTGCCCAGACCTGGAGCGAGCACTGCAAACACACGATCTTTGCGTCTGCCATGGATGACGATATCCCCGAAGGACTCTACAAGACCTGCATCCAGGCAGCCACTAATGCGATCCGTAAAGAGAAGGGGGATAACGATATCTGCGTGACGGTATTTACCGACAACTCCGGTTCCATCATTTTTGACGACCACTACCTGGTGACCCACAAGGTCGAGACCCATAACTCTCCGTCCGCCCTTGACCCGTTCGGCGGGGCCCTGACCGGGATTGTCGGGGTGAACCGGGATACCATCGGTTTCGGGCTCGGGGCAAAACCCTGCATCAATTTCTATGGATACTGTGTGGGCGACCCGGATACGGACCCGGCATTGTTCCGGGGGAAGGATCGTACAAACCCGATCCTCTCACCCCGCCAGATCCTTGACGGCGTGGTCCGTGGCGTCGGGGTCGGCGGCAACTGCTCGGGCATCCCAACACCCCAGGGGTGGTGCTGGTTTGACAACCGCTACAGCGGAAAACCGCTGGTATTTGCCGGCACGGTCGGTGTGATGCCGCTCGAACACGACAGCAGGAAACTCTACGAAAAGCGGGCACAGCCCGGGGACCTCATCGTGATGGCAGGGGGACGCGTGGGCAAGGACGGCATCCACGGGGCCACGTTTTCATCTGAGGCCCTCGACCCGCAGAGCCCGGTAACGGCAGTCCAGATCGGCGATCCTATAACCCAGAAGAAGTTCTCGGATGTGATCGTTAAGGAGGCCCGGGACCTCGGGCTGTACCGCAGTATCACCGATAACGGGGCAGGCGGGATATCCTGTTCTGTTGCAGAGATGGCAAAAGAGTGCAACGGGTGCCACGTGTACCTCGACAGGGTTCCCCTGAAATATCCCGGCATGGCGCCCTGGGAGATCTGGATATCTGAATCGCAGGAGCGGATGACACTCGCTGTCCCTCCGGAGAACCTTGACGCCTTCATGGAGCTGATGCAGAGACGGGAGGTCGAGGCAACGGTCATCGGGACCTTTACGGACTCCGGCAGGTGCGTGGTCGAGAGCTGTGGCACCGTGGTGATGGATGTCGGGCTGGACTTCCTCCATGACGGCCTGCCAAAGAAACACCTGAGGACCACGTACACGAAAAAGGTGTACCCTGAACCCTGCATTCCCTGCCCGGAGCGGCTCGATGCGACGCTGCTCGCGATGCTGCAGAGAAAAAACCTCTGCTCCAGGGAGTTCATCTCGATCCAGTATGACCATACCGTGCAGGGGGGTCATGTGCTTGGGCCGATCCAGGGAGCGGGGCGGGTGCAGGCAGATGCCACGCTGACCCGGGTCGTTCTTAACTCAAAGAAGGGCGTCGGGTTGTCGCAGGGACTCTTCCCCTCGTACTCGGAGATCGATGCCTTCCTGATGGCAGGGGCAGGTATCGATACGGCAATCCGGGGCCTGATCGCCATTGGGGTCCCGCTCGATACTATCGCAATCCTCGATAATTTCTGCTGGTGCTCATCCGATGAACCCGAGCGGCTCGGGCAGCTGAAACATGCGGCGAGAGGGTGCTACGAGTTTGCCACTGGCTTTGGGACACCGTTTATCTCGGGAAAGGACAGCATGTTCAATGATTTCTCCGGCTATGACGCGGAGAACAACCCGGTGAAGATATCCGTACCTCCGACACTCCTTATCTCCTCCATCGGGATCCACCAGGACGTCTCGAAGGCGGTGTCCCTGGATGCCAAGGTCGCCGGCGACCTGGTCTATGTCATCGGGGAGACCCGTGAGGAACTGGGAGGGTCAGAATATTTTGCGCATCTCGGGTTTATTGGGAATACCATCCCCGGGCTGGATACGGCAGCTGCACGGGAACGCTATGGAAGAATGACGGAGGCGATCTCCCGCGAGCTCATTGCGTCGGCCTGCCCGGTCAGTCATGGCGGTCTCGGGACTGCTCTCGCCAAAGTTGCCATCGCGGGACAACTCGGCATGGACCTTACTCTTGATGCAGGCATGCGCCCGGATTATTTCCTCTTCTCGGAGTCGCTCGGCAGGTTCGTGGTCACGGTGGCTCCGGACAACAAGCGGGCGTTCGAACGAATAGTCGGGACTGATGCGACCCTGCTCGGACGGGTCGGTGGCAGGTCCCTGAAGATCACCGCCCGGAAACTCCTGCTGGACCTGACGGTGGACGAACTTGGGGCTGCCTACAAGGCACCCTTCCGGAGGTACTGACATGGTGGTTGCACGCAGGACACTAAAAAGAACCTCCTCAAAGGTAACGACCGGCAGGGAAATGATTCCGGAGAAGGCCATTATCATGAGCGGCTTTGGGATCAACTCCGAGATGGAAACACAGGAGGTGCTCGCCCGGGCAGGGATGGATTCTGACATCGTCCATATCAATGACCTGATCGCGGGACGGAACCGGCTTCCGGATTACCGGCTGCTGGTCTTTCCCGGCGGTTTCTCGTACGGGGACGATACCGGGGCCGGCAACGCGTATGCAAACCGGCTGCGCAACAACGTATGGGAAGACCTCCTGGAGTTTCTGGATGGCGATAACCTGGTGCTTGGGATCTGCAACGGTTTCCAGATCCTGGCAAACCTCGGGCTTGTGCCGGCATTTGACCGGCAGTATACCCGGGACATCGCCCTGATGCCCAACAGGAACGGGAGACTGGAATGCCGGTTTGTCACGCTGAAGCCGGAGGCAGATAACCTCTGGACACGGGGCATCGAGCGGATCTACTGCCCGGTTGCCCATGGGGAGGGCAATTTCTCCTGTTCAAAAGAGACCCTGCAGCGCCTGAAACGGCAGAAAATGATCGCGTTCACCTATTGCCGGGAGGACCTGCGGCCGGCCGAGGGAGAATATCCATTCAACCCCAATGGTTCTTTAGAAGATATTGCCGGTATCACCTCTGCGGATGGGAGGGTGCTCGGCCTTATGCCACACCCGGAACGGGCGATGGAGTTTGTGAACCTCTATGACTGGCCCCTCCGCAGGGAACGGATGAGGCGCCAGGGCATGACACCACCGGTCGAATCGCTGAATATGCAGTTCTTCCGGAATGTTGTGGAGTATTTCAGGTGATGGTATCCGGTTACCCGGATACACCGGTTCCAGGACCATACGTGCACTCCTGAACAGGGCAAATGGATAGTCCTTCCCTCTATGCCAGCCATTCTCTGATAGTACCTGGGTTTTCGGGATGGGGGACCCTGGATTCAACGGTTAACCAAATGAATTATCCAGGACCGGCATCTCAGGAAAAGATGTATTTAGTGTATTCAGCTCTGCCAGGATCTCCCCGGTAATCTTGGCCTCCTTCACCGGGACCGGTTCCATGGTTCCGGACTGAGGGTATACGAGTCCGGTTTTATTTTTCACGAGAGGAGATATCTGGTACGTTGATTTTGAACGGTTCAGGAACGGATCTCCAATCCAGGTAATCCAAATCCCGGGTGTGATGAAACCATGGTTACCATCTCCTGGTATGGGACACCACAATCCGGTTCCTGTCGGTACTCAGCTCGTCAAAGTAAAATTAATTATGAATTTTGAAATATGTGATAAGAATAAAATAACAGACATCATTATTATTCTATATGGGAAGGGTCACTCTCAATTTCAGCGAAGAGGAGTACCAGCTTTTCCATCACTATTGTACGAATTACTGCCGGCTCTATGACGAGACGCGGAAAAATTCAATAAAAATTTTTCTTGAACTTTTCAAACACCAGGTAATCGATCTCCAGGAACACAGTCTCGATAATGTTTTCTCCTTTTTTTACCAGAAAAGACAGGAATTTGAGATGGAAAGCCAGATCCCCGGCAGTGACGCAAGCGGGCAGATGCGGCTGCGGACGTGCCTGGACATCATCGCTTTTTTGGAAGACCTGGAAAAAATATACCGCCTGCTCCGGAAAAAAGGCGTGAATGCAAATTATTTCCTGATCCTTGGTGCATTTTCAAAGATTGCGGATGAAGACACATGGACGCGATGGGAAGATCTTCAGAAAACGCTGGCAAATGAAATCAATGCCATTGCAGAACCCCTGGGAAATGCAATAGAAAAAAAACTCGGGCGGAAACCGGACAGCCGGTCCATCCTTGGTGAGCTGGTGGGTTATGTGGAAACCTTCAACAGGTTTTCGCCCGATGCAACCTTCAGCGATGAAATAACCCACCTTGTCGCTATTTCGTTACTCAGGAGGTTTGGAAAGCAAGTGCCTGATGAAGAAATTCCTGCACTGCTCAAGAGCTCACGTGATCAATTCGAGATTGATGAGCTCGAGTCTGCCCTTGAAGGAAAGTCACGTCCTGAAGACGTAAAAGGTCTTGATTTTTCCTGGGAAGACCTTCTTGACCCGCTGCGTATACTCAATGAACGGATCGCGCAGGGCCAGGTCCCTGCACGAAGGTCGCTGGAAGTCCTCTCCGCCCTTGAAACACCCGTAAAGACAGACTTTCCCATGCAACTTTACCAGAACCCCGCCGGCCTGGTGAGGAGGCGGAGCGATGAAAACCGGATCCTCGTGAAGGTGGATAACCGCCCGCGGAGTGAGGTGCAGCTCGCCCATGTCCCCGATTATATCCCGGCGGTACCGTCACCTGATTATCCCTATAAACAATACTTCCCCTTTACCATTGGCGCAATGGTGCTGGTCATACTGGTCCTTGCGATGTCTGTCTTTTCATTTGCGTCTGCCCCCGGTACAGCTGCCAATAATTCCTCGGCGGCAGTGATTAATACATCCGCAGGATTGGCAAGGATCAACAATACGACCTTCGCTGCATCAGTCTTGCAGAATCCCGTGCCGAAGATTACCCCCATCCCAACCCTCCCGACCCCCAAACCGACTCCCCGGTACGTCACCGTTGAACCGATAATCCCCGAAGCTGAAACCGGCCCGGAGAGTCACCAGGAGGACTATGCACGACTGGCTTCAGTCCCGAATTTTTTGTATAATCCCCGTGATTATCTCACTATTTATGATAATGACATGGAGTATAACCTGGCCAATGCCTACAGGATATCCTTCGACATGAAGAACCCGCCCATGATTATCCGTTATAATGTCATTCCCCGTAACATCACCGATGTGAAATGGTTTGAACCGCGGGATGCCCATAAGGTGATTGATAATGCAACTATTAATCGCCCGGACGAAGAGTCGTGGTTCAAAATTAAGATTATCAGGGACGGGGCTGTATATGACCAGATAGGATGGGGCGGGATATACGGGATCCCGCTCTACGAACAGGAGTATGTGATCAGGGATCCGGGTAATTACGCGATCGAATTTTCAGGCCGTTTCGCATCGGTCAGTACCGAGGTGCTCGTGAAGCGGGCAGGAAACATCGCGAAGTAAGGATCGCCGGGCGCTGTGGTATCCGATGAAAATACGCATTGCCTGGTTTTCCCGGAATGGGCACACCGAAAGGGTCGCTGCCACCCTTGCCCGCCTGCTGGATGCGGAGCTGGTGCATATTGTCCCTCTCAGGGAATCCGGTATGACAGGCACATTGTTAAAGACCCTTTTTTTTATAAAATCGGCGATTAGGCCGTGTGCAACCGATCTTGCCGGGATTGACGAGCTGATCATCGCGACACCCGTATGGGCAGGCAAGGTCCCGGCCTACGTGAACGAGTACCTTTCCCAGGTGAGCGGCGGCAAGGGAAAGTCCTTCCACGTAATCGCGGAGATGGCGGGCAGAGGTTCGGAAGGGACCATCGCAGGGGTGAGAAACCTGCTGGAGAAAAAAGGGATGCGTTTTGTCTCATCGGCAGTAACCCTCGAACGTGATGTGGACAGCGGGGCATTCGTATCGACGGTTGAGGCGTTCGCTGCCGGCATAACCGGGAAATGAGAAACCATTTTCTGTTGGAACGGGGCATGAAGGTTGAATGGTTCTCGCCCAACCCTGAAAAACTGTGAAGGTTCGACGGGCACTCGCAACAGGCTCTTGAGAGGCCCAGGTTCGGAGTTTCAGCTCGTTGAAGTGCCGCGGGGGCGTCCCTTTTTGGGGCGGTGCAGGTCATCGCAACGGGGATAGTACTTCGCGAAATTACTGTAATTGTGGAATATTTATAAGAAACGGGCATGAACCGGGATGTTCTCACTCAAACCATGAAAATCATTACACCCTGTAATTTCATGAAGGCTCCCCGCCTCAGGGCCTCTCCGAGGCACGGCGGGGCAGTGCGGTGTTTGTAAATATACGTATAGACATTGATCCGCCGCTGGGGTGCCCCGTCGGGGGCGGCGGGGTTTTTCGCAAATAATTATGAGGTATAGACATTCCAGTACTCACATCTGTTTAATTCAATTTGCAGGGGAAATCTTCGAACCCCATTAACCTGAAAAACCGGGAAACATGAATTCCAGCCGGGAATGAAGCGATCTGGAATACATCGCTGGATGACTGCTTACTGACCGGATGACGAGACCTTCGTTTCCCCGTTACCCGAAAAACCAGGAAACAGAAATTGCAGTCAGGGATAGAGCAATCCGAAATACTCTGCTGGATGCCCTATTGAGCTGACCGGATTACGACAACAGGCCGTGCCGCGTTCATGATCACGTCATGCACCGTGCTGCCGAAAAAGAAATCGTGAAGGCAGCCGTGTGCAGCAGATCCCATCCAGACAAGTGATACGTCCTCTTCCCGGGCAATACGGGGAATTTCGATCTCAGGTTTTCCTGCCAGGACGATAATCCTTGCCTTGATACCCCGTGCGTTCAGCTGGTCGCAGAGCGCGTTGATCCGGATCTCTGCTTCTTTGACTTTCTTCTCAGGATAGAGGACGCTTTCTCCAGTCTCGACAACATGCAGAAGAATGATCTCACCCACGCCATGCATGGTACCGGCAAGGACTGTTGCTTTCAACGAAAGATCAGAAAAATCTGTCGGGCAGAGAATACGTGAGAAGATCATCGGGCAGAACTTTTCATATTTCAATCCGGTCAGGGATTCAACGAGGGTATCTGGGGTAATCATGACATTGATTCTGCTGATCCTGCAGAGAACCTTTGAGGATACATGATTGAATAGCACACCTGTCATGGTGCCTTTAATGGATGCATGAATGACAATCAGGCCGGCACGGAGATCTTCTGCTTTTTCAAGAATTGAGTCGGTGATGTCAGTTGCAGTCGTTTCTTCAAGGGTCACCCGTATTTCCGGGTTGAGCGATGCAATGTAGGATTTTGCTTTCAGCAGGTAGCCTTCAGCGTTCTGCAGTGCCCGACCCTCAGTGATCGCTGATGCCATCGGAAGCGGGTATTGTCTGACTACGTGGAGAAGGATTATTTCCCGTATCCCGGGAATGCCGGCAATACAGCTGAGTTCAGTCTTTGCTTCTTCTGAAAAATCGGTCGGGAACAGAATTTTTTCAAACATTAATTCACCCCGGGTTTTCTGTCCATGAGATCCGGTGCAGACATCATGAAGGGAAATGACCTATAAAAAACAATACAATACCACTTACATTATATAATGATATGGAGACCTTGCCCATACCTCCCAGATGAGGGTGACCAGGTATTCGCCTTTTATCCCGCAGGCAGCATACCGGCGGGGATTCCCCTTCATCGCGAGGCGGGCTCTTTCACCAGGTATTTTATAACCCGAAACCGTCACTGCTGCATCCCATGCACAACCGGAATCGGTCCAGTTGTCCAGCCATACCCTGCTCCAAAGATTTAATACCCGGACGGACTATTGCCATTTGCACATGGGGGAGGGTACCGTGATAAAACCTCAGGATAACCCACCTGATGATCTTTATGCCGATCTTTCGGAGATTGTTGCAGAGATTATCCGGCATATGCCCGGGCATGAGCGTGCACGTATCATCGGGTATACTATTATTTCATCCGGCCCCGTACTGCCTCCTCTGGCATTCAGGGTGATCGGCGATGACGATAGCTACCGGTTGCCTTTCGAGACGATCGAATCTGAGGATGCACTGTTCATTACTGCCCGGCTGCCTCTGGCTATAAGGAGTCCACCCTGCGTCGAGATTATGAAGGATGAGGTGCGGATCTTTTTAGATGAAAGGGTAGCAATCATCAGAATGAAGTTCCCGGTCGATAGTAATCGTAGCCGGTACAGCGTCCGCAACGGTGTTCTTGATATTTCGTTGATGAAATTCAAAAAGAGCTGATGGGGCTGTCATCGGTCTTCCCGGCAGGAGGCGGAAGGAAAAAAAGTGCGAAGGAATTATTTTTTCCGGTGGGTTTTCTTGGTAATGACGTACCCGCCCGCCCCTGCGGTAATAGCGAAAATAGCAACAGCGGAGCTGACCGGCGCCTTTGTTGTCTCAGTTTTTGCGGGAGGCTGGGTGTTCCGGGTAATGCCGTAATCTGCCGTGCAGTTCCAGTCTGCCCTGTTCACTGCTTTTGACAGATCTACAGATTTTAACAGCGTCCCTTTACTGTCATACAGACCGAATGTTATTGCCTCAGGAGTAACCGGGAACATGACTACCAGGTCTGCATGGTCTTCCGTTGTCTGAATACCGGTCAACACGCTTGTGTTTCTGCCGTCTTCTGACACTTTCATCATGTCACCGAACTGGTTGCGGGGATCACGGAGGTTGAACTCCGACAGTGTCATTCCGTCTGCACCTGTTATCCTGCCTTTCAGGTCACCTGGTGCACCTTCCGGGAGGGGCGAGTAACCGTACACGATCTGGACGGCTTTCTCGTCAACTCCGGCCTTTGAAAGGCCGAGCTGGATAAGGTATGATTTAGTGCACGCCGCGGCAGTAGCATCGGCTGCGGAGACCGCGGGGGCTGCAGCGAGTACCAGTACCAGGACAGCTGCCAGTACCATGATTTTCAGTGTGGGTATCTGCATCTCAATTCACCTCACGTATACTTCTGGAAGATATAGTTGATCTTGGCTACACCTTTGGGGCCGAATTTGCCACCATTGTCCGGTTCCCGCATCATGTCCGGGTCCGGGTCCCATCTCCAGAAGGCTTTCGTGCAGTCCGGATTTACGGATGTTTTGGTGTCATCCCAGAGGATCTGCCGGCATTTACCGGTGTCCCCACCTTTGCTCTTGAGATCATTGACGCAGGCCGTCTCGGTACTCCAGACATTGGTGAACGGGTCGTTCTGTTCGTAATGGGTGTTTCCACAGTAGGTATCCACTACTGCAAAGACGGCATGGCCGGTCTCATGCATCATGATCGATTCAGAGCCAAAACGCCCGCAGGCCTTGAAATGGCTCTTTGTCGGTCCGAGCATATCAGCGCACCCGGAAAGGGTGGTCCATCCACCGGCATAGTAAGGCGGGTAGAGTATGGCACCGACATCGGCAAAGTACGCGTCAGTCCAGAAGTTCGAGGGCAGGTCACCCGCACAGGTGGACCAGGCGTCCCCGGTCTGGCCAGGCCGCCAGTAATAGTAGAAGTTGAAACGGTCGCGATAGTCAGCAGGTACAGAATTGGTGGAAGAAACATCAAGCTTCCAGTACCCGTTGAGGATCGCGTTCTGGACCACTGCTTTGAAAGTATCCTCGCTGGAGGTGTAATCGGTGCTGGGCTCTTTTGTGTCCGTCTGGGGGTTCCAGACGGTTGATGAAGCTACAAAGACGATATCAAGCGCTTTTTCCGGTGAT
>Ga0105098_10000404_pt1 | contig 14639 bp, 19 predicted proteins | sample PPLLak21cMay2015_FD_79137 | JGI IMG/M metagenome (GOLD analysis project Ga0105098, IMG submission 79137) | Freshwater sediment microbial communities from Prairie Pothole Lake near Jamestown, North Dakota, USA - PPLs Lake P7 Core (1) Depth... | ecosystem: Environmental > Aquatic > Freshwater >... | reverse complement strand
GCCGCTGCCTCTTTTCCGTGATCGCCTGTTTTCCACTGCCACCGCGCACGGTATGCTGGCAGGTTGGGCTATGTTTGGCAGTGTCTCATTCATCCCGCTATTCGTTCAGGCAGTGCTGGGAAGCACCGCCACCGAGGCCGGGATCACGATCACGCCCATGCTCCTGGGCTGGGTGGCAGCCAGCATCATCGGCACGCGCCTGCTGCTCGTCATCGGTTATCGCAAGCTGGCAGTGATCGGCACGGCTACGCTCACGGCGGGTGCATTTCTGATGTCGCAGGCGGGGATGGACACCAGCCGCGTCAGCCTGATGGTCTTCGTCGCGCTGATGGGCATCGGCATGGGGCTTTCCATCCCCGGGTTCCTGATCGCCGTGCAGACCAGCGTGCAAAGACGACAGCTTGGCACCGCCACCTCCACGCTTCAATTCAGCCGCTCGATGGGCGGGACTCTGGGTGTCAGCGTGATGGGCGCGGCGCTGAGCGCGCGGCTGGCCGCAAACCTCATCGCGGCGCGCCTGGACCCGGACCTGGTGAGGCAGTTACTCGATCCCTTACCCGGCTCTCAGGTCCTCATTGCCGAGGGTGCGCGCATTGCCATGGCAGACGCCATCCACGTGGTGTTTGTGATCGCCTTCTTCGCAGCCGCACTGGCCCTGATCACTGTCTTGTTCACGCCGCATAAAGAATTGACGGAACAATTACCCGAACGCGGCGCTCCACCTGTCAGCGCAGATTGATCAAATGATGGCGTACGAATAACTTTTCCGAAATTGCAGAACAAGGACGCGACCCGCCATCATTTTGGGGTATTATTGCTCAAACTATTTATCTGTATTCCGATGGAGGAGCGACATGAGCCTCGTGAAAATTTCGCAAGCCCAGGGACGCGTGCCTGTGACCGTTTTCCACCTGCAAGACCGTGTGAATTTGGGGAACTTTGCGGAGCTCGAGAAAACTGCAAAAGAAGCTTATAACAACGGAATGCGTGACCTGGTCATTGACCTGAGCCAGGCTGTCTCGCTTACCAGCATCGGCATTCGTGCCATCGTGATCCTTCATAAAATGCTGTCCGCGGAGGGCGGCAAGCATCTCAAGCTTGCCAGCCCAACACCGCATATCCTTGAAGTACTGGGGGTGGCAGGTGTAACCGAATATATCGAGGTCTATGATACGGTGGCGGAGGCTGTGGCATCATTCGAATGAGCAAACACTTAAACGCAGAGACCGGCAAAAGCCGGTCTCTCTTTTATTCTGCTTTTACCGTCTGTGGCTGATATTTTTTCAAGGCATCCCACCCCACGAGCATCTTCTCCTTCTCGTCCCATAACCGGTAGAACAGGGATTTGAGGCTTTTGCGGATCGTCAGAGGTTCGACCTGGAGAACGGGATTCTCTTTATAGCATTGTTCCAACTTGTAGTTGGGGATCTTTGGGCCGAGGTGATGAATATGATGGAAACCGATATTCCCTGAGAACCACTGCAATAGCCGGGGGAGTTTATAGTAGGAACTGCCTCGCATGGCAGAGGTGAAGAAATCCCAGTTCGGGTGGCGTTCCCAGTAGGTTGGATAGAAGTTATGCTGGACGTAGAACAGCCAGACGCCCGCCGCCGTGGCGATCAGCAACATCGGGACCTGCACCAGCAGGAATGCCCGCCAGCCAATCGCCAGCACGATCAAGCCAATCACTGCAGCGATCGCGAGGTCCGTCCAGATCACGCTGCTGCGCTCACGCTTGCCTGCGCTGGAACGCCAGAAACGATGGGTAACCGTAAAGACGAGGAATGACCCGACTGTGAACATAACCATCGGACTGCGCATGACCCGATAGCCGACTTTCCTGTACCAGGGCGCGGCCAGGTATTCCGCCACCGTCATCGTGTACACATCACCAACGCCGCGGCGGTCCAGGTCACCGGCGGTGGCGTGATGAACGGCATGATCATGCTTCCATGAATAGTACGGCGTCAGCAGGAAGACACCCAGAAACAGTCCAAGCCGGTCATTGGCTTTGACCGATCTAAAAAAGGACGCATGGCAGCAATCATGGAAGATGATGAAACTTCTCGTCATGAACCCTGCCGTTGGAACCGCAAGTATCAGCGTCAGCCAGTATCCCACCTCGAGGCTGCGGTACATCAGATACCACATCAGGAAGAACGGGACGATTGAATTGAAGATCTGCCAGAGACTACGCCACGTTTCAGGATAGGCGTATTTTGAGACAATCCCCTGCCATTTAAATTTTTGAGTTACCATCGTGCCCTCCAATCTTTTGGCAACTCTATTTTACTTTATTCAAAAGATCCGGCAGGGATAGATCGGCGAGCGAAGCCAGGGTGAGATCCGCACTTTCAATGGATAGCAGCGAAGTGATCTCATTCGGCACCGCGACCGCAAAGATCTCCGCGGCTCTGGCAGCTTTTATCCCGTTGGGGGAATCCTCGAACACAATCGCTTCATCCTTACGGACCTCGAGCCGGTCCAGCGCCAAAAGGAATAGATCTGGGTTCGGCTTGGTCCGGCCGGCCGCAACGTCGTCCCGGCAGATGACCTTGTCGAAATAGTCGAAGATGCCCAGTCGCTTGGTATGGGTATCCACCCAGGAATGGGGTGAACTGGATGCAATCGCGAGCTTGAGTCCGAAGCGTTTTGCCTCATGGATGTAATTCATCACGCCGGGCAGGATCGGCTGTGCAAGATATACCGACGCACTTTCCAGGCGATGGCGATCGCGCAGAGAAATGGAATCAAGCCGTCCCTGCGTCAGAAGCACGAGGTGTTCTGCAGCGTCGAAGTTCGAAGCCCCGTACCCGCCGATGATCTTTCCCCACTCCTCATGCGGCAGTTCAAATCCATGTTCGCGATAGATGGCTTGCCAAACCTGATATTCGGGCGTTTCCGTATCGAGGATCAGCCCATCGAAGTCAAAGATAAGAGCTTTTATTATCATAGCCGCCAAATTATACACGAGTGGTTGGCATGCTATACTTTTCCAATTACCCTCATTGCGAGTCTTCGAGAAGCAATCTCAAATTCCGCATGAGATCGCTTCGTCGGGACGCTCCCCGCACGAACGCCGGGACTTCGCAGCGCGAGGATAGCGAAAGGAGAGAGTTATGGAAGACATTTATTATTCCGACTACATCGAACTCGACAAAATTCTGAACAGCCAGCATCCCAAAAGTTTTGAGTCATTGGAAGACGGCAACGATGAAATGCTGTTTATCATCGTTCACCAGGTCTATGAACTTTGGTTCAAGCAGGTCCTCTTTGAACTCGACCTGGTGAGACATATCTTTATCCGGGACAGGATCAACGACAATTCTGATGATTTGAGCAATGCCGTCCAAAAGCTGAAAAGGATCGGGAAGATCCTGGAACTGGTCAACCAACAGGTGGGCGTGCTCGAGACCATGACCGCGCTGGACTTTCTCGAGTTTCGAAATCTTCTATTGCCAGCTTCCGGGTTTCAGAGCAGACAATTCAGGCTGATCGAAGCCAGGCTCGGTTTGAAGATGGAACAGAGGTACAAGCGGGAATATTACAAACTCACCCGCAGAGGCAGCCTGTCAGAAGCCGATCTGCAGGATGTGGGCCAAGCGGAAAGCGAAAGTACACTGAAGCAACTCATCATTCAGTGGCTGGAGAGGATGCCGTTCTTCGACGAGGAATACTGGAGAGATTATAAACAAGCCACCCAATTCGATTCTGAGGAGAGACACAGATTCTGGGTAGACTACCGAAATGCGTACAAAACCAGTCTTTCCGAAAGTGAGGCAGGCAGATTGGTGGAGTTCGACAAAGTGTTTTTCGAACAGGGCCGAGGGGACGTCTCCCCTGCAGCGATGCGCGCCGCCCTCTTCATCACGATCTATCGCAACCTGCCGATCTTCCATTTGCCGTTTGAGCTGCTGAATAGCCTCTCTGAAATCGATGAATTGCTTTCGAACTGGCGTTACCGGCACTTCATGATGGTGCGCCGGATGATCGGCCTGCGCGTGGGCACCGGCGGCACCAGCGGCGCGGGTTACCTCGAAGGGACGCTGAGCCAGCATTATGCATTCCGCGAGATCACCGAGGTGGCTACGTTCCTGGTCGAGAGGAGCAGGCGACCTGCGCTGCCAAATTCGTTAAAGCAGAAGGTAAGTTTTAATTTGTAAACGGTCAGGCGGATTTTGTTTTGTCGCCGGACGCGGCGGGCGTATAATGCCGTATCGGTCCCGGCGATTGCAATCCCGACCATCAAAGATTCATTAGCCAGCACAGAGGAAATGGACCATGCAACAAGTCAACTACGACGAAATCAGCAAAATATACGACGATGTCCGAGAGGGCGATGTTATTCTCATCAATCATTTTCTGCAGGAGCTCCCACCCGATGACTCCTTGAACATACTGGATATCGGCTGCGGCACCGGCAATTACGCCAGCCTGTTCCAGAAGGCAACCCAATCCAAACACTACCAGGTCTACGGCATCGAACCTTCCGAGGGGATGATCAGCAAAGCCCGTGAAAAGAATAGTCAGGTCAGCTTCCAACAGGCAACTGCAGAAGATATTCCCTTCGAAGCGGATTTCTTCGACTTCGTCTACATGACCGATGTGATCCACCACATCCCCGATATCCGCAAGATGTTCTCGGAAATCCAGCGCATCCTCAAGCCGCAGGGGAAAGTCTGTATCGCCACGCAATCCCACCGGCAAATTGAAAAACGCCCGATCGCACAGTTCTTTCCAGGCACCGTCCGGGTTGACCAGGAGCGCTATCCTGATATCGATCAGGTTGTCGCTGCCGCGCAATCCGGACGGTTAACCTACCTGGAACAGGAAATCCTGTTCGAAGGGGAAGCCATTGGATTGGGCGCAGATTTTCTGGAGTTGGCCCGAAAGAAAGGCTATTCCATGCTGCATCTGTTGACAGAGGCCGAATATCAAATTGGGTTGAGCAAATTGGAAAGCGCTCTGCAAAACGGGCCGATACAAGCCATGATGGCTGGCGAAACACTGGTCTGGTTCATGAAGGGATAGCCATATTTTCGGGGAAGATAATTACATGAATACCAAATACATACTCAAAGGATGGTATCTGTTGCTGAATATCATCGTTGCACCGGTTACCCTTTCAGCAGTAGCAGGGACAACCGTCGCCATTGCCCATGCTGCACTTCAAAGTCCCTGAGCATTTTTCCGTATAATGAGTCTTGTCGACGCCCATAAGCGGCTACCTACAGGGCGCTTCGCAAACACAAGGCGTTGGCGCCAGAATATAAAGTCAGGTTGCTCATGTCCATCCATAAATCAGCCCGTATACCCACCCGCACAAGCATCGAAAGATTCAGGCGGAATGCCATTGAAAGCCAGGTTTCCATTCCGGAAAGCGAATGGGAGTATCTCGTTCCCCATCTCGTGGAATGCCGGTTCGGTAAAAACGATTATCTGATCAGCGCCGGCGACGTGGCTGACAACTTTTACTTTATTCTTGAAGGGCTGGCGAGATTCTTCTATTCCACAGAAGATGGGAAGGAATTCAACAAGCACTTTGCCGTGGAGAATGGCTTTGCCGGCTCGTTCTATTCACTCGTCCTGGGGGCGCCATGTGGTTTCTTCGTCCAGGCCCTGGAAGAAACAAATACGCTGGTTCTGCCGAATCAACTATTGCGCGAACTCTACGAGCGCCATCCGTGCTGGGAGCGGCTGGGACGAAGAAACGCCGAAAACCTGGTGCTACAAAAGGAAGCGCGCGAAAAGGAATTTCTGCTGGATTCCCTGGAGACCCGCTACCGCAGGTTTTTGAAAGAATATCCCGGCCTGGTGGATCGCATTCCCCAGTATCATATCGCCTCTTTTCTAGGCGTCACAAATGTTGCTTTATCCCGGATCCGAAGAAAAATTAACCAGGGTTAATGCTTTCTTTCCCGTAGTCTGCTACCATGTCGCAAGCTTACGGAATATATTCCGTAAGCCATTCGCACCCGGACTGAAAGGTTGGGGACCAGACCATTGGAAAGGATTTGATAAAAATGAGCAGTATTACGACCGCCCTTGAACAGATCAGCTTCCTGAATCTGCTCTGGCTTTTCTTCTTCAAGTTTGTACTTCATGAACTTGAAGAATGGAATATCGATCGATTCGAGCACCAACACTTTGAAGGCTTGCCGCCTGCCGCTACGGACCGGAGTGCACGGATGTGGATTGTTTTTGTCGTCCTGGTGGGCTTCATTTGGTGCGCAACTGCTACACTACCGGGCGACCCAACCCTGGCCGCATGGATATTTTTGCCGGCGATTGCCATCCTGCTTCAGAACGCCCTCCAGCACATTTACTGGTCATACCGTTTCAAACAGTTTGCACCGGGTGTGATCACAGCCGTCTGGCTGTTAATCCCCTCAGGCTGTTATGTGATAGCCAGAGCCGTCGATCAGGGATATGTACCGGCGTGGTATGTAGCAATTTTGGCAGCTTTGATCGTAATGGGATCCATCCAAACAATCTGGGCTGGCAACAGGATGACGCCCCTTATACGCGGCATCAATAACATTGGGATCTGGCTTTCGGATCGGATAAGATAACGCCGAACATTCCATGCCGAAAGCAGTCGGCACCTGCTTCAGCGGCAGAACGGCTGTCCGCTGAAGCAGCGCATCAGGCAGCCCACCCCAAAACCCCGCACGATCGACTCAAGAGGAAAGCAACCTCAGGATGAAAACACAAGATAATGTCATTTTTATTACAGGCGGAAGCGCAGGCATTGGACTATCCATTGCGAAAGCCTTTCTGCATTTACAAAATACGGTCATTATCTGCGGCAGAGATGAGCTGAGATTGGCACAAGCGCGAAAGGCTTATCCGGACCTGCACACACTCAAGTGCGACATCACCGACAATGACGATAGCAAACGGGCCTTCGAAAAAATAACCTCCGAACACGAAGGACTTAATATTCTGATCAACAACGCCGGCATCCAATACAATTACAATATGTACGATGCGGACGTCACGCCTGAAAGAATACAGAAAGAGATCGACACCAATTTTTCATCTCTCGTCAAATTAACAAGCTTGTTTCTACCCGCCTTGATGAAACAACCTGAGGCCGCGGTTGTAAATGTTTCCTCGGCAACCGGGATTGTGCCAAAAGACAACGCTGCCGTTTATTCGGGGACCAAGGCCGCCGTTCATTCGTTTTCGTCGGTGTTGCGCCGGCAGTTGGCGAATAGTTCGGTCAGGGTTTTTGAACTCTTCCCGCCTGTCGTGGATACGGAAATGACCAGGGGCCGTGCAGGCCACAAATTGCCGCCAGAATTCGTTGCCAGTCAACTCATCCGCAGCATGCAGCAGGATAGATACGAAATTCCAGTAGGCAGAGTCAGATGGCTGTTCCTCATCCACAGAGTTTCACCCGCATTGGCGGCGAAAATGCTCCAAAGGCAATCTTAAGCCTTTCACAGCAACAATATAGACAGCACGTAGGATTGGTGAGACCGGCAAGAGCCTGTAAAAGCACTGCAGACCAAAGCCTCCCGTAGGCCGCCAGGACTACCACTCCACGCCTCGCATTCCTGCTGCCAGAGCCAAATTTGTATCCGTCTACCAACGGTTACCCACCGGGTGCTGCACAAACGCAAGCCGTTAGGCGGCGCTTGGAATTGCGATCGGAGGAAAATCGTGATTGCCGAAATTACTTTTCAAGCACTTTTTATCTTTACCGCTGTTATTTTTCTCATCATTTGGGGAAGTAACCTTGTGTCAGTTGGCCTCAGCGGTGATAAATTCTATACAGCCACAGAGGGCATACTAATTGCTGTGCCGCGTTTTCTCTTGTTGGGAGCAAGCCTGGCGGGGATATTGGTTTACAGTATCGATCCCCGCCTGATGAAATGGTCTGCACTGCCCTTGCCGTTCTGGCTGCGCTGGTTCGGATTCTTTATAGGGCTGGCCGCTCTGGTCGTCTTTTTTTGGGTACTTCGGTCGCTGGGGCAGAACTTTAGCACCACACTAACCATCAAAAAAGATCAAACTCTTGTCATCCAGGGGCCATATCACTGGGTGCGGCACCCCATGTACACATCATTTATATTGCTATGGGTTGGCTATTTTTTCATCTCTACTAATTGGTTCATCGGTCTCACAGGGATATTGGGTTTTGTCTGGGCCATCGTAGTCCGCACTCCCAAAGAAGAGCAGATGATGATCGATCAGTTCGGAGATGAATATATCACCTACATGAAACATACCGGCCGTTACCTGCCTCGCGGGTTGGGACAGAAAACAACATCTGAGCATTAGACTGAAAGGCCGCCTACCCGAGCCCGCCTGATTGTCGACGGCAAAGCCGTGTCGAGACATACCAGCGGATAACCGAATTAACAAGTTGTTACGTCTGTCTTAAGACACCGGAAAAAGGGAAACATGAATCCAAAGATCATATTCGATCTCTCAGAAGTTCTAATTTTTGGTCTGGTTGGAGTAGAAAAGGATCTAGCGACTCTTTTACATATACCAGAAACGGAAATCCTGAAATGCTTTGGCGGAGATCGATTGCAGGAAATCTGCCGGGGAGAAATAACGGAGGAGACCTACCTGCAGCAAATCCTGGCAATGCAGAGGTGGGATATATCGTCAGAAAGCTTGAAGAAAAGCATCAGAGACAATTTTCATCGGGAGGTCGAAGGGACGCGCTCCATCCTGCTGCATCTGGCGAAAAAGTATGAGGTCGTTTTATTATCCGATCATTCCAGGGAGTGGGTCACATACATCAAGTCCGTCCATCCGTTCTTGGGGGAGTTCAAACAGACGTTTTTCTCATACGAGCTGGGAAAAACAAAAAAGGACCCAAAGACATTCGAAGAAGTTCTGGAGAAAATCTCCTGTCAGGCGAACGAATGCTGGCTGATCGACGACAGTGCCGAGAACATTACGGTCGCGGCTTCAGTGGGAATAAATGGGATCCAATTCCAAAACGCAAAACAATTGCAGGAAGAACTGGTCCGACAATCCTTGTGGTAGATATCGCCCGGTAGGTCCGTTTGAAACGTGACCTGCTGCAGTAAAGATAGGTCGAACCCCTCACCGATCTGTGGGAAATGCTCGGGGGCGGCACTAGTACTAACGGTTATTTCTTGTTCCTTGACATATTCCCATATGGGAATATAATAGCGGCATGGCACGCATCCCCACCACCCACGATCCGTTCAACGCCGTTGCCGAGCCGAAACGCCGCCAGATCCTCGAGGCGCTGGGAGCGGCTGAACGGTCCGTGAACGAGATCGTGGAGCTGCTCGGGTGGCCCCAGCCAATGGTCTCCAAACACCTCGGAGTGCTGAAAAAGGTCGGGCTGGTGCGCGAGCGCCGGGAAGGCCGCCAGCGGTTATACCGGGCAAACTTGGCGAAGCTCAAGCCGATCTACGACTGGGTCACGCCCTTCGAACGGTATTGGAGCGAGAGCTACGACCGTCTCGATGAAGTTTTATCGGATCTTCAGAAAAAGGAGAAATAACATGTCTGAGAAAAAAAATAAAATCACGATCACTGCCGAACCCGGCAAACAGGAGCTCTTCATGACCCGTGAGTTCGAGGCGCCCCGCGAGCTGGTTTTCAAAGCCCACATTGACCCTGAGATCTACGTCCGCTGGCTGGGGCCGCGCGGCCTGACCATGTCCCTTGAGACATTTGAGCCCGTCAGCGGCGGCGGCTGGCGCTACGTCCAGAAGGATGAGCAAGGCAACGAGTTTGGCTTTCATGGCGTTTATCACGATGTAACGGCCCCGGAGCGCATTATTGGCACGTTCGAGTTCGAAGGCCTGCCCGAATCAGGACACGTGATTCTCGAGATCAACATGTTCGAAGCCCTGTCTGGCAACCGGACCCGGATCACAACGCAGTCTGTGTACCGGTCGGTCGAGGACCGGGATGGCATGATCGCAGCCGGCATGGAAAGCGGCATCGTGGACAGCTATGAACGCCTGGATGAGATACTGGCAAAAATGAAGTAAGACAGCGGGCGAAAGTCCGCGCTCCCCGAAATTTATTGGTATTCCCACGTTTTACTCGTAAAGGAGATGAGAGAATGACTACAACCCCCTTCCAATCCGTAAAAGCGATCCCTGAAGGAGCCGCCCGGACATCCCTGGCTGCGGCGCTGTTATTCCTGGTCCTGCTGGCTTCACTGCTCGTGCTCCAGCCCGAGATCGACCCTGCCTGGCGTTTCATTAGCGAACACGCCCTTGGACATCACGGCTGGCTGATGTCCATCGCCTTTCTCTCACTGGCAGCCAGCGGAGTCGCCATTGCCATTACTCTTTGGCCGCAGGTCCGCCTGGGCGGGAGGATCGGGATCGGCTTCCTGATGATCGGCGCTCTGGGCCTGACCCTGGCGGGCATCTTCACCACCGATCCGATCACGACGCCCATGGAGGCTCAATCGACGAGCAGCCAGCTGCACGGCCTGGGCGCGCTGCTCGGAGACGGCATTGCAATTGGGGCGATATTCATCACCGGGAGCCTGTTTCGTAACCCAACCTGGCGCCCGGCGCGCCCGTGGATGGTCGGGGCACTTGTACTCGTGTGGTTTGCCTACATGTGGATCATCGTCAGTATGCCCGCGGACGGGAACTTCGGCCCCGACGTGCCAATTGGGTGGCCCAGCCGTTTCTACCTGATGTCTTATGCAGTCTGGTTCATCGTCATAGCCTGGCAGGCGCTCAGGCTGCGCAAACAAACCGCATAGCCTTGTGTTGGAAAGGAGATTTTATGAGCAAAGTCGTTTTCAACATGACGGTTTCACTGGACGGCTTTGTCGCCGGTCCGAACGACAGCCCCGAGAATGGTCTGGGCGACGGCGGCGACGCCCTCTTCCACTGGTACTTCAGCGGCGATACCGAAATTTCAGTAGGCAGCGGCTCCCCGCTGCTCAAGGTCTCACCGCAGAGCGCAGAAATTCTGAAGGCGTCGATAGCGACATACGGAGCAGGAGTCTGGGGCCGCAGGACCTTCGACATCGCCGGCGCCTGGGGCGGCCACCCGCCGGGATCACCGGCCTTTATTGTCACCCATCATGTCCCGCAGGAATGGGCCTATGCAGGATCGCCGTTCACCTTCGTCACCGATGGAGTCGACAGCGCCATTCGTCAGGCAAAGGAAGCCGCGGGCGGCAGGGATGTGGTCGTCTGCACTGCCAGCATCCTGCAGCAGTGTCTCAACGCGGGGCTCATGGACGAGATCCACGTCGACGTGGCGCCCCTCCTGCTCGGAAAGGGAGTCCGGCTGTTCGATCATCTGAACATCAAGCCAATCGAACTCGAACGCATACGCGTGGTCGAGGCTCCCGGCGTTACCCACCTTGGCTTCCGCCTCGTAAAGGAGAGGCAATCATGATGCAGAGGAATAGCTCCCATGCTCCACAACAGCCATCCAATCCTGCGCTCGAACGCCTGGGTGTGTTCATAGGTGAGTGGAATACACAAATTACGTCAATGTCATTTGATCCGAATCCATCTGCGATAGCACGCGGACGCACCTCATTCGATTGGTTGGAGGCAGGAGCGTTCCTGATTCAACATTCGGAGGTTCCAGATACCGCCTTTCCGCGCGGGATCGCGGTCATCGGCCCGGACGATGCAGCCGAGACCTATGGCATGCTCTACTTTGACTCGCGCGGCGTTTCAAGAATATATCAGATGAGTCTCCATGGAAATGTTTGGAAGATCTGGAGAGATTTTCCTGGCTTTCCACAGCGATTTATCGGTACTTTCAGCGGCGATCACAACATCATTACTGCCCGCTGGGAGAAATCCGGTGATGGCTCGAACTGGGAGCTCGACTTCAACTTAACGTATACAAGGGTCAAATAAACCTATAACCTTAGACAGGAGAGTTTGTATGAAAAAAGTAATCTCAAAAGATGGGACAACTATCGCGTTCGATCAATCCGGCCAGGGACCGGCGCTCATCCTTGTGGACGGGGCGCTGCAATACCGGGCATTCGATCAGGGCATGGCGCCGCTGGCTGGCCTGCTGGCAAAGAAATTCACCGTCATTCACTACGACCGACGCGGGCGCGGCGACAGCACGGATACGCAGCCGTTCGCCATGGAGCGTGAGATCGAAGACATCAAAGCCCTCATCGACGAGGCGGGTGGACCGGCGTTCCTATATGGCGTCTCCTCCGGCGCGGCGCTGGCATTCGAGGCGGCACTCGCCCTCGGCTCCAAGGTGAGGAAACTTGCGATATACGAGGCGCCCTACAACGACGACGAGGCAGCCCGGCAGGCATGGAAGGACTACCGGCGGCAATTGAATAAGTTGGTTGCCGCGGGCCGCGGCGGCGATGCAGTCGGGCTCTTTATGATGCTCGTGGGAGCCTCCGCCGAGGATGTCGAAGGAATGCACCAGCATCCCATGTGGCCGCTGTGGGAAGCGGTCGGGCATACGCTCGTCTACGACGCGGCGGCCCTGGGCGAAGAGGCCGCCATCCCCGCCAGGAAAGCAGCTAACCTGACTGTGCCAACACTCGTTATGGATGGCGGTGCGGGGGAGTGGTCATTTATGCACAACACAGCCATAGCTCTGGCGAAGGCCATCCCCAATGCACAGCACTGCAGCCTGGAAGGCCAGACGCATGAAGTCGCCCCGGAGGCGCTCGCGCCTGTGTTGATTGAGTTCTTCAACGCCTAGAATGCCTGACACCACAAATAAAATGTCATTCTGAGGGAGCGCTGGCGACCGAAGAATCCCGCCGCACTCGCCGTTTGAGGCTCGCGGCGGAGACCCTCACCTGCACTTGAAGCTGAACGCTTCACGTTCAGGTGCAAGTGTCGTTGCGCTCAGGGTGACAATAATATTTATTGGAGAAAAATTATGAAAGCGATAGCAAAACCTGTGACAGAAGTTTCTTTATTATTCTCGGCAGCCCGGCTGGCAATTGCGTCAGGAGCTGCAGTTCTCCTGCTGCTCGCCAGCCTGCACGTGCTGAGCCCGGAGTTCGATCCCTCCTGGCGCATGGTGAGCGAATACGCCAATGGACAATATGCCTGGGTATTATCACTGATGTTTGTGGCCTGGGCGATCAGTTCATGGGCATTGGCTGCCGCGATCTGGTCGCAGGTGAGAACGCGTGCCGGCAGGATCGGCCTGCTCTTTCTGATCGCGGCGGGCGCTGGTGAGGTAATGGCGTCTGTATTCGATGTCAATCATTCTCTGCACGGTCTGGCTGCACTGATCGGGATCGGTAGTCTCCCGGTCGCGGCGATGTTGGTCAGCGTCAGTCTCAGCCGTACCCTGGAATGGTCCGCGGCACGGAGAGCTCTGCTCTGGACAGCCAATCTGACCTGGATCAGCCTCCTGCTGATGCTTGCGTCGTTTGTCCTGTTGATGGTCACATACACTCAGGCGGGCGGCGATATGAGTGCCGGAGCCGTATCCGCACTCCCGCCCGGAGTGATCGCATTGGTTGGCTGGGCAAACCGGTTCCTGATCGTCGCGTATTGCATCTGGGTATTGACCGTCGCCCGGCAGGCGCTCCAACTGCACAGGCAGGAAGCGTAGACCTGCGTCGGCAACAGCCGGAGATCCGGAAACGCTGACAAGACAACAAATCCTATACAACCAAAGATTAAAAACAGAGGCAGCACTTTTGCTGCCTCTGTTTTCCTTTTCTGTCGCAAAATGATACATTTGGAATAGCGAACAAGTGTTCTGATATACTATAGTCCAGGTATGCTGAGCAACACCCAAATCCTCCAGGAATATTCCGAGTGCATCGAAGATGTGATGCGCTATATCCGCGAGCACATCAATGAACCGCTCGATCGCGAAATGCTGGCGGGCGTCGCCGGGTTCTCTGTGCCCCATTTCCGCCGTGTCTTCACCGCCCATGTCGGTGAGAGCGCAGCCGGCTACGTCCGCCGTCTCCGCCTGGAACGGGCGGGGCGCAAACTGCGGATGGGTGCAGTGGACATTACGGAGGTTGCGCTTGCGGCTGGTTATGATACCCATGCGGCATTTAGCAAGGCGTTCAAGCAGCAGTTTGGTCTGAGCCCAAGTGAGTTCCGTCAACTCAACTGTTGGGCAGCCACAAAACTTTTATCGAAAGGATAATATTGGCATGAAAATTAAGTTGACCAGCGTATCTATCGACGACTACGACAAAGCCTTGAAGTTTTATACCGAGATAATGGGATTTGTGAAAAAGCAGGATTTTCCATTGGGGTCAGATGGCGCCCGTTGGATCACTGTGGTCTCACCCCAGGAGCCAAATGGTCCCGAGCTGCTGCTCGAACCGAATGCCAGCTACCCTGCCATGAAGACTCTCAAAGAATCGCTCGTAAAAGATGGGATCCCTTATACGGCGTTCCAGGTGGACGATGTTCAACAGGAATATGAGCGGATGAAGGAGCGCGGCGTGGAATTCACCATGGAGCCGACAAATATGGGCATGTTCACTGCAGCTATATTTGATGATACTTGCGGGAACCTGATCGAGATTTATCAGCTCAATGCCGTATAACAAAATAGTTGAATAAATAAAAACGGAGACAGCCAATCAACTGCCTCCGTTTTTTCATTGGAATACCTCTAGGCTTCAGAGAGATTGGTCAACCCGCAGCGGATGGCAAGCACCGCGGCTTGTGTACGATCAT